>ENA-UOUL01000392-UOUL01000392.1-bioreactor-metagenome-genome-assembly--contig:-NODE-392-length-75740-cov-32.303768_pt1 | contig 75740 bp, 80 predicted proteins | sample MGYA00249838_ERZ747220 | MGnify/ENA primary metagenome ERZ747220 (study PRJEB28778, sample SAMN05720191) | bioreactor metagenome | isolation source: Anaerobic biogas reactor | place: USA:Washington... | reverse complement strand
CAAGGATAATCAACCCAAAACAACGACTCCAAACACTCCACAGTATCCTCCCAACCATTCCAATTAAGAACAACTACCGAAACCCGGGGTGCCATAGTATCACATAGATTTTACATTATTTTCTTTATTACCGGTGCTGGCATTTTAGAGTAGGCCATTTTCAAATGGATTTTGATTCAACTAAGTGGCTGTTTGAATCTTTATTGGTCACTTTTCATTTATTATTTATCAGGATGGGGATAGGATGAGTCCAACGATTCCGGGCTGATATATGCTTAATGGCCCATTTATCTTCTGATAGAGCCCTGTTGAAGGTAATGTTGGATTGATTTGATTTTTGGTGTGTACGTGGCATTTGGAAACCTGATTGATGGTTCATTTTTATTGTGGTGGTACTTCAAATGTTTATGAAAAAGGTGGTATTAATTAGTAGGATGATGGGAGAATTAGTCTATGGAAAAAAAACCCGAACTATCGGTAATCATTCTGAATTATAAAAACCCGGAATTAACAGCGAAATGTGTTAACCACTTGATTGAAGCTTCTAATGGGGCGAATATCCGTACCGAGACCATTATCGTGGACAACAGTGCACCGGAAACTGCCAGTACCCTGAGAAATTTGTTGCCAGGGGAGGTTGTAATCATAGAAAATGAAAGGAACCAGGGTTTTTCCAAGGCCAACAACCAGGGTATCAGCATCAGTCAGGGAGAATATGTTCTACTATTAAACAATGACGCCTTTATCAATGCTGAAGTTTTAAAGACTGGTATCAGTTTTTTAAGGGAAAATCCGGATTGTGGAATGTGGGCTCCTAAACTGGTGGGGGAAGATGGTACATTCCAAATGACCTGTGCTCGATTACCATCCCTTAAGGGTTTGATAGTTGAATATTTGCTATTTAGAAGTTATGATCGTTATTCAGAATCTGAATCATGGACAGAGCCCCAGGTGGTGGAGGCAGTTATCGGTGCCTTTATGCTCATCAGTAGAAGGGTTGTAGAGGTAATTGGAATGCTTGATGAAGATTTCTTCTTTACAGTGGAAGACATTGACTACTGCTTCCGAGTTAACGAGGCCAACTTCAAAATATACTACGACCCCACCGTGAGTATGATCCACCTGGTATCTGCGTCACAAAAAGAGGGGATTGAGTATCCAAAACTCCATTCAAATCGTATTTTATACTTCAAAAAAAATAAAGGCCTATTTTTAGGCTTAATTTCTGGAATTATTATTAACATGGGACTTTTTTTAAGAAAGATTTTATAAAATATCCTTATTTGCAACCACCAAATTTCATATCAATTATTCCCCCATCTAACTATATCTCCTATTTTCTCCCCATTATCTGGCGCAAAATATCCCAATCATCATCCTGGAATGTGCGTATAGCAATTAAAACTATGAAATAGATTATCGCCCCCAGGGCAATCTCCAGAAACAAGTTGGTCTTGAAGTACAATAGGAAAAGTAGCATGATGAGGCTGGCCACCACCGGTTTAAAAAAGACTTCCTGGATTCTTACTTTACTGAAGGTTCGGGAGAGAATAAGCAGGCATAATATGAAGATGAACAGCTCAGTGAACACGGTTACCACTGCCGCGCCTACGTAGCTATAAGTGGGGATGAATACCAGGTTCAGGGCAATATTTAAAATCATGGCCATGAATGTTACCTTCAAAAGCATGTTTTGACGGTTCATGGCCGGGAGTATGGTTCCAAAGATATAATTAAGGAAGGTGATGGGTATGGCCCATATGAGAATTTGCAGAATAATAATAGACGGGGTGAAGGCACTTTTATAGATTAATAATACGATTTCCGGAGCTAAAACAGTGGTTCCTACTGATACTGGTATGGATAACAGGGCCAGGTATTTGAAGGACTTCTGGTAGGATAGTTTCAAGGCTTCGTGTGATGATAGGTGGAGGCTGGAAAACACTGGGAACACTGCAGTGGCAAAAACTCCTGGTAGAAATAGAAAGATCTCCATCAAACGATAAGATGCACTGTACCACCCCACTACCATGCTACCCTTTAGTAGGGAGAGGAGGATGGTGTCAACCCGGTAGGCAATCAACGAAAATATGCTTACCAGGGATAGTGGCAGTGCCATCATTAAAGTAGGCTTCCAGAAGGCGAAGTCAACGTTAAATGATGGGGAGTTGAATTCTCGGATATATACCGAGACAATGAAGAAAAAAACCACTATATTAGATGCCAGATAGAGTGTGGCAAAGGAGTAGATGCCTAGGTTATAAAAAATTACGAAAAAGGTACCGATGAGCATTATGGAACTGTTAAGTACATTGGCTATGGATTGAAACTCCATTTTCTCATAGGACTGGAAGATGGGATAAAATATCCCGGAAAGGGCATTTACAAGGGTGGATCCAGTGATTATGTAAACCACCAATTTGATCTCATCTGCATATCCAAAAAGGTAAACGATAACTGCTGTTAAAATAAAGGTAAAAAATGCCAGCAGGAGCTTTATAACCGCTACGTTACTTGTATATTTGTCTACCAGCGATTTATCCCGGGCTACTTCCCTAACTGTGAGGGTTCCCAGTCCCAGGTCAGTGAATACCACTAAAATACCGGTAATGGCCAGTGCCAGGGATATGATGCCGAAGCCCTCTGCACCCAGGTAACGGGCACTGTACATGGTTATGAAAAAACCCATTATATAGGTTATAATCTGGGAAACAAACAACATCGTAGTGTTCTTTGCAATTTTACGTACTCTGCTCATTCAAATCCCTGGCTTAATTTTAATACATTCTGTTCCTTGCTAAAAATATTCAGAAGTCTAGAGTATGGTGAATTGTACAACATTTTATCCTTTTATTCCCTTCATCCCCATTAGCTTTAGGAATATTTAACTTAACTAGTTTAAGTAAATCCCCAGCTCAGTGAAAAGAAATATAATTATTGATTTATAGGCAATTTCTTTATTAAAATAACCAAACTTAATATAGGCTCTATGGTTCCTAAGCACCTTCAACCTATATTGATATTTGACTACTCTATAAGGACTATCTGATTCAAAATTCCCCATTAACCACTATCTTCAACACTAAAAAAAGATGATGTGATTCTGTTGGATGATGTACCAAGACCCAACTACGTATGTATATTTCCCCATCTGTATAACTTCCAGTTAATTAAGGATGTGGGTATGATCCCCTTTACCATGGGCAGATTGTTCAATTACCATGCATCCATCGTGACCTACGCCAACGATGATTACAGCTACATGGATAAGGACCTGAAAGACGAAAACTTCGAGTTAGATTTCATTAAAAAGAGATTTAACAATCATAACTTCGACATCTTCCTCTACCTGATCTGTAACTCCAGAAGCATAGATGTACTGCAGGTTTTCCACTTTCACGATACACTGAACATTCTATTCTATTTTTTAATTTACAAGTCCCTGAACTGGAATGGTAAAATATATGCAAAGTTGGATGCGGATTACAATTTAACCAAATTTCTAGCCGAAGATAAGGGCTTCTGGCCGGGTATACGTAATTTTATACTTAAACATCTGGTTGATGTTTTGAGTGTGGAAACTGCAGAAAGCTACCAGATGCTCCTTGATAGTAAGTTAAAGTATCATGGTAAACTAATCCACATGCCCAATGGCGTGGACATACACGTTACCCCTGAACTCATGGTGGATGATAAGAAAGAGTACATACTGACAGTGGGGAGGCTGGGATCCGAAGAAAAAGCTACTGAAGTGTTGTTGGAGGCTTTTTCTAAAATCAAGGATCATAAAAACTGGAAATTGATTCTGGTTGGTAAATTTGAGCATCAATTTCAGGATTATGTTAACGAATACTTCCAAATCCATCCCCATCTACGGGAAAAAGTTATTTTCACTGGTTTTATTGAGGATCGGAACAAAATTTACCGGTACTATGCCCAGTCCAAGATATTCTGTTTTACTTCCCGGAGCGAGAGTTTCGGAATCGCCCTGGTTGAAGCTGCATATTTCGGGGATTACCTAGTTTCTACCAATGTGGGAGGGGCTCAGGATGTTCTTAAGGTAACAGATTATGGTGAATTGTTTGAAACAGATAACATCCCAATCTTAGTTGATAGACTAGAGGATTTGATAAGTAACTGGCACAAATATGAGGCTGATCCCAGGCAGAAGATGAATTTGATGGAAGAAAATTTTAGTTGGCCTCATTTGTGTGAAAAACTTTATAAAAAATTAAATGAATAGACAGGACAAGTGATTTAATGAAGATTACAGTAATAGGGTCAGGATATGTGGGATTAGTAACCGCGGCATGTTTTGCTGATCTGGGAAACCAGGTTTTATGCGCCAAAAAAACTTCACGAAATTTAGACAAACTCAACCAGGGAATATCACACATCTATGAACCCGGTTTAGATGAAATTCTAAAAAGATGCCTGGACAAGGGCACCATCGAATTCACCACTGACATGAAAAGGGCCATCGATTTCAGTGAACTTATCTTCATATGTGTAGGCACCCCCCAGAGTGAAACCGGGAAGGCTGATTTGTCCCAAGTGGAGGATGTGGCCCGGCAAATAGCCGAGAACATGACTGGATATAAGCTGATCGTTGAAAAGTCCACCGTACCTGTGAACACCCATCAATGGGTTAAAAAGACCATAAAAAGATATTCTAAGGAGGATATCCAGTTCGATGTGGCCTCAAACCCCGAATTTCTAAGGGAAGGTAACGGTGTCCATGACTTCAACAACCCGGACAGAATTGTGGTGGGGGTGGAAACTGACAATGCCCGTGGAATATTCCAAGAACTCTACAAGCCATTCACTGAAAAAGGACACATGCTCCTCATAACCAGCCCCGCCGCCGCTGAACTTATAAAACACGCATCGAACTCCTTTCTGGCCATGAAGATTTCCTACATCAACATGGTGGCGGAGCTGTGTGAAAAGGTGGGTATTGACGTTAACATGATCGCCGATGGCATTGGATACGACCAGCGCATCGGAAGATCATTCCTCAACGCGGGTATCGGTTATGGTGGCTCCTGTTTCCCCAAGGATCTTCGGGCCTTCATCAAGATAGCAGAGGATCATGGATTGGACTTTGGTCTTTTAAGGGAAACAGAAAAGATCAACACCCAGATGCGGGAACGATTTTTGGAAAAAATAGAAAATGTGCTCTGGATCAATAAAGACAAAAATATAACCATCTGGGGATTGGCCTTCAAGCCAGACACCGATGATATCAGAGAGGCGCCGTCCATTGAAATAGTGAGAAAACTTTATGAAACCGATGCTAATTTACGATTGTACGACCCCCAGGCCCTGAAAAACTTTCAGAATGTGTTCCCGGAAAACGAGAACATAAGGTACTATTCAGATAAATATGAGGCTTTAAAAGATTCCGACGCCCTTCTTGTAATCACAGAATGGGATGAATTCCGAAGTGCAGATTTAAATAAAGTAAAAGATCTGATGAGGCTGCCCATAATTATTGATGGCCGGAACTTGTTTGAATCTGAGGCTATGGATGGATTTGAGTATTACAGTGTTGGTAGGGAGAAAAATGTACCCTAGGAGAAAACTTAAATGAAACAAGTTCTCATAACCGGTGCCGCTGGTTTTATTGGGAGCCACCTCTGTGACCGGTTTATTAAGGAGGGATGGTACGTGGTTGGGGTTGATAATTTCCTGACAGGGAGCTTGGAGAACCTGGAACACCTCCTACTGAACCAGAATTTTGAACTCGTTGAAGAGGATGTCATAAAGGGATTGGAATGGGAAGGCCACTTGGACCTGATATTACACTTTGCCTGCCCAGCCAGTCCAGTTGACTATCTAAATTTTCCCATTGAAACACTCATGGTTGATTCAGTTGGAACCTCCCATACCCTGAAATTGGCCAAGGATAAGAGGGCCAGGTACGTGTTTGCATCCACATCAGAGGTTTATGGGGATCCCCAGGTTCATCCCCAGCCAGAAAGTTACTGGGGAAATGTCAATCCAGTGGGGCCTCGTTCCGTTTACGACGAAGCTAAGAGGTTTTCTGAGGCTTTATCCATGGCTTACCATCGGGAGTGTGGCGTGGATGTCAGGATCATCAGGATCTTCAACACCTACGGCCCCCGTATGAAGTTAAAAGACGGCAGGGTAGTGCCTAACTTCATATTCCAGGCCTTAAATGGTCAGGACCTCACAGTTTATGGTGATGGAAGCCAAAGCCGTAGCTTTTGTTACGTGGATGATCTAGTTGAAGGGATTTTTCTGGTATCAGATGTGGATGCAATTAAATATCGGGTCATGAATCTGGGCAACCCTGATGAGTACAAAATAATTGACTTTGCCCAGATAATCCTAGAAAAAACTGGTTCTAATTCTAAGATAATCTTCAAACCCCTACCTAGAGATGATCCTAAGATGAGAAAACCAGACATTAGCCTGGCCCGTGAATCACTCCACTGGAAACCAGTGACCTCCCTGGATGAAGGTCTAGCAAAAACCATCCAATATTTCCAGTTCCAACTGGAGGATGTAGAGTGACAAGGGCACTCATTATTATGGGATTTATGGTGAGTTTATGACCCTAACTACCAACAAAGACTATGATCTATGCGTAGCCTACCGGATATACCCCCGGGTTTCTAAAGTCCCCCCTGTTTTTAAGGATGATAAGTATAAACTATCCGAGTTTTGTCTAAAATCCTTTAAAGATAGTCTGGGAGATTTAAAGGCTAAGATCTTTGTTTTGCTGGATGGGTGTCCGCCTGAGTATGATGAGCTCTTCAGGAAATATTTTATGGATGAAGATCTAGAGCTGATAAGATTAGAGGGGGTGGGTAACTTGGCCACCTTTTCTCTCCAAATTAAAGTGTTGCTGGAGCAGGAATTTTCTGATCTAGTTTATTTTGCTGAGGATGATTACTTCTACATGCCCAACCAGTTTAATGAGATGATAGAACTCTTAAAAGAGAATGATGATGTGGATTTTGTATCTCCCTATGATCATCCAGATGATTACCTCTTGAAGCTACATGACCACCCCTACCAGGTGAAGGCCACATCCAAGCGACACTGGAGAACCGCCTCTTCCACTTGCCTTACCTTCCTGACTGCTAAATCTACCCTGGAGATGACCAGAGAAGTTTTCGAAAGTTACACCCATGGTAACCATGATGCCAGCCTATGGATGAGTCTCACTAAACATAACATGTTCAACGCCATTAAAGCCCTGAAGAATAGGAAAGAACATCTCTACTACAAAGTCATACGCCTAGCTTGGAGGTACAATCCTAAACAGTTAATTTGGGGCCATAAATGGAAACTCTGGGTACCCTTACCCAGCATTGGCATTCATCTGGAGAGTGATTTTTTACCTCCCACCAGGAAATGCCTGGAATTCATGGAAGCCGAGGCTTCTGGGATGGGGGATTAGTGTGGAAAAAATAAGGTGCTAATGGCTTAAAGGTAGAGTTCCTTATTGTAGTCTGTTATCACTCTTCAAGAAATGGTTCAGTTGATGTTTGGTTATATCACTTAAGCTGTGTTTTATCTTGGCCCCCAACTTCTGGATCTTCTTAGTATCAGAGAGTAGTATGGGAACCTCGGCGGGTCTGAATCTCTCGGGGTTAAATTCTATTAAAACATTTCCCTGGTCGGTGTAGACATCTATCCCCTTATCGTTCATGGTGTACTCCAGTTCCCCTTCCATCATCATCCGGTCTACCCTGGTTTTTGGGAATTTGATACCAAAGATGGGGCCCTGGTCCATCTCGGTGGGTTCCTCGATAATCTTCTCACCATTCAGTGTTTCAATTCTCTTTATGCTCCAGCCTGCTTCTTCCAATCCCAGTAAAATGTAACTAAGTACGGAGTTGCTTCGCATGGAACCCTGATTGTAAACTTCCCCCTTCAGGCCCTTGTCTGCCAGGAGGAGGTAACCTTGAACAATATCCTCCACGTGTGACCAGTCCCGGAGCGAGTTTAGGTTGCCTATGAGGATCCGGTCCTGCTCCCCAAATTTGAGCTTCATAATCTGCCGGGCAATAACTGAGGTAACAAACATTATACCTCTTCCCGCCCCTTCATGATTAAAACCCCGGGAGACCACATTATTCAATCCATAGGAATGATAATAATTACGCATCAGGAAATCTCCATAGACCTTGGAGACAGCATAGGGGGACATGGGCCTTAAAGGATTGGTTTCCTTTATTGGTACCTCGGGTATGTCTTCGGGTTCAGGGAAAATGGTACCATATTCTCTTTTTGCCTTCTGGTACTGTTCCTCTGATGATAAAACCAAGCCATACTCTTCACTGGTTCCAGCAAATACAATTTTAGTGTTTAAATCCTTAACACGTACAGCTTCCAGGAGATTTGCTGTTCCCAAACAGTTTGCGTACTGGGTTTCTATTGCATTGTGGAAGGAGCGCTCCACAAATGACTGGGCTGCCAGGTGAAAAATGTAGTCTGGCTGGGATTGGTCAAATGCATTGGCAAGAGATGTTATATCAATTAAATCTCCTTCTATGAGATTTATTTTATCGGCAACTCCCCGGTCTTTTAAATTTTTAGGTAAGGACCCATCAGCCCGTCTCCTGATGAAACCATGAACATTAGCCCCCCTTTTTATTAGTTCTCTCCCTAGATAAGAGCCTACGAAACCACTTATACCGGTGATAAGCACATTTTTATCTGCCCAATTCATCTGATACCCCCATGCTCTATTTATTGTTGATTAATATCTTATTTAATGTAGACCTATGGATTTAAGCTTTTAGTTTATGATCCTCCACAAAGAAACGCACCGTTTCCCCCAAGTTATCTTTAAAGTTGGTCTTAGGGTGGAATCCTAGGGATTTCGATAATTCCACGTCGGCCAGGGAATGTTTTATCTCACCTGGACGAGGATCCGCATGTACAGGTTCTAATTCTTCACCCATCAGTTGGGTGATTATTTGGAAGAGTTCATTTACTGTGTGCCTTTGACCCGAGGCAATGTTAAAGACACCTGTCAGATCCGATTCAGCGCTTTTTATGTTGGCCTCCACAACTTCCTTGACATATATAAAGTCCCTGGTTTGCTCCCCATCGCCATAGATCACTGGTTGTTTACCTATCAAGATGGATTCAATGAACTTAGGTATTACTGCTGCATACTGTGAGTTAGGATCCTGGCGGGGACCGAATACATTGAAATATCGCAGGGCTACAGTTGGTAATCCATACACCTCACTGAATATCCTGCAGTATAATTCGCCAGCTGCTTTACTCACTGCATAGGGAGATTTAGGATTCACTGGTTCTTTTTCAGATAAAGGTAAATTGTGATTGTCACCATAAACCGCTGAAGTTGAGGCCAATACCACCTTTTTTACCCCGGTTTGGCGGGCTGCGTCCAGAACTTTAAGGGTGCCAGTTACGTTTACTTCGTTACATAGTAAAGGGTTTTCTACACTTAAGGGTACACTTGCCAGGGCGGCATGGTGGAAAACGTAATCAACCTCCTGGAAAAGGTCAACCAGATCTGCATCATTGATGTCACCCCTATCCAGGCTGATATTATCCAGGGAGAGGTGTTCTATGTTCTCCACGTGTCCAGATGATTCATCATCGATGATCAGTACCTGATTTTCCCGGGAAAGTTCCTCCACTAGGTGGGAGCCAATAAATCCCAATCCACCAGTTACAGCTACTTTCTTCTGTCTCATTAACAACCCACCCTGCAGTTGTTCTGCATTAGTCAATTTTTTTTTGAAACCTTCTCTAACCTTATTATAATATTCTTCACCAATAAAATCTATATTAAATACACCCTGATTTGCTGATCCATCCCTGGCCAGTATTACTTGTAACTCTCCTATTACTTGGAATACACGTTTTTCAGGGTAGAAGGTACTGCTTTATTCTTTAGAATCATTTAAGACCAGGAATAGGTAACGATAGGTGTTGTTGGTGTCAGGCAGCTTGTACAGAAACATCTCCAGTTTCTGGCTTCCATAATTTTTAACTTTAAATTCCAGGGGTATCTCCCTTTTTTCGTCACTATATAGGGTGAATTCTTCGTTGTAGATGGTGATGTTATCCAGCTGGGCCATTAATCGATAATTCACTGGTTGAAATTCGTTGTTCTTGACCACCATGAAGAGCTTACCCTCCCCACCTGGGGCTAAGTTAACGGGATAGTTACCAGCCCTCCCCTCTTGATTTAACACATAGAATTCTGTGAATTTTTCACTGGGTTGAGGATTTATAGTAATGTATATGACAGATAAGGCTCCTGTAACTATTAATATCAGTATAATTAGTGAAAAGTAATGGTCTTTATTCATTGTTAACCCTTTTTTTGTGCTGTATAAGTTATGTCTCCCAACTTCCTCTTCATCAAATTATAAATGTTTTTTATAAAGAAGAGGGTTGTTCCCATTATCTCCAAGAGATTATAGTATTCAACTATTAATATTTGATAGGAAAACTGTTTATGAGAGATTAATAACATTTATATACAGTAGTTATGATAAGGTTTTATCATGATTGTTCATGTAAATGTCCTAAGTTACCTTCTGGCCCTGGGCCTAGCAGTGATACTTGGACTGGCTTTACGGCTTCCTTTACTACCTGAACGACCCATGAGGTATTCCTGGAGCATTAGTGTTATTTTTCCCACGGCAATCCTATCTCTTGGTTTTTATGCCATGCTGGTTCAATTGGGATACCAGGGACTTATGGTTGCTGCCTCCACAGGAGTTATTACTGCTTTGTTCTGTAAATTTCTCCTGGAGAAGTTAGTACCCCGACCGGAGGATTCATAATGAATGAGGTACTGGGAATAATAATCGCCGCCATAATCTGCTGGTTCAACTTCGTACTCATAGATACCTGGATGGGCCTACCAGAAAACCCGGGGGTTAAGGGTGCTGAAGTTATTGGAAGGGCCGTTAAGAAAAGGGGCGGAAGCCTGGCTGGAGGTTTCTTCCAGGGAAACATTGTATGCTCCCCTGATGCATCAGCCGGAACCTTACTGGCATCGGTAGGTAGTTACGCCATTGGAATTCCTGAAGGTGGGCTTATCGCCGCTACTCTGGTTTACTTTGGTAACCGGCTCTGTGCGGATCCAGGTTATGCCGGAACCACCGGTGCCCTGAGCATTACCCTAATTATTTACTTGACATCCATGGTGGGAATGAAACCAGAATTCTATATTGTGGGCATGGTACTGGCCATCATCACCATACAGGGATTAGCACATCCCACTGCCTCCCGTCTCCTGGGTAAACTGGCCCAGAAAATGGGGCGCCACACGAAAATGACTTAGAAGGTGAGATCATGTTTATGGAGATATTAGGCATCATCATCATTCTCATGGCCCTGAGAACCCTCATTGCCCAGGACCGGGCAGAAAGAATGTTATATTTAAATGCCATGGGCTTCGCCATATCAGCCCTCATAGTTCTGTACATTCAAACACCCTTCGGAGCAATAATGGCCATCACCTACTTCATAGCCTCAACCTTAAGCTCCAACGCCATAGCTTACTCCATAGGAAGGGTTAAAAAGGAGATCCTGGTGAAATAATGTTGGAATGGATTAATCTGACCACTGTATCGGCAGCAGTACTCTTGATAGGTATGGTGGGGATCATCACCCTCCCTAAACCTGTTGATAAGGTTATAATGCTCGCTATCCTACAGGGAGGATTTATAGGTACCATTGTTGCTGCCAAATACTTGGATGTGGCCATGGCTGCAGCCATATTTGACCCCATCGCCACCATCATATTCCTGATTGGTATCACCAAGATTCAGGATATTCGGAATCAAAAACATGAAGAGGAGGAAGGCAACCTTGCTTGATGTCCAAATATGGTTCTACACCGGATGTGTCTTGGTGATTCTGGGCAGCATCGCCACGGTGGTGGGCCCAGGGGTTAAGGACCCACTGGTCAGGACTCTCAACACTGAAATACCAGCCGTAGGTGTTTCACTAATATTTTTAACCTATAACCACACCCTAGCCCTTCTAACCTTCATTGCTGCTACAGCCGTCATTACTCTAATACTGTTAAGGGCCATTGTACGTCTGGAAGAATTGGGGGTGGACTTGTGAATATTGGAAGAATATGGAATTCCCTGGCCAACCCTAGACGTATACCACGATTATTCGCATTAATACTGGGTCTGATCCTATTAATCGGCTTTTTTATCCCAATAAGCCTAAATGACCACCAATTATACCCTCGACCCACTCCCCAGAGCCAGATCAACGACCAAAACCCATTAGCACCCTATGACCGGGGAGGATCACCCTTTGAGGAAACAGGGATTGTTAGGGCCCAGTATCCCCAGAATTCAATTGAACTAGGCCAGATAACAGCATACCTTACGCCCATAGCTATAGGGGTTAAAGACAGCACCTATTACTTTGGTACGTCAATCCTCTCCTCACCTGGTGGCCTCATCGATGAGATTCTCTATTACACGCGTGGATTTGACACCATACTGGAGTCCTCCATTCTAATGATGGCCTTCGTCATTGCCAGTTGGGTGGCACTGCACTTCACCATGAAAAGAGATGAAGAAGGAGATGAAAAACCATGATAGTCCCTGTACAAGTGCCTGAACTGGTGGTATCACTCTATCCAGTGGCTATCTGGGTGGGGATAATAACTGGACTAATTGGACTTCTGGGCATATCATTCCAGAAGAACGATCTATCAGTGCTGATACTAACTGATATAGTGGGTGTGGCCATGCTAATCTTCGTGGCAGGAGTAGCCACTGACCTGGCCGAGGCCCTTATCCTGCCGGGATTAGTGGTGGAATTAGCTGAAATAATGGCCATTTCTGAAATTCTCCTCAGCCGAGAGATTAGAAAGAACAATATAAGTGGAGAAGACTTAGTCCCCACTGCATTACCCTTGAACATGGAGATACTTAAAACAGCTCCCACTTTCATTGCGGTTGTACTTATTGCCTACGGCGTATTCCTCAGCGGTTTTACAGGAGGAGTTATAGCTGGTGGAGGAATATTGTTCTATATACTTTCCAAGAGTGCCCGGGGCCTGCCTGTAGAATTGTTTGAGGGATTGGCTGGTGCGTCAGGTATTGCCTGGGTCTTCTGGATAGTGGGATTCCTGCTATTCTTCGTTGGCCCACCATTCTGGTTACTGGGGTTGATGTTAGCAGCCTTTGGTATACTTATTAAGGTGGCCTCTAAGGTGGGGCTCATTGGAATATTGACTCGTGAAGAATTCAAGAAGGAGTAGAAAAACATGGATTTAGCCACTATCGGAGGACAACTCCTAGGAACCATCCCCCTGGGGGATATTGTACTGTACCTGACCCCCTTCAACCTCTTCATGTTTGGAGGAACCTTGGCCTTCACCACCCTCATTGCCATCAGCCGTACCGAAACCCAGGTTGAAGCAGAGTTCGGGACCCTGAAGGATAAGGAAGTTAAGGTGAACCTGGAAGAGTTCAAAATCAGACGTTTCCTGGCCATTGTATGTGGACTGGCAACTGCCGGGGCCATGATCACCGGAGACTTGTTCAACTTCACCCTCTTCGTGACCCTCATAGGCATAGTTAACATCGGCATCGTGTCTGCCGTGAGACAGGTAGATGTCCTGAATGCGGCCTTCCAGTATGGTTTAATAGCTATGATGGCGTCACTACCCCTTTTCGGTGGAGCTGCTGTCCTGCTGGCATCAACCGGGACATTAAGTCTTCTGGAGATAGTTAAATTACCTTACGTAACTTCCATGATGACCTTTGGATCACTCCTACTCTTAATGGGAATCATAGGCGAAACTGGGGTGGCGCCCTTCTACGCCACCAAGGCCGAGATGTTCCGCACCCCGGGATCACCCTTCATCCTCATCATACACCTATCCTCCCTACTGGTGATTGTAAGGGCCATAGAGGTGTTACTCATAATAAACAAGCCATTCTAAGAAATTAAGAAACTAGGTGAATCTTGATGAAGACCCTTTACATAAGCAGCTATCTGATGTTCATAGTATCCATCGCAGGCATAGTGTACGCTCTGGTGGCAGATCCACCCGCCTGGATTGTTTACGCCATCTCCATACTCTTCATACCCCTATCCATCCTGAGCTTCGGCCTCTTGATCATGGCCCGCAGCAAGAAAGAGGAAGAGGACGAGCGTGCCAGAGAACCATTCATCGGATATTAAGGTGAAAAGATGAATTTAATGCTAAACATACTCCTGAACGTGATTATCGCTTTCCTATTAGGCAGTCTACTATTTGGACTGCAGCGTAAGGTCATGGCCAGGATTCAGAAGCGACCCGGACCACCCATAATACAGCATTTGCTGCACACCCTCAAGTTCTATATAAAAGAATCATCATTCCCCAAAACAGCAGCCATGCCATTCTACATAGCCATAGCCAGCATCCTATGTGTTATCTGGGTATCAGCAGTTATTGTGGGTCCAGTGGCCCAGGGATCATTACTCCTGATATTCGCCATCTACGCCCTGCACAAAATTGTGGAGCACAACGCAGGGAGCTCATCAGGGTCTCCCTATGGAAAACTCAGCTGTGTGCGGGCTGTTTTCTCAGCAGCAGCTGAGGTACCCCTCTTTGCGGTGTTGATCATCATCTTCCTTAAAACCAGGACCATGGTTATCTCGGACATCATCGCCTACCAGGCCCAGAATGGGGCGTTACTGTTCACCATACCACTGGCTGCCCTGATGTTCTTTGTATTAATATTATCCAAGGCACCCTACTCTCCCTTTGCCATAACCAAAGGCAAGGATATTATCAGTGGCTATGAAACCGAACACTTCGGTCTTCTCAGGGGATACCTGATGATCTCAGAATCCATAGCTTGGTACATGCTGCTTTGGATATTTTTAACGGTATTTCTGGGTCCACTCAGTTTACTAGGGTACCTGGTGGGAATGGTGGTCATCAGTGTCATCGTGGCCTTTATAAACGCCACCACCCCCATGTTAAACCCCAACCACTCTATAATGGTTCAGGTGACCATGGCCTTCATTGGGATCGTGGGATCCATCATATTATTAATGCTTTAATGGTCAATCTAGAAAAGGAGAATTAATACCATGGAAAAAGAGAAAGATATGCTGTTCCTCACAGCCCTGGTAGCTGCGGGAGCCACTCTGGCCAGTGGCCTGGCTGCTTCACTACAGTGGATGGTGGTACTGCCTCTGACCTTAGGAGTACTGCTCCTAACGATCCTCATCATGTTCCAGTACCGGAAGGATGCCATAGAACTCTCAGAGAAGCTGGAAACCGGAGCCTTCATCCTGGTTGTTGTTTTCTTCGCATTATCCTTTATCTACCTATTCAAACCTGCTTAACGGTGATTTAATGAACGAAACTTCCTACCTATTATATCTGATATCATTCGTACTGGGATCGGTGGTGGGCCTGGTGCTCAGTTACCAGAAGTACAAGAGCCCCTTCGCAATTGACAAAATTGATGTCCTGGCCCTGATAATAGCCATAATAGGATGGTTCCTAATCTTCAACAGTCCCATGTTAACCTTCATCCCATCTTATATCTCCATTGCCATTGGACTGTTTTTAATGGCCATGGTACTGGGAATGAGGCCAGGTTACGGTAGGTACGAGACCCTAATCGGTCTGGTAGTGGGTGGAATAATCTGGCTCTTGAGGATGGTGCTTCTATGAATGACGATAAACTCATCGACAGCAGCCCCGATGATGAAAAACTCTTACACACCATGAAGATGCGGATCGTGAAGAGTTATCGGTGGCAGGAAGATATAATCAAGCCCTTCTCCAAGGAACTGGATATTTCAGAGGATGCCCTGGAAGAAATCCTTATTAAAAGATTGGACATGTCCAGCTTGGAGGCTTTGCATCCCCGCTACGAAAGTTCCAGGGAAAGGTGTTTAAAAGAAAGAATAGATGCTGATCTGCATCTCTGTTGGCTATGTGATGTTATGAATATCCTAAGTCCCCAGGAAGCAGATGAAATTAAGACTAAGATATCCCGGGAAATACTTCGGGAAGATAAAACTTACAAAAAAGCCATTGAAGAAGGGTGGAAAGACCTTCTAGAATATTTGATGAGGTAAAGCTATGGTAAGATCCCTGAAAGACATTATTAGAAGCAGTTCTATACACGTTTGTCTAATTAACACTGGAGGGTGTAATGGCTGCGATATTGAAGTAGTGGCCCTCCTATCACCACGCTACGATCTAGAACAGTACGGTATCTACGTACACAACAATCCCCGGGAAGCGGATGTAATCCTGGTTACCGGTGCAGTTACTGAGCAGTGGGTGGAAAAACTTAGAAGAATCTACACCAAGGCCCCTGAACCTAAGATAGTGGTGGCCCTGGGTAACTGTCCCTTAACTGGTGATGTCTTCAATCAGGAGGGTGGTAGCGTCTATGCACCGGTTTCTGACTTCATACCCGTAGCTGCGGAAGTCTCAGGATGTCCACCCCGGCCTTCAGAAATACTGGCCGCAATTTTAAGCGTGGCCCCAGGAGCCATTGCAGCCCGAGGGAGGGAAAAGAAATGATACTACCCATTGGACCTATTCACCCTGGACTTAAAGAACCACTTCGATTGAAGCTTAAAACCCAGGGAGAAAAGGTTATAAGTGCCCAAATAGATTATGGATACGTTCACCGCGGAATAGAACGTGTCATGCAGGGTAAAACTTGGCAAAAAGCTATTTATTTATCTGAAAGAGTCTGCGGAATCTGTTCTTACATCCACACCCAGACCTTCGCTGAGACCTTTGAAAAGATAGCAGGGGAGCAGGTGCCACTGCGCGCCCAGTACCTGAGGGTTCTCACCAACGAACTAGACCGTATACAAAGCCATTTACTGGCTAATTCAACTTATTTCAAGGCATTGGAGCATGAAACCCTTTTCATGTACATGTTAGCACTGCGAGAACCGGTTATGGATGCAATTGAGCTATTAACTGGAAACCGGGTTAACATGGGCTGGAATGTAGTGGGTGGCGTGCGTATGGATGCCCAGGAAAGCCACCTGAAAAGTATTATGGAAATAATCACGGATCTGGAGAAAGAATATCCCCGCTACGTGGAGATGTTTGACCAGGGCCCTCTTCTAGGCCTGCGTTCCAAGGATGTTGGTAAAATGAGTCGTGAAGATGCCATTAAAGCCCGTGCTGTAGGTCCTATTGGAAGGGCGTCCGGTATCAAACATGATTGGCGGGAGGATCATCCCACCTACCATGACCATCTGGACTTTGAGACCATCTGGAGGAAGGATGGGGACAACTACGCCCGGACCATGAACCGCTTCGACGAGATCACCGTATCCATTGATCTCATAAAACAAGTTATAGAGAACATACCCCCAGGAGACGTGCGAAAAAAGGTTGACATCCTAGCAGGATATGCTGATTGGAGGAATGAAGCTCCCAGGGGTGAGGTCAGCTACATGATCGAGACCAACGGTAATCTTATTCAGAATATTTCTATACGGACTCCCAGCATCATGAACATCGACGCCTGTGCCAAGTACATGCTACAGGACGTGGCCACTGTAGCCGATGCCGTGGCAACCTACGCCAGTGTGGATCCCTGCATTGCCTGTACCGAGAGGGTGGTTATAGTGGATGAGTCTGGTAAAAAGAAAGATGTTGAAGGTATTCATAATTTAGAACTAAGTTGATGTCCTATGTCATCTGTAATCTGGTACCTCTACGAATTCGCCCGAAAATCCTGGGCTGAAAGCTTCGCAGGGGCAAAAACTAATCCCGAGATCATGGAAACTCCTGATAGATTCCGTGACTTCCCCCAGGTGATCCCTGAAAACTGCATAGCCTGCGGTGCCTGTACTGCCGCCTGTCCAGCCCCAAAAGCCATCAAACTGGTGCGTAGTGAAGATAACAGTCATGAAGAAGGAATCACCTACCCGGTGATCAACACCCGGGGCTGCATCCGCTGCGGATTCTGTGCCGAAGTATGTCCCACTGACCCCAAGGCCCTGCTTTGTGGTGAAAATCACCTCATCAGGGAGGAGTTCACCATCCTCCCAGTTGAAAAAACCTTCACCATAGACGATTACCTCTGCATCCGCTGCAGGAAGTGTATGAACACCTGTCCCGTGGAGGGAGCCATATTTGAAGAGGATAACAAGATCATAATAGACAAGGCGAAATGCATCAGCTGCGGGGAATGTTTGAAGACCTGTCCAGTGAAGGGAGCTGTTAAAGGCATCTACGTGTTTAACGTACAGGAACAGAAACAAATAATCCAGCTAGTGGTTAACACCCTGGAAAAGCGGATTGAAGAGGAAGAAGAGAATATTAAACAACTGGAAGGTGGAGAGGTTTTCAAAGTGGACCTGCCCATAGATGGACTGGTAGAAGCTGCCCGTAATATATTGGACAACGATGACTTGATATTGGACATCATCCAGAAAATGACTGACCGCCTGAAGATGCGGATCATAACCTGGGATCATGGGAAATGTAATGATTGCCGTTTATGTGTCAAGGACTGCCCATCTGGAGCTATAACCTACACTAAAGAGGGGGGAGTCCAGAGGAATGCAGATAAGTGCCTTCGGTGCAGTGTCTGCTATCAGACCTGTCCCTTCGGTGTGGTGGGTTATTACGTGGCCCGCTTCCTGCTGGACGAACCCCAACTAGAAGGGGGAGTGATTCGTATAACGGTAAAGGCATCCCAACTACCTCAAGGAGCTGGTTAATATGGCTGAAACAACGTCCCCATCCAAAAGAATTTACAAGCCACTCCGGGAAGTGGAGGTGGAATACGAAATTGACCATGAAAAATGTAAAAAATGCCAGGAACGTCCCTGCCTATCCTCCTGTCCCGTGGATGCCCTGCACGAAATACCACCCTACGACCAGGTGGAAATTGATGAAAAATGTGTGGGTTGCGTTCTATGCCGGGAAGCATGTCCATATGATGCAATTAAAATAAAAACCAAATTATCAGAGCCTATCCTGGAGAACATCCCCAACATCAACACCAAACTCTGCATCCACTGCGGAGCCTGTGTGGATGCCTGCCGAACTGGAGCTATACAGTTAATATCCTCTGGAACAGAAGAAGCTCACAGTGAAATCGACGAAGACAAGTGTGTTAGATGCGGTTTCTGTGCCCGGGTGTGCCCCACCGAGGCCATTAAATACGGTGAAATACTCCCCAGATCAGTGGTGGGTGGCAAGGCCATTATGGTGAACCAGAAGGACTGTATTGGTTGCATGACCTGTACACGGGTGTGTCCCTCCCGGGGAGCCATAAACGTGGGTAAAGTTAGTAAATTACCCTTCATCAACCCCTCCTACTGTGCCCGCTGTGAGGAGTGTATGGATGTCTGTCCCTCCACAGCCATCAAGTACTCCTCTAGGAAGAAGGCCTATCAGAATTACAGTAAGATCAAAACCATGGAGATTGTTTCCGAGCTATTGGAGAAGGACAGTGAAAAACTGGTCAGGGAGGCAGTTAAAATTGACTCTATCCTGGGAAAAATTGCCAACCGGGTTAGTTACCAGCACCCTGAAGCAGAATTCACCCAGGATGTGACCAGTCTGGTTGAAGATGAAATCAGGTCCCTGGTGGATGGGGATCTGGAACTGCAGGATGTGGGGGAGATAATTGAAGCTACCTTACCCTGGAGAGAAATTGTAGTCCTGGATGAGAAATGTATAGGCTGCGGTGCCTGTATAAATGAGTGCCCAGTCAACTGCATCCAACTGGAAATGCCCAGCCCCGTCCATATTGGAGATGAATGCGTATCCTGCGGCCGGTGCGTAGAGGTCTGCCCAGTTGAGGCCATCAGGTTAAGTGAAGAATTCTTCCAAGCCGAGGAGGGCAGGATACTCTTTAAAAGGCGTACAGTGGAGGGTCCGCAGAGTGGTGAAGTAACCATTGACCAGTTAAGTTGCCAGGCATGCGGGGTCTGCGTTAACAAGTGCCCTGCTGATGCAATGACTCTGGAAGACGACGTGGTGAGTGTTGATCCGGAAAAATGCATTGTATGTGGTAAATGCGAGTCCATCTGCCCGGTAGGTGCTGTTCGATTAATAGTTGATGATTAATTATTTGTATACTGGTGGAGGATTTGAAGTGGGCCAAAGATTTCTGGTATCCGATTGTGAAGGACCCCTATCATTAAATGACAACGCCTTTGAACTGGCTGGGCACTTCATACCCCAGGGCGAGGAATTCTTCCAGATCGTGAGCCGCTATGATGATGTTCTGGTGGAGATGGGAAGACCAGGATACAACGCTGGCAACACCCTGAAATTGATCGCTCCATTTTTGAAGGCCTATGGTGCCAGTAACCAGAATGTGGAAACCTTCTGCCAAGAAAATGTCCTTCTGGTGCCTGGGGCCCAGAAGACTCTGACCTTCTTCTTGGAGTTGCTGCCCAGTTTCATCGTCAGCACCAGTTACCAGCAGTACCTGGAGGCCCTGTGCAAGGTAACCGGGTTCCCCCTGGAAAACTGTTACTACACCCCTCTGGATCTGGAGAAACAGGAAATAAGCCATGATGAAAAGGATCAAATGAGGAAGCTTAAAAAATCCGCGGTAGAAAATCCGGGATTTGAAAATCTGGAGCGCATCTTCTGGGAAAAACTGCCACAGATGAAGATCAGTTCCCTGATGGATGATATTAAGCCAGTGGGGGGTGCCGCTAAAAAAGAGGCAGTGGAGGATATAATGAGCCGCTTTGGCTACCGGGCCTCGGACTTGATCTACATCGGTGACAGTATAACCGATGTGGAGCCACTTCGCTTCGCCAAAGATGAGGGTGGCTTGGCTGTGTCCTTCAATGGTAATGACTACGCCCTGGATGAGGCCATGGTGGCAGTTATATCCAGCAACACCCTGATTTTGTCCTTGTTGGCGGATCTCTTTAAACGGGAGGGTCCGGAAGAAGTACTGGAATTTGCAGATAGTTATGCAGCAGAACCTGAAGCAGCTCTTAAAAAGCAGTGCGTTATGAGTGAACTGGTTGCTAAACTCCCCTCCACCCACACCTTCCTGGAGGTGGTGACCTCAAAGAACCGGGACCGCTTGAAGGCAGAAAGTGGAAAGTTCCGAAGGTATATGCGCGGAGAATCAATTGGGGGTTTGGGTTGAATGACCAGGCTGAATTGGGATAAGGTGGATGACACCTACGCCGAGGCTTTCAGCGGAATATTCTGCCGAACCCTGGTAACTGCTGATGATGAGGAAACCCTCACACGAGCCGCCTACGACGCCACATCCACGCCCGGCGCAGTTATTGGCAGGGTGGAGGGGGGGATCGAGTCTTGGGTTAGTCCAAAGCACACACCTGATGGTAGAAAGGGTGTTCTTCTCCAGTTCTGGTATGGTAGTGATGATCTGGAGAAGTTCGAGTTGGAACTCTCCTACAGGATCAGGCAGGACATCCTGGTGAAACCCTTCACCACACTTTTCGATGCATCACACTCACCAGAGGGATATATTGACACCATGAAACATGTGGGGCACTGCGGAGATGGATATGAATGGGAGGAGGAGGTACACGGTAGGAACATGATCGTGATCCCCATAGCCATTCCAGACTTCAAAATTGAACGTCAGTTAGGGTACGCCACTGGTATCATGGGGGCTAACTTCTGGTACATGTGCAGTGATAAGGAAACCGTGCTGGATGGTGGTCGCGAGGCACTTCAGGCTATCCAGGAAGTGGAAGGGGTTATAACTCCCTTCGACATATGCTCCGCTGCATCCAAGCCAGAGACCAGCTACCCATGGATTGGCCCCACCACCAACCATCCCTACTGTCCCTCCCTATCCACGGTGCTCCAGGATCTATCTCAGGTGCCACCAGGGGTGAACTACATCCCGGAGATCGTCATCAATGGATGGGACCTGGAAGCAGTTCAACAAGCCATGAAAGTGGGGATCCAAGTTTTACTGGATTACAATGATGTTCTAAAAATCTCGGCCGGAAATTACGGTGGAAAACTAGGCCAATACCGTATACAACTAAAAAGGTTGTTGGAATGATATTGGATGTTATTGGATTTGGAGCACTTAACCTGGACCGCATCTACCATGTGAACCGTATAGCCGGGGCTGATGAAGAATCATACATAATAAAGGTGTCTGAATCCTGTGGAGGCTCGGCTGCCAACACCATCATTGGCTTGTCGCGTCTGGGATTGGAGACCGGATTTTTGGGTAAGGTGGCTGCTGATGGGGAGGGTAAAATCCTCCTGAAGAACTTGGAAAGGGAGGGTGTTGATACCAGTTCTCTCATCATAGCACAGGAGGGGCGTAGTGGCGTGGTGCATGGCTTCGTGGATGAAAAGGGGGATAGAGCCCTGTATGTGGACCCCGGGGTTAACGATGAGCTCTTAGTTAAGGAACTGGACTATGCCTATGCAGCTAACTGTAACCTCTTACACCTAAGCTCATTTGTTGGAGACTCAATTAAGGCCCAGGAGTCTGTTCTAGAACGAATTCCAGATGATGTTACCGTTAGCATGGACCCTGGAATGTTATATGCCCATCAAGGATTGAAAAAACTTGGAAAACTTTTAAACTGTACTGATATTCTGTTAATAAATCAGCAGGAACTGGATGTACTCTTAACAGGCCAGGACTTTGAAGACCAGGTGGAAACCCTTTTTGATTATGATCTTAAGATTCTGGCTGTGAAGAAGGGGAGTGAGGGATGCTTCGTATCTGATGGGGAAGAGCACCACCAGATCTACGCATTTGAGGTGCCCTGCCTGGATACCACCGGCGCTGGTGATGCCTTCAACTCGGGATTTCTGTACGGCATACTCCAGGGTTATGCTCTAAAGGATGCTGGAGTTTTAGGTAACTACGTTGCATCCTGCAGTATACAGGAGTATGGTGCCTGCAGGGGACTGCCCTACCAGGAGGATGTTCCCCACTTGAGGGAGCCAGAATAGATGCCCCCTAATAAATGGGGTGATGGAGGGTGAGTGGGGTATTAATATGATGGGATGCGTAAAAATGATAGTATCCAATATAATAATGTTCATTGGGTTTTCACAATAAATAGGGGATTGTTCATGGAAATAATATTCAAAAAGAAAAAAGAGGCCCTTAAAAATCAGGTGGCTCTTAAATCACTGGATCTGGATGAGAAACCTGAAGATTTCCACCCAGAAATCCATGCTGGTTTACTGGAAGATAAATTCATTACCATTTCTCCTGATTGTGTGCGGTGTAATCTCTGCACAGAAGAATGTCCAGTGGATGCCATACAGGAAGCCACCCCTAACCGGCCGGCCCGTATTCTTGATAACTGTGTTAAGTGTGAAATTTGTGCCCAGAGTTGCCCTGTGGGTGCCGTGCATGTCATGGAAAGCGTCTCCCAGGTGGATGATGATGTTGAATTCCGGATTAAGGACATTAAAACCCCCCACCGAAAGCTGCGTATGAAAGAGATCATGGTGGATCCTGCCAAATGCAAATCACATGGCCTGTGCACCCAGTTTTGTCCAACCGGGGCCATCACCGTGAAGGAGGGGGAAGTAGCCGTCATTGACAAAGAGGCTTGTGTGGGTTGTGGTGCCTGTGCCAGTGTCTGTCCAGAACAGGCCATCACCCTGGAGCGAGATCTGGGTCCTGTGCTGAAAACTAGGGAACTTCTCATTGATCAGGATAAATGTGTGCAGTGCCAGGTTTGTGAAGAAAACTGTCCCGTGGATGCAATAAAAGCTGGGGATGACCTGGTGACTTTAGATGAAGATAAATGCATATTATGTGAAGTTTGTTCAACCAAATGCCCAGTGGGGGCTTTAAAACTTAAAGCGAGGTTGCCAGATGAAAGTTAAGGAAATAATGGATAAGGAGTTTATTGAAGTCAGCCCAGGTGACAGCATCGTAGATGCCTCCCTTAAAATGGAGGAACATCGCAAGTTCACCACACCAGTGGTTGACAGTCAGGGTAAACTGGTGGGGTGGATCACATCCCTGGATGTGACCAGGGGCCTTAGGGAAGGTCAGAAAAACATTGGGGACATCATGCACAGTAAGGAAGATGTTGTACACGTCCACCAGGATGATCCGGCGCGTCTGGCAGTGCTTAACGCATCTCAGCATAAGGTGGTCAGTATTCCCGTGCTGGATGATGACGACGTAGTGAAGGGTGTGGTGCGTACCTTTGACATTGTTAAAACCCTTTCACAACTCTACGAAGTGAAGGTATACAAGATCTTCGAGGCCATGACCAGAGAATTGAAGGGAGTCTCCTGGGAAGAACTAATGGAAGCATCAGCCATAGTAACCCGGCGTAGGACCGGGAAGAGAGTCACCCCCGAGGATTATGAGCGAAGGATTAAAAATTCAACCTTTGGTGAAGCTATTTGGGCCACTGGTGGGCTTGAAAAATTCTTTGTAGGCCTCATAGCCATTGGAGAACTGGTAATCGCCCGTAAGGTGGCCAGGGCACGACGATGATTATCCACATCCCCTATAATTTATTTTTTATTAACAAGTCCCATTACCATCTGACTGGATATGCACCAGCAACTAGTCTTCAAAACTTTTAAATGTATTTTGACCCTGTTTTAGATAATCTTAGAGAGAAAAATAAAATCGAATAAAATATCAATAAAAAATGATACCATTATATTATGAAGGTAGTTGAAAGAATTATCCATCCACTGATGTTGGCTTTTTGAAGAAAAATCTGTATGATACCAGTCCTTGAACCATTTTTAGGAGAAGATGAATTAAATAATGTGGTTGAAGCTGTTAAGAGCAGTTGGATTAGCTCCCAAGGTAAATTCATAGGAGACTTCGAGGAGGGCTTTTCCAATTATCACAGGGTTAAACATGGAGTTTCCACTTCCAATGGAACAGCAGCACTACACCTGGCCCTTAAAAGCCTGGATATAGGTAAAGGAGATGAAGTCCTAGTTCCCACCCTCACATTTGCTGCCACGGCCAACGCCGTTATTTACTGTAATGCCGAGCCTGTTTTTGTAGATTCACATCCTGAATACTGGTGCATGGACCCTTACTCCCTGGAGGAAAAGGTAACTAGCCGGACTAAAGCTATTATTCCAGTCCACCTCTACGGACATCCCTGTGATATGGACCCCATCATGGATGTGGCAGAGGACCATGACCTTTACGTGGTAGAAGACGCTGCTGAAGCACACGGCGCCCTATACAAGGGCAAAAAGGTGGGTACCTTCGGGGACATATCCTGCTATTCATTCTATGGAAATAAAATAATAACCACCGGGGAGGGTGGGATCTGTATAACCAACGATGATTCCCTGGAAGATAAGATGAGAATCCTGCGGGATCATGGTATGAACACCAGCAAGCGATACTGGCATGATGTCATCGGGTTTAATTACCGAATGACTAACCTACAAGCTGCCATCGGGGTGGCCCAGTTGCAGAAGCTGGATCAGTTCATTGCAAAAAAAAGGAAAATCGCCAGTTACTACCAGCAAATGCTTAAAGACCTCGATGATGATGGCTTAATCATCCTACACCCCGAGATGTCCTGGGCAAATTGTGTATACTGGATTTACTGTATTCTAATCGAAGATAAGTTTAATCTGAAAAGGGATAATGTGATAACTGAATTGTTGAGTAGGAAAATTGATACTAGGCCTTTCTTTTATCCTATAACGGATATGGATCCTTACCAGAAGGTACCATTGCCCCATGCTGAGGAATTGTCTAGAAAAGGACTCAGCCTACCTTCAAGTATAAACCTGGATTATGAAGACATTTCCAAGATTACAGATGCACTGAAAAGTATTAGATGATTCATTGAGGGGTGAGCCAATTCCGATTAAGGGACCTGTTAATTGACCGGGAATTATTTGAAAGTATCCGAACAGCCGCTTTACAGGAGGAAGGATTGGATGTGGAGAAACAAGATGAGGTGAAGCGGTTCGAAAGAAATGTTCTGCAGCGGATGCGCAAGAAAAGGCCAGTGAAAAAATACAAAAAATTGGGTGTAAAAAAATCGGATCTGGTAGAAATAATCCAGCTGGCAGATATCAGCAGCCTGGAACTTTTCAAGGGACCATCCAATTTAGAACTTGCAAAGAGACATTCCGAGTGGTGTAATCACTGTGGAAAGTGTTGCACCCAGTCATCACCTATTTTCATTCACCGCGACGAGGTGAAGGCCATCACCACCCTCAACCCCCCCTTGAAGGATGAAATTATTCCTAACCAGCAGTATCCAGAACATTACCAGTTCAGACTAGACCAGCCATGCAAATTCCATGATGCACAAGAGAAAAGGTGCAGGATCTACGATACTCGCCCCCAGGTTTGCCAGAACTATCCACTTATGTTAATTGGTTCAGAGGGCCGTGAACACCATATAATCAATCTACGTCCTGATTGTCATTATGCAATCCGGCTGGTACTGGAAAAATCTATGATCCTTTTTGATGAGGCTGTTAAGAGGAAGTCCTCAGGATCTTATTGATGGCGAAGTGTTTATTGATAAAATGATATCTTTTTGATGAACCACAACATCCTTATAGATCACCAATGAAAATAATTTATTAAGAGAACTTCTATACCATAATAATCATTGCTGCCGAGATGACCGAGAGGCTAGGTGCGTGGCTGCAGACCATGATACTCGGGTTCAAATCCCGATCTCGGCCTTGAATCTTTTTTATATTACAAAAAAAATTGTTCCATTGATTATCATGTTCATCTACAGCACTTTAAGCCGGAGTAAGGAAGAATTCAGTCCCCTGAAACCTAATCGAGTTAAACTCTTTGTTTGCGGCCCCACGGTATACGATGACAGCCACATCGGCCACGGACGAACTTACATTGCCTTTGACTGCATAGCACGCTATTTTCGTTATAAGGGTTACAGTCTGTTCTATCTTCAAAACATAACAGACCTGGATGATAAGATTATAAAACGGGCCCGGGAAAGGGGCGTGGATCCCATCCTTCTGGCCCGGGAATATGAAAGGAAATATCTGGCTGACATGAAGGCCCTGGGTGTGGAAAATGTCAATCTACATGCTCGTGCCACGGAACATATCCCGGAGATAATAGAGCAGATAAGAAAGCTTCTGGAGAAAGGTTTTGCCTATGAAACTGAAAATGGAGTCTATTTTGAAGAAGCGAAGTTCCCTGATTTCGGTAAGCTATCGCAGCGCAAGTTGGAAGACTTGACTGTGCACCGGGTGGATCCGGATCCTAGAAAGAAAAGTCCTGGAGATTTTGTTCTCTGGAAGAAGATAGATGAACAGCCCTGCTGGGAGTCTCCCTGGGGTAGGGGGAGGCCGGGCTGGCACATTGAGGACACAGCCATCACTGAAGAATACTTCGGAGCCCAGTATGACATTCACGGGGGAGGATTGGACCTCATATTTCCCCACCATGAAGCGGAAATTGCCCAGATGGAGTCGGCATCAGGATTGAAGCCCATGGTACTCTACTGGATGCACACTGGATTCTTGAATGTTAAGGGGGAGAAGATGTCCAAATCCCTGGGCAACTTCGTCACCATCCAGGAGTTGCTCCAAAGGTGGGATGGCGAAGTTTTTCGCTTCCTGGTTTTATCCGCCCATTACCGTAGCCCCATAGATTTTGGGGAGGATGCACTGATCCAGGCCCAGAATAGTCTGGAAAGGATAAAAAAAACCCTCCAGAAAATGGTTGGATTCTATGAAGACCCTGAAAAACAAGGAGGAATCAAGGTGGGGGAGAATAGAAAAATATGGGATGAAGTCCATAAAAAATTTTTAGAAGCCATGGATGACGACTTCAACACCCCCCAAGCCTTATCAGTATTATTCGAGGCTATCAGATACATAAATCGTCAATTACAAGATAAAAGCCTTAAAAACTCAGATATTATTAAAATTAAGACTATTTTTAAGGATTGGGGAGAAATATTGGGTGTTAACTTCTTCCCCCCTGAAAAAAAAGAAGACCGGACTGAGGATGTGCTGGAGATCCTGCTGGATGTGCGGGGAAAGTTAAGGGAAAAGAAAGATTGGAAACTATCTGACATGATCAGAAGTGATTTAAAGGATCTGGGGTTTGAATTAGAGGATAGTTAAGATTGGGATGTCGGGTATAGCAGGATTATTTGGAGATCTAACTGGTTCCTGGTTAACTGAAATGCTAAAAAAACTGGAGCATCGGGGTCCAGATGGTTCCGGGATCTACGTGGATGGCCAGTTGTTTCACGGGGAAACTAAGAATCTAAGCCGCAGAGAATTTAAGGTGGCTCTGGGTCAAAATTCATTATCCATTGCAGGCTCTGAGGTTCAGCAGCCCCTGGTGGATGAAGAAAGGGTTCTGGTGGCTAACGGGAGGATCTATAACTACCAGGAGCTGAAGCAGTCCTCAAATTACAACTTCAGGACCAACATAGACTGGGAAGTGATTCTGTCCCTCCTGGATGAACATGGTGGCCAGCTCTTCCAGGCCATTCCTAAGGTAGTTGAAAGGTTAGATGGGGACTACGCCTTTGTGGTATTTGACGGTGAGAACTGGGCCGCGGTGCGGGATCCGGTGGGAGTTAAACCCCTGTACTACGGTGCCCATCAGGGGATGGATCTTTTTGGAGTGGCCTCCGAGAGGAAGGCCCTGTGGGAGATAGGTATCAGGGAGGTGGATAGTTTAAACCCGGGTTTCATGCTCTGCAACCGTGAACTAATTCCCCTGCCTCCCAGGATAAAAAAATCAGCACCCCTTGATCCAGTTGATAATTCCTCCCATGTCTGGCTTAAATCTAAGTTAAAAGCTGACCTGATAAGATCTGTGCAAAAAAGAATCAGGGGCCTGGATCGGGTGGGTGTAGTATTCTCTGGTGGTGTGGATAGTACCATCCTGGTCCAGATATGTCTGAGCTTAGGAGTTAAACCAGAACTCTACACTGTGGGGAGAAAAGGATCCCCTGATATTAGATTCTCCCATGAAGCAGCTGATATTATGGGCCTTACCCTCTACACCGCCCAGGTAACCGAAGAAGAGGTGCGAAGATGCGTCCCCCTGGTTTTGGAGGCCATTGAGGAGTGGAACATCATGAAACTGGGGGTGGGGATGGCCACCTTTATGGCTGCAGAGCAGGCTGCAGAAAATGGTTTGAGGGTCCTCCTATCTGGTCAGGGTGCGGATGAACTCTTTGGTGGGTATCATCGTTATCTTGAGTTGTGTAAAGAGGGGCCTGTTGCCCTGCAGAATGGATTGTGGCAGGACCTTCTACAGATTTATGGGGTGAACCTGGAGCGGGATGATGCAGTGGCCATGGCCCACAGTGTGGAACTGCGGGTTCCCTATCTGGATCTCCAAGTTATAAATAGGGCCATGGATATACCTACCCACTATAAGATACGTGACCATAATGACCAGCTGCGGAAGTGCATCCTACGGGAAGTGGCTGCAGAATTAAGTGTCCCCGAGTTTATTGTTAAACGGCCCAAAAAGGCAGCGCAGTATGGGTCTGGTATCCATCAGTTACTTGTTAAGAAAGTTTTTAAGGATCAAAGATACGTAGATAAACTGAAAGTGGGTTAATAATATATAGAAAAGTAACTTCTACACTTATTATGGTGGCTGATTTGATGCAAACCTTATCCAAGTTGGGATGGAGGAATTATTTTGAAAATTGAAAAGGAAGCCGAGGAAATATTGAAAAAGTTTAGTGAAGCACTCCAGGACATTCCTGAACTAGAAGAAACCTACTACATCGTGGACAACCTCAACCGGGAACGTGAAGATTTGGCCCATGAAAAAGACAGCACTAAACTTCTCAGAAACAGCAGGGTCGATGAGGATGGCAACGTCATGGTTGAAAAGAGTAAATGGACCGGATAGTACTCTAAGATACTTAAGGTGAATAAAATGCGAGTTAACCTTGTTTTAGAACTTTTAGACGTTCCAGGGCAATTATTGGACGTATTAAGACCTATGGGGCGCCTTGGTGCTAACATCGTGGCGGTGATACACCAGAGAGATGTTAAAACTGATGAAGGAAAAGTTCCAGTCCAGATCACCATTGAGGGGGATGAAGAAACCTTAAACCGGGTAATCGATGTTCTAGAGGAAAATGGTATCCAGATAATGGAGGTGGATGGTGTACTGCGCCGGGAGAAGATCACCACCATCCTGGTTGGCAACATCGTGGACCAGGATCTTAAGGATACAGTGAACCTCCTCAACCAACTTCCAGGGGTACGGGTGGCGGATCTGGATCTTAAGATGTCGGATCCACCCGAAAGATCTGCATCCAAGATTGTGATGGAAGCCCGGGAAGGACTTAAACAGGAAGTGTTCAAAAAAGTCAATGAAATCGGAGATTTGAAGGGTTTTTTAGTTATTAATGAGATTTAATTTAGTGATTCTTATGAAAATAGTTATACTGGGTTTTGGTGCAGTGGGACAGGGAGTAACCCGGGTAATATCCCTTAAAAGGGAATATTTACTGGACAAATACGGGCTCCAGTTGGATATAGTGGCGGCGGTGGATCGATCCGGAGCTGCTTTATCAGAAAATGGACTGGAACCAGAGACACTTCTAGAAACCAAGGCTGAAACCGGGAAACTATCACAATACCCCGAGTACGGGGTGGAAGGTGTTTCCGGTTTGGAACTCTTGGATGAAGTTGAATACGACTGTCTGGTGGAAGTGACACCCACCAACATTGAAGATGGGGAACCAGCCCTGAGCCATATGCAGAAGGCCATGGAAAAGGGTAAAGACGTGGTTACCTCCAACAAAGGACCCCTGGCATTATCATTCACCAAACTGGCTGAAACTGCCCAAAAGACAGGGACGAACTTCAAGTATGAGGCCTCGGTGGGTGGGGCCATGCCCATCATCAACTTGGCCCATGATACCCTGGCTGGTAGTGATGTTGAATCAGTTTACGGTATACTAAACGGCACCACCAATTACATACTCTCCCGTATGGCCAAGGAGGGCTCGTCCTATGAACAAACCCTGAACGAAGCCCGGGAATTGGGCATTGCAGAAACTGATCCTAGCCAGGATGTGGATGGCTGGGATGCAGCTTGTAAAATAGTCATACTGGCAAACTCAGTTTTAAACCGGGAATGTGCACTGGAAGATGTGAAGGTGGAGGGCATATCCAAGATCACCCCGGAGGCCATGGCATTAGCTAAAAAAGAGGGATACTTGATAAAATTGATAGGTGAAGCTTCTCAGGATGTTCTGGAGGTTTCTCCCCGGCTGGTTAAGGAAGGCTCCCCCTTTGCAGTGGAGGGAACTCTTAACGTAGCCACCCTGAAAACGGATTTGGCAGAAGATGTAACTGTGGTGGGTAAAGGGGCTGGATCCATTGAAACTGCATCCGCCATCCTAAGTGACCTGTTGAACATCTGGAATTCTGGTTGACTTTACAGGATCTAATTATTCATAAAGATACGATTTTCATGAAGTACGTAGTGGTTATAGGGGATGGTATGGCTGATTATCCCCTGGAGGAACTGGACGGCAAAACACCCCTACAGAAGGCAAAAACTCCGAATATGGATCGAATTGCCAGGGAAGGCGTTTCTGGTACGCTTAAAACTGTTCCGAATGGTATGGAAGCTGGTTCAGATGTGGCCAACCTCTCAATTATGGGCTACAACCCCCATGAATACTACACTGGACGGGGGCCTCTGGAAGCAGCCAGTATGGGAGCTAGACTTAGAAGGGATGAGGTGGCATTCAGGTGCAACCTGATAAACACCGAAGCCGGGCTCCTATCCGATTTCAACGCCGGACACATCAGCACCCCCGAGGCATCGGAGATTATAGAATACCTTAATCAGTCCTTCTACCAGTATGGTAAGTTCTACTTGGGCACTAGCTACCGGCACCTCTTTGTTTTCCCCAGAAAGGAGGCTGCAGATCTAGAATCCACTCCACCCCATGATGTGGTGGGGGAGCCACTTTCAAGGCATAAGTTGAAGCCTGAAGATGATGAACTGGCTTGTGAATTGAATCAGCTAATGGACCAATCCCATGGTAAGCTGGAAGGCCATCCCGTGAATAAGAAGAGAAGCCAGATGGGTAAGAAAACTGCCAACATGATCTGGTTGTGGGGCCAGGGACGCAAACCACAAATGCCACCATTCAAGGCTAAGTATGGCCTGAAGGGGGCAACCATTACCGGCGTGGACCTCATCAAAGGCATTGGAGTCTACCTGGGACTCACCAACATTAAAGTGCCTGGAGCAACGGGTTACTATGACACCGATTACTGTGGGAAGGTGAACTACGCCCTGGAGGCTCTGGAAGAGCATGACCTGGTGTTCATACACGTGGAGGCCCCGGATGAGGCAGGACACGCCGGTGATTTAGAGGAAAAGATCAGGGCCATTGAACGGATCGACCACCGCATACTGGGCAAATTATGGAAGGAACTTCCCCAACACCATGATTTTGCCATGGCCATCCTCCCTGACCACTTCACCCCCCTATCTGTAAGGACCCACACCCCGGAGCCAGTGCCCTATGCCATGTGCAAATCCGGCGGAGTGGTGGATGAAGTGGATTCCTACCACGAATTTTCGGTGGCAAATGGTTCACAGGGCCTCCGGGAAGGCCATCTATTTTTAAAGAACCTCCTGGAATACTAATCACGTCAAAGGTATATCACCAAAAAAATCACGAAGAGGTGGGATGATCCAAGGTAATTCCCTGAGATATTACACTGCAGTTCTGGCCGGGAAAACAGCTTCCTTCATTTTAAAAAAGGTCCTGAAGGGTGAAGCCAGTGCCATGCCTGGTAAAGTGGCCATGCAGATTTACCCCAACATCCTCCAAGTTGTGGATCAGCGTTGCCAGAAGAAGATACTGGTTACCGGCACCAATGGTAAAACCACCACCACCAACCTGTTACACCACATCATCAAAAGCCAGGGACTCCGGGTGTTATCCAACCTACGGGGTGCTAACATGCCCCAGGGACTGGTAAGCTCCTTTTTAAATCATCAGGATGCGGAGTATGATTGGGGAGTTTTTGAGGTGGATGAGGGCTCCTTCCAGGAGGTGGTTAAGCACCTTAAGCCAGACTACGTGGTGGTGACCAACTTCTTCCGGGATCAGCTGGACCGTTATGGGGAGATTGAAAAGGCCTTTCAGGATATATTTGACGCCCTTAAGCCTTTGGATACCACATTAATACTCAACGCCGATGATCCACTGGTTTCCAGCTTTAAAAGTCTGAAGAAGAGGAACATCTTTTACGGGGTGGGTGAGAATCAGTTCAGCACCCTGGAGGAAGGAGTAATAGAAAGCCGTTTCTGTCCCTCCTGTGCCTCCCGCTTGGAGTATGACTATTTCAACTACGGCCAGTTAGGCGGATATCACTGCAGCCAGTGTGGCTTCACCAATCCCCCACGGGAATATGAGATAACCCGGGTGGAATACTCTGACCCCGGCTACCACTTGAAGTTCAAAACAGAGAATGTTAAATCTATGGATCTTGACTTTTCTTACGATGGTATCTTCAACACTTACAACTGCTGCGCCGCCCTATCTGTCGCCCTGGAAATTGGCCTGGAAACTGGAAAGGTTATAGAAAGTATTGGCAGATTTGAATACCACTTAGGGCGGATGGAAACCTTCCAGTTCCCGGATAAACTGGTAAAGGTGGTGCTGGTGAAAAACCCCATTGGACTGGGGGAGGTGTTAAAAAGCCTATCCCTGGATGGTAAAGTTAAATCCCTGCTCATGGTCCTGAATGATAACCCGGCTGATGGAACCGATATCTCCTGGATATGGGACGCCCAGGTGGAGAACATATTACAGGTGAATAACTTGGAGAAGATCTACTGTTCCGGCCGGAGAGCCGAAGACATGGCCCTCCGACTCAAATACGCTGGCCAGTCCCCAGCTACATTGAATGTTGATTACAGTATGGAAAGTGCCCTGGAAAAGGTATTGAATGAGGATGTGGAAATTGCGTATATATTACCAACCTACACAGCGGTTTTCCATATTAGGGAACTGATAATAGCCCGTATGCGTGGTTCCAGTAAATTCTTATCTTATCTACGGGAGTCCCTCAAGAACATCAAGTTAAAGGGTTAAAAAAAATAGTAAATTCGAGGTTTGTTTCTATGGAACTCAAAATATACCACATGTACCCTGACTTACTGAACCTCTATGGGGATCTGGGTAACATCACCTGCCTCTGTCAGAGATGTGAATGGAGGGGAATTAAGGCCCACATAATCCCTTTCAGCAAGGACAGGGAAGTGCCCCTGGAAGAGGGGGATATATTCTTCATGGGCGGGGGATCTGACTGGGGCCAAAACATAGTGTTCTCCCACCTTTTAGGATACCAGAGGATCATGGAAGAGTTAATTGAAGATGAAGCTGTCTTTTTATCCATATGTGGAGGCTACCAATTTTTAGGTGCAACGTACATTGATGCTGCTGGAAATAAGGTTAGGGGACTGGAAATATTTGATTACGAGACCGTCAGTGAAGGAGGACGCCTGATAGGGAACATCATCACCAAAAACGTTTTAGGGTTGGAACCAGAGACCCTGGTGGGTTTTGAAAACCATGGAGGACGCACCTACCATGATCAAAAACCACTGGGGAGGGTAATGGTTGGTTATGGTAACAATGGGAAGGACCAGAAAGAGGGCATGGTTTACAAAAACTGCATCGGCACCTACCTGCACGGGCCGCTTCTACCTAAAAATCCCCACATGGCAGATCATCTTATTTTAAAGGCCTTAAATAGGAAGTATGGCTTAAGTAAACTCCAGTTACTGGATGACAGGCTGGAGTATGCCGCCCACCACCGGGTGCTGGAGCTTTACTCTCCCACAAAATAGGAGGGGGTAGCATTGGATCGCCTCCCCCTTCTAATACTATCTATTTTAATTAAGATGACCAAAGAGTAAGTGTATAATTTCAGGATAACAAAGGCTACTTAATTTAAATTCTTTTGAGGAGATGATTGATCTGTATAAATATATAGTGGTGACTGGTGGTGTGGTAAGTTCCATTGGAAAGGGAATAACAGCAGCGTCTATTGGGAGGATCTTAAGATCGTATGGTCTTAGCGTCACAGCCATAAAGATTGATCCCTACCTAAATTGGGATTCAGGGACCATGAGTCCCTATCAGCATGGGGAGGTTTTTGTGACCTGTGATGGAATGGAAACTGACCTGGATCTGGGTCACTACGAACGTTTCCTGGATGTAGATCTCTTGGGAGAATCCAACATCACCACTGGTAAGGTTTATGACTCCGTTATCAAGCGGGAGAGAAGAGGGGATTATCTGGGATCCTGTGTGCAGATCATACCCCACATCACCGACCAGATCAAATCCATGATCCGACAGATAGCCCGGGACAGTAACTCCCAGGTAGTGCTGGTGGAACTGGGAGGTACAGTGGGAGACATTGAAGGCCAGCCCTTCCTAGAAGCCCTCAGGCAACTCAGGAATGAGGAGGGCCATGATAACGTTATGTTCGTCCACGTGACCTACGTGCCATATCTGCGTGCGGCTGGAGAGTTTAAAACCAAACCAACCCAGCACAGCACCAAGGAACTGAGGAGTATGGGTATCAACCCTGACATGATCATCTGCCGTTCCGAGCTGGCCATCAACGACGCCCTGAAAAGGAAAATCGCCCACTTCTGTGACGTGGACCGGGAAGCAGTTATTAATTGTCCGGATATGAGCTCCATCTATGAAGTGCCACTGGTTCTAAACCAGGAAAAGGTAGGTGAATATGTGGTTGATCGTATTAAACTCACTGCAGAGCCACAAGATCTTTCCGAATGGAAGGATGTGGTGAAGGCCCTGAAAAAGGATGATGAAGTAGTGAGTGTGGGTATAGTTGGTAAATATGTGGAGCTGGAGGATGCCTACACCAGCATCCGGGAGGCCTTGAAACATGCCGCCGCCCATCTGGGAGTTAAAGTAAATATTGAGTATATTCAATCCGAGGAAAGCCTGGAGGATAATAAGGTCCGTCATTTAGATTCCTTATTAATCCCTGGGGGATTTGGAGAGAGAGGAATAGGGGGTAAAATTGATGCAGTACGCTACTCCCTAGAAAATGAAGTTCCATTGTTCGGTATCTGCCTGGGTATGCATTGTATGGTAATAGAATATGCCCGTTTGCATGGTATGGAAAACGCTCACAGTACCGAATTTGACCCAGAAACTCCATATCCGGTTATTGATCTTATGAAGGAGCAGAAGAAGATCAAAGACATGGGTGGTACCATGCGTCTGGGTTCCTATCCCTGCCACCTCCGGGAGGGCACCGAGGCCATCAGCGCATACCAGACCACTGATGTGGAAGAAAGACACCGTCATCGTTTTGAAGTGAACAATGAATACCGTGAAGAACTGGAAAACAGGGGTCTCCTGGTTTCGGGTGCTTCGCCTGATGATTTCCTGGTGGAGATCGTGGAGTTACCTGAACATCCCTGGTTTTTGGGTTGTCAGTTCCACCCTGAGTTCAAATCCCGGCCTAACAGGGCCCATCCGCTGTTTGTATCATTCTTAGAGGCTGCAATTAAAAGTAGAGTAAAACGTGCTTAGAAGTTTTTAATGATCCAAATGTTCCTCCCCATACCACTTTTAGCTACTATTATAGCCATCCTGGCATCTGTCTATGCCAGTTACACTGATATTACCAAGGGAATAATTCCCAACCGCCTAACTTTTCCCCTAATAGGCGTAGGGATGGTTCTTAATGGGATTTATGCCATTTTAATTGGGGATCTGTGGTACCTGATACTGGGACTTATTATAACCGGAGTTATATTCGGTTTGGGATACATTTTCTGGAAGATGGGGGCTTGGGCTGGTGGTGATGTGAAACTCTTCACTGCCCTTGCTGCTTTACTCCCATTTTACCCGGCAGTAGTTAGCTATCAAGTTTTTAGCCACACCTTTCCCATGGAAGCTGCCTATCCATTCCCACTCACCGTAATCATCAACAGCATCCTATCCATGCTGCCTTTTTTACTCATCTACGTATTGTTCGTTGCCATGAGGACTAAGCCACACTTGTTGGGTGAATTACTGTCTCCAATTAAAGAGTGGCAGAAAAATCTGGTAACCACCCTGTTAATAACTAGTGCCGTGACTATCTCAGTCTTAGTAGTTCAGGTAATCAACTACCCCAACCTGATACTCTATTTGATACTGATTTATCTACTAGTCTTCCTGATTTCGAAGCTTCCGAAGTATGTGAAGGCAGGGTTAATCGCTGTCGCGGTGTTTTACTCTTTTTACACTTATTTCCAGGTTACACTCATGGGAATCATCACCCTCTTGCTGACCCTGATTGCCATCGGCATGGTAAGGAAGTTACTGACCAGTGTCAGCCGGGAAGCCCTGCAGGATGACTACCCCGTTGAAGGACTTGAAGAGGGAATGATCTTGGCTTATAAACTGTACCAGACAAATGGCGAAGTGGAGTGGGATGAGAAAGGCTTCTTCACCAAAATAAAAGAGACCTTTGCAAAAAAGGATCTCACCCTCATTAGTCGCCCTCCTGGAAAATTAGTGATCTCTTCCCTGGCAGCCGGGCTTACCAAGGATGATATAAAACTCCTTAAAAAACTGCGAAAGGAAGGAAAAATCAAAGAAGAAGTGAGAATAAAAAGGGGAGTTCCTTTCGCACCGTCAATTCTCATTGGCCTTTTATTATCACTCTTTATTGGAGATCTGGCCTTTATCATCCAGCAACTGCTCTTCAATGTTTTATACTAATATGTATATATAGTTCTTTGATCATAATATTGCTTAAGGATATTAATGACAAATTATTGATGATGTGAGTACCATGGATCGTAGGGGACAGGCATCGGCAGAGTATCTTTTACTTATTGTCGTTATTTTACTGGTTATGGGTTGGTTACTTGTCAACGTATATCAACCATCTATCGGGGCAACCATGGACGTTTCTATAGCATCTGATGCCAAGAATGCAGTGACTAATATTGCAAATGCCGCAAATCTAGTCTATGCTAATGGTCCTGGAGCAAAAAGAACTTTAAGTGTATATATACCTGCCAGTGGGACTTTTACTTCCAATAATGCGTCGAAGGTAATTCAATTTAATTCAGCCAGTATAGCTAACTCTGCACACTCAGTAAATGCCTCAACATCATCTAACATGACCATTGAGAATCCCAATGTAACCAAGGGATGGTATAACAATATTGTTGTGGAATGGAAACTCAACACCAATTACATTAGCGTAACTATAGATAAATAATCATCATTGAGGATTTTCATGAACATATTTTCTATCATAGGCGATTTTATAATTAAATTATTCTCACTGATTGGATCCATTATTTTAGGCATACCAAAGATACCCGAAAAGCTTAGAGGCATGGATACCAAGGATATTAAGGAGAAAATCTCCCAGGAAGACCTTAAAGAAAACTTCAACAAGTTTAAGGAATCCACCAAAACTACGGCCACCACCATCACTGGAAAAGGGGAAAAAAGTTATTCTAAAAACGTGGATTCTGCTTCAGTTGAAAAACGCGACGATGATGTGATCCTTATTTCTGTGCCATTTAGTTCTGAAGAAAAAGAGAGAACCATATTCATACTTCAAATTGTCTCAGCTGGTTTCCTATTCCTGACCATGATATACATCTTCAATTTCATATCCCTTCCTCTACTTCTTATTCTGGGTGCAGTGATGGTAGTTTATTTGGTTTACATCTTGTTCAAGAAGGTGAAGGTAATGTACGGTCCTGATTTCCCTGCTTATCGTGACTTCTTCCTCATGTATATACTGGTAGGAATAGTACTGGTCCTGGTTGGAACCAACTCCAACTTCGTTATGGCATTTTCCTTCGAATTCTTCCCATCAATATCGTTACTGATATTTGCCCTTATAGCTGTGGCGGTGGTATTTTTAATTTTCCGTATTAGATATTCGCGTGATTTTACATTTGGCAGAGTAGTAGAGGCGGGGGAGAAAACTGCCTATGTAAAAGTGGATTACGACATCCGATCCAATGTGAAACCTGACCTTTACATCGTAGACAACTTGTACGGAGCCAAAACCGGTGACGATGTTAAGCTGAAGGTGGATGGGAATATCATCAGCGGGGGCAACAAACCAGTCAGTATCCTGGCGGTTATGAAAAAGATCTAATACCTTGATGATCTAATTTTTTTTTATAAAAATTTTTTGTAGGAGTTTACTTAAATTGGAGGAAATACCCCAAAGCCATCCCCGTTACCAATCCCTGGTTTTACGAAAAAAGATATCAGAAGCCCATAAAGCAGGTATTCTGGCAGAATCGGGGATGATCGCCCATGGCAGGGGCGAGGCATTTGATTATTTACTGGGAGAGAAAACAACCCCCCCTGCCAGGAAGGCTATAAAGGCAGCTGCTGCCCAGATCCTACTGGCCAAAAACCCGGTTATATCGGTTAATGGGAACACCGTAGCTTTATCAGCCAGGGAAGTGGTTGAGTTATCCCATAAGTCAGGGGCAAAGGTGGAGATTAATCTTTTCTACCGCACACCCGAAAGGGTGGATAAAATTGAGAAAATTCTCTGTGAAGAGGGTGCTGATGAAGTTTTAGGGACTAACAATGAGGAGTATCTCCATTTGAATGGACTGGAGGGTCCCCGCTCACATGTGAGTGCCAGGGGGATCTACAGTGCCGATGTGGTCTTAGTCCCCCTGGAGGATGGTGACCGTGCACAGGCCCTATTTGATAGTGGAAAGATTGTTATAACAATAGATTTGAATCCTCTGTCCCGCACGGCGCGTAGTTCGTCCATAACCATCGTGGACAATCTGGTGCGGGCTTTGCCTCTTTTGATTCAGGAAGTGGAAAAGCTTAAAGGAGAGGAAATGTACAAACTAGAAGAGATGCTGAGTGATTTTAACAACCCAGAGAATCTCAATGATTCCCTTCAAGCCATCCTAAGAAATTACCACAGGGGTGTGAAACCTTGATGGTTCTGGGAGTAACTGGGATGCCAGGTGCAGGTAAAGGAGTGGTGGCTAGGGTGGCAACTGATCTGAAGATCCAGGTAGTGCGTATGGGGGATGTGATACGTGAAGAGGCCAGTAACAGGAATGAACCTCCAGGGGTGGTGGCGGTGAAGCTGCGCCAGGAGTATGGAGAATTTGTAGTGGCCCAGCGCTGCGTGGACATCATTCAAGACTCCCTGGAAAAGGATACATCCTACCTCATTGAAGGTATTCGCAGCCCCTTTGAAGTGGAAATATTTCAGAAAAATTTTCCTGGCTTCAAGGTCATAGCAGTACATTCTAAGCCAAAAACCAGGTTTAAACGGCTAAAACGAAGAAAAAGATCAGATGACTCCTCTAGTGAGGATGAATTCTTTTCAAGGGACAAACGGGAGCTGAAATTTGGTATTGGTGATGTTATTGCCATGGCCGATTATATGGTGGTTAATGAAGGCTCTATTATTAAAATTAAGAAGATAGTGAGGAGTATATTGAAGAATGAATTGCAAAATCAGGGTTACTAGTCGGGTGAATCCTACGGAAGACCCTCAGAAGGTTGTTGAAGCATTGTCAAATGTTTTTGATTACGATGATTTAAGGTTGGGTGAGGGTTACGTGGTGGTATCTGGAGAAGTTTCCTGCCTCCAGCCCTTTAAGGAACACTTGGAAAAAGGCCGCATCAGAGATACTGCCAGGAAAATATTAGGCCAAGGGAGATCTCCCGGGGAGATAACCTTTAAATTAAGTAAGCAGGCTGCCTATGTGGGTAAAGTGAATCTGGTGGAGGATGAACTTTCCTCACTGGGGGAGCTAGAGGTCACCATTAAAGCCGATAACACTGATGAATTTATAGACTGGCTCTGTGAGAAAAAAGAAGATGATGAAGAAGTTTATTAGCTAGAATTCTGTGGATTATTTATCCCCTAATATAGCCTTTTTAACTGTTAACTGTCCACTATCCACCTGCCAGTTCTTTTCAGATTCCTGAATAATTACCTTTTTTTTGAATATTGGACCATCCAGGGTGAGGGTTTCTGCTTCTCCACCCTCGAAGGCCAGGTGAATGCCGTGCTTTTCATGCAGGACTTGGAGTTCATCCAGTACCTCCTGGTTGATTTCACGGCCCAGCCAGGTTTTTTCAAAACCATCTGCAGCCACTGCAGTTATAATTACCTGGAATCCCAACTCTATTATCTCTTCCATGTACTCCTTGGGATCCCGGTGCCAGTGGGGTGCTATGGATACCAGACCCAAATCTTGACAGATACTATCTATACGCGATTTTTGATAAGTGGAGGATAAAGCCCCTGAGAATATAGCCCCTATGCCCTGGTTCTTCAGGCCTTCTAAGATACCTTCTAGATCCTTCAATTCTTCTTCCTTATTTCCAGGTGTATCAGCACTAACTAGTGGAATGTCCATAGCTTCGGCTAATATAACATCAAGGTGTATGTTGGGCACGTGGAACATGTAGGAATGGGGATTAACAGAATGGAGAGAAACCAGATAATCCACCTCCCAGCCCATCTCCCGGGCCTTATACACAGCCATGGCACTGTCTTTACCACCAGAAAATAGAACCGCTGCCTTCATTCTACTACTCTTTTTTATCCCTACCCCGGAAGTCCTGCCATCCCTGCAGAATGCTGTCAATGAATACACCAGCCAAGCCCACTAAAACGCCTACAAATCCACAGAAGAGTATTAAACTGGATTGGTTAGGCAATGTCTCCCGGATCCAGGCCACATCATCCTCTAGAGGTCCTTTAACACTAACTACCACTGCCTGTAGTTGGGGCATTTTTTCCGCCACCACATCTACCTGGGATGGATCCACCGTTACCTGAACCCTCACTATACTGTAAGTTACATCTATTCCACTCACCAACATTATCCAGTCCTTCAGATTCTGTATGGTGGAGGAGGGATCAGCTCCAGGGGTAGTATTCACTTGTATAGTGTTGTTGGTCTCCACCTTAAAGGCTGTGATGTTGGGATTGGAAGTAGTAGCCCGCGATTCCAGATCACGCCACCAACCGGGGGGTATTGGACTAGTCTTTAAGGTTATACCAACTGTTTCAACTCCCTGAACACCCTCCAAGGTTTTTATATCAGAAATAACCTTGTTAACATCAACATCAGTGGATATGTTGGCCTCAATTATTTCGGGACTGTCACTGGTGGACTGATGAATGCCACGAACCATGCCTGGTATGTCGTTGAAAACAGGTGCGATGAAGAAGGCACCACCGATTATGCCCACTACAAAGCCTAGGGCAACCACGAATAATAGATTTTTTTTACCTATAAGGGGGGTTAAAAGGGCTGTGGAGAATACAAATGCCAGGAGCAGGAAAAACAGGATGATCATTATGAATACAGCGAGGGTTCCCATGATCTCATCTCCACTTCAGTACTAGTTCCATTGGACTGGAGGGGTTATATAGTTTAAGATTAAGACTCTTTTTCTATTTTACCAGAAATTGCGTTGATATAAAGAGTCTTAGATGGGGAACCACTCTTGGTCAGGGTAACTCTCCACACCGAGATAGTAACTCCATTGATGACCATGGTCTCCTTGGATGTTTCACCCGATGCATATCCTGGGTTGGCTTGTATGGCTATGTTGGTGGCCTGTTCCATTGTGAGCTCCGATGTGGTATTGGTGGTTTCATTGGTGTTGGCAGTTGAATTTGGAGAGGATTGATCGAAAGGCATGTTTGTTACTGGATTAATGTTAACACTCTCGTTGTTGGTGGTTACATTGGGTTCGGATTTAAAGGGGTTGAAGGCGTAGGCCACTATAATTACAACCACGATCCCCACTACAATAAGCGCCTTTTTTTCCCATTCTTCAGGTAGATCCATAAAAAAACCCTTTAAATATTGGTAATGGTGATAGTACCGTTGTTTGCGATTCTATATTTATTACTACTACTAAGGGTGTAGTTGGTAAATATCTTGGTAGTGGTTAACTTGATTTTTATGGGAGTTTTACCAGGGTAGACAACGGTGACATAACCATCAGTGGTAACATCGGCTGTGAAGTCTACAAAGTTTTCGCCGGTAGGGAAACTGATGTCAATGGAATATCCTTTACCATTTTTATAGGCAGTGTCAATGGCTGTGGCGATCTTTTCACCTTCAATTCTAGCCACTCCCAGTTCTCCGGTTTGGGTGTTGGCCATTCTCGAGTTTATTAAAGAAACCATCCCGCCTATGATGATAAGTGCGATTAGCATGACAAATAATAACTCAGCACTGGCTAATCCACGGTTATCTAGTTCCATCTTTTTCACCTAAGGAGTAAACATGTAGTTACTTTGTAATCCTAACCTGGTCATGTATTTATCGGATAATCTGAAAACTACTGGAACCCATCCAGGCGCACCATAGTCTCTTACCACATAAGTATTACCATCAACACTGTTTGTTATGGTTATGGTATTGGGTCCTGGTGTTGCTTTGAAATATTCATGGTCCACACAGGACATTCCCACCCAATATCCAGGCTCTTCTTTTAAAGGATCCCCTACTACAAATGTAGACATTCGTGTATTACTAGGCTCTGTGGATGTGGATCTGCCCTCCAGTCTATCAAAGAAACTGAGACCATCGGGATCGACAAAATAATAGGGGCGAGGTGTAATTCCACTTGGATTCCCTGTTCCGTTCAGACAAGCAGCTAAATTCTCAAGTTTACTGCTATAAATCTGATCTGCAAGGTGATATTCGTTGTATTGAGATGTGTAGTAAGGATATTTGTATATAATACTAGATAAACGGTCTTTGCTTTTAACCCACACGTAGGGGTCTTCCAACCCCTCAATTGATACTGTAGTAGTAATAGGTGGAGTTCTGATGGTGGCATTCTGTCCTTTCTGCGTAACAGTTAAATTAAATCCCTGAGGTATATTAACGTTGAAACTGTAAGGATCAGTCTGATCAATTGTGATTTGACTTGGTTTAAAGGGCTTATCAGAATAACTATTAATCGGAACGTTGTTTATGTATATCTGTCGACCTGTTTCGGCCTCCAGTTTCATACAAGTCGCGACTGTGTTGTTGTTTATGGCATCTGTTGTAATGTTTTTTATGTATTGTTTGCTCTGGCCAGTGGCAAAAAAGGGATTTGGAACCCTCAGGGCTTCCTGATCAATGACGTGCCTGGTAGCTAAGTAGGCTGCTTTACGTCCCGCATCCTTACCACCTTTTTCTATGGAAATTATAATGTTGTTGGCAGCGGTGTAGGTGACATCCCCTCCAATAGCTATTTGAGATATGGCGTTAATCTCATTTACAATGCCAGTGAAAGAAATTGCTATGAGTAAAATGGGTATCATTATCAAAAAGGCCATTGGAGTGAATGAAAATCCTTTTTCGTCCATTTATATCACCTCATTGCCTCCATAGGCTTAGCCTGACTGGGATCTGGTTAGGGAAGTCTCCTGTGAAGAGAGCTTCTGTTTTAATGTTGTTTATAATGTGTGGATCACTAGTGTTCAGATTCCGAATAAGATCTTCTTTGGCCTTGTTCATGGCACTGGTTGCTGTGTCGTTATATGCCAGGGTCCACACGTTCCTTAAAACTTCTGGGTAGAGAACAGAAATCCTGGTTCCAGTGAAAATCTCGGCATTAGCATATCTGGGGGGACTGGTAGCTCCATCACCCGATTCCCATGCATTGGAAGGAGCAGTTACCGTCACTGTAAGATTGTATTGACGCCCCTGTTTGAGCCAATATTTCGACGCTGTGGAGTTAGGGGTGGTTATTCTGTGAGGCCCATCATTGCCAACTAGATCAGGCCCTGCAGCATCCAGAGCTGCTATATCTAAATAATAAGGGATGGTATCGCTATCGTAAAGGACATGTCCACCCATGGCAGGTGGATAGGCCACCTTTAAATGTTTGGAATCAAGGCCAGTGCCAACAAAGAGGAAAACATTAGATGCATCCACATCTATATCAAAGGACTTGGTCTGAGTTTGGATGTTGCTGTTAACTTGTTTATTATCATAGTAGCTGTTGACCCAACCAATGTTCAGTGCACTGTAGGTAACCGTGGTGTAACAGTCCACCAATCCTACCAAGTCGTAGTCACTGCTGGGAACATCGTCCCAGATAGTCACCCGGATCTTATTGTTCCGCCCAGTAGATAAGTAGGTGGTGGGAATGGAAACAATTCCCGGAATGTTACCATAACCATCAGTTCTATCGCTGAACGTTCCTTCATTTGAGTTAAATGAACGGAAAACAGTTCTCCAATGCGTCCCATTGTAAACTTCAACCATGGCCCCGTCAACCCCACCGTAAGGGTTAATTACTGTAAAGGCATCGAATATGACGTTTCCAGCAGGAACATACACATCTTGGGTAACACTGACTGCACACTTTGTTGAAGTTACTGCGCTGGGAATACCTTCCCCAGAAACACCGGTCATTACGAAGGGTTCACCATTTTGGTAATTCACCCCCCCATAATTTGAAGCATCCTGTAGTCTAAATGAACTCCAGGGAATACTTCTTCTGGTTGTAAAACTCGTAACTCCCCCGGTATAAAGATCATAAATTCTCCCGTATTCATTTCCACCTCCACCCAAGTTCTGAGCTGTTGGAACTGCCATTCCAGCGGCATCATTGAAACGGAAGGTTTGGGATACAATCCCCTTGGGCACAGGGAAGCTGGTGGTATAATTCCCTATAATTCCGAACCAGGGCATGTTAACATTGGTGGTTGTGTTGAAAAATCTTAAATAGAAATTATTAACTCCAGTGTTAAGTTGACTAACGTTAAAAATGCCCTGGTAGTTATACATACGCTGGCGTGATGATCCCGGCCGGGTATTCAAAAATATGTACTGGCTCTGATTTGCAGTGTAAACATTCACCCCATTTAAGGTTAGGTTAGTTGAAAAAGCATTACCTGGATTATATTGTGGTGGGTCACCTGCATAACCAGAACCAGAAAGGTATTTGGCACCTAATATGGTAGAACCACTGGGGAATGAAAAGGATATGCTGACTGGCCTATAAGGTGTACTACTACTTGCACCCCAGTAACCAACAGTACCCAATCCATTATTCCAGGGTGAGAAGTTGGTAAGCCAGTTGTGGAAGTTCCACAGGGTGGTGGTCACGTTTTGTTCATTATCTTCAAATTCGAATTTCTCTATTTTGTACCAGGCACGTCCCATCCATCCTTCCCTTGGTAACGATAGTACCCGGACCTTGGTGGCGGTGTCTCGTGAATAAAGCATCCCCCGATCATTTTCAACAGAAATTGTATCAGTGGAGGTTAAAGTCATATTGTAGGCAATATCACTGGGTATCAACATTCTAAGACGGCTGTTTAATATATATTCAGCTCCAGAGTAGTTTCCCTTATAGGACTCTGCTGCGGCGTTGGTTATGGTGCCATCCTGTTCCATCACATTCAGTGCACTGTCGGCCAGGGCCTCCAGGTGTTGGTGGTCAGAGCCCATGTATATTGGGGCGTAGAAGTAGGTCATAACGGATGCTGTAAAAACTATGACTACGGCAAGGGCCAGGATTGAATCCGTGGTGAATATAAATCCTTTTTCATCCATTTTAACACTGCTCCCTTAAGTTGTCCATATATAAAACTCTAACCTGCATGGTTCTGGTTTAACATTACTTAGAGTGATTACATTTGATGAAGTGCCTTTTGGAACTTGTACAATGTAGAAGTTCATCCAAGCTCCCGGAGGAGCAATAGCTCCTAATTTAACTGTGTTGTTAAAAAATTCAGAGGGATTACTCTCGTCTAATTTTAGATTACTCGGATCTAACTGTACGGGATCTGTTAAATCCGTGAATGTAATGGTGTTGGTGTTTATGGTTAAATTAACATTAGACGGTTCATATCCATGATTATCAAACACCACCCAGTAATCGTAGGTTTGATTGTAGTAGTAGCTGGTGGCAAATTTGTGGGGTGGATCGTAATATTCTCTGGAGACCCCTGAACCCCTTATTTCACCTTCACTTTTGGAAACTGCTTGTAATAGCGCGTATCGAGCTACTCTCTCAACTCTGACGATGTCCTGGGCATTTGAATTGTAAGTTCCCAGGGTCTTTATATTCGCACCATTACTCCCTGTGCTGGTTATGCTAGACACCGTCATATAAACTCCGTATTCACTTCCCACCATATTCTGGAGATCGTCTAATGTCAGGGACGCTAATTTCTGTGAAGATATGGTTCCCTCTATCGGTATCCCTTTAAAGGCATCGTATTGAGCCAGGCCAGGAACAGTTGGATTTCCAGTTTGTTCCCAAGAAGTCGGATCACCAGATGTTTCTAAAAGAGTTGAAACCGCGTCCGCTGCTATTCGCTCTGTGGATCCGCGGAAAATAGCATCTTCTGCCTGGAATAGTATGTTATCCATATCTGCAGCCACGAGGCCCAGTAACAATGTGAGGGGTATCAGAGCTAACAATAAGTCTAAAGAAAACATGTATCCCCTCGAGTCTCGTTCCAGTAGTCCCAATGTACTGACCTCTGATATTTTATACTATATTTTATATAAGTAAAGAAGCATATATATGTTTGCTCATGAAGGAGTATATGTGTCGATGAAGACAATGTTTTTATTATCCACTACCAATTAATTTAATACTCAGGGGATTGGTAAATCCTTAATTATAATAAAGAGGTTCTGGTATAATAAAATTAGATATAGCTAAAAAAATTGATCCGTATGAATGATAGAGGGCAAATTTCGGCGGAATACATCCTGATGATGGGTTTCATCATTGTGGTGGTGATTCTGGTTGCCACTTTTGCTGGTGAACAGAACGAACAGAACACTGTTGCCGCAGCGGTTAGGGATGGTGCCGCTAACTCTTCAGCGGAGCTTAGTATACTAAATAAAACACTGCAACCAGTACGGGTAACCAGTGTAGAAACCATCAATGGTGATCCTATTACCATTAAGATCAATTTATCTAACAACGCTTTACTTCAAAGCCAAAAACAGTTAATTCTTCAGGGATCACAAAAATCACTGGAAGGACAGGGATTCACCGTTGACAACCAAGGAAGTTATCTTCTTTTGTCCACTGGACGTCACAATTATAATGTTACTGTAGCCTAATCTGAGGGAAAGTTGTATGAATGATGCAGATGATGTTAAGGTTGAATATACAAAAAAAACCAGAAAAAGCAGGAAATTTAACAGATGGGGCCTTCTTTTCAGCCTGATATTCATTGCAGTGGGACTGATCTGGTATGGGGTTAACCTGGGAATAATTCCCTATGAGCTTCTTCTGGAACAGGCGGGGCCAATTATTCTCATTATCATCGGTCTTTTGATTCTGGTTAAATCATTTTAAGCCAATTGAGACCATACTACTTGTAATCCTTCAATTTTTTTTTATAAAAAACTAGATCAGAGAATCCAAGAATATAATAGTATTTAATTATTGAGGGCACATATCATTTGAAGTAGTGGAGATGTTTAATCATGAGAGATTTACTGGAAAAGTTATCCAATGCCTCTGGTGTTTCAGGATTTGAGGAAGAAGTCCGCAATCTGATGATCAGAGAACTGGAGGGCCATGTTGATGATATGCAAGTGGACAACATGGGGAACCTCATAGCCATAAAAGAAGGGGCGCCTGATGGAAAAAAAGTCATGTTAGCTGCCCATATGGATGAAATCGGACTCATGGTCCGCTACATTGACAAGGACGGTTTTATTAAGTTCTCCAAGATTGGGGGAATCAACGACCAGATGCTTTTGAACCAGGAAGTGTGTATTCACACACCACATGGCGCCGTTATGGGAGTTATTGGTTCTAAACCTCCCCACCGGATGAAGGCCGCTGAGAAGAAAAAGGTCCTGGAATACGAGCACATGTTCATTGACATAGGTGCCGCCAGCCGGGAAGAAGCCGAAGAAAAGGTGAATGTAGGCTATCCTATCACCATAAGCCAGAAATTCAGTGCACTGGGGGATGAGCTGGTGATGGGTAAGGCCCTGGATAACAGGGTGGGCTGTGCAGTTCTCATCGAGGTTATGAAACGTGCCCGGAGTGATGCCACCATCTACGCCGTGGGCACCGTGCAGGAGGAAGTGGGACTTAAGGGGGCGCGGACCTCTGCTTACCGGATAAATCCGGATCTGGCTCTGGCACTGGATGTGACCATCGCCGGTGACCATCCGGGTATTAAGGAGGAGGAAGCACCTGCTAAAACTGGTAAAGGACCCTGCATAATACTCACTGATGCCAGTGGAAGGGGCCTGATAACTCACCCCCAGGTTAAAGAACTCCTGATTGAAGTAGCCGAAGAGGAAAATATCCCCTACCAGCTGGAGGTCAGTGAAGGAGGTACAACTGATGCCAGTGCCATACACCTCACCCGGGAGGGAATACCCACTGGAGTTATATCACCTGCTTCCCGTTACATACACACACCAGTGAGTGTGGTTAACATCAAAGATGTGGAGATGGTGGTGGAACTGATCCTGGCCGTACTGAGAAGAGTTTAAAACAAGCTTTAAGGAATTATATCCGGGATAATCCCATATTTTTCTACAAAACAAGTTTTTTTTAAGATTCTGAATTGTTCTTTTGCAGGAATTCCTGGATCACCAGGGCGAGGTTGCTACTTATACCCTCCACCTGGGCCAGTTCATCAACACCTGCACTTTTCACCTGTTCTAAACTGCCGAAATGTTTTAATAGTTTCTGCTTCCTTTTAGGGCCCACTCCTGGTATGTCATCTAGTATGGAATGTTCCATTTCCTGGGAACGGAGTTTTCTGTGGTAGCTGATGGCAAAACGGTGGGCTTCATCCCGGATCCTTTGCAACAGGTGCATCGCTGGTGATTTAGGAGGTAGTATGATGGGTGAGGAGACTTCAGGAACGAATACATGTTCAAATTCCTTTGCCAATCCTATGACTCCAGTCTGGATCCCAGTAGAATGAAGAACGTCCAGGGCCACGTTTAGCTGCCCACGGCCCCCATCCACAAGTATCAGATCCGGTACTTGCTCCCCTGCTGACTCATCATCGAAGCTGTGTTTATGGTAGCGCCGTTCCAGTAGTTCCCGCATCATTCCATAGTCATCCGGACCAGGCGTCTTAATTTTAAAACGACGATATGCATTCTTTTTTGGTTTTCCATCCTCAAATACCACCATTGAGCCCACAGCCATCTGCCCAGAAAGGTTTGATATGTCAAATGCTTCTATGTATCGGGGGAGGTGGGGAATGTGCAGGTAGCCTTTGAGATCCAGTAGTGCGCCTCTAAATTCTTTCTGATTATCCTTAATAATCTGGGCATTCTTGGCCACCATCCGCACCATACTGCGCTCCAGATTGGTTTCAGGTATTTTCAGGGCGACCATATCACCTTTCTTTTCCCGGAGCCATTCCAGAATGAGTTTCTCGTCTTTCACCAGCTGGGGGATGAGTATTTCCCCTGGGACAGGTCTGGGTCCGGAGTAGTACTGTTTCAGAAAAGCGGAATAAACGCTTTCTGGGATGCTGTTATCATCCTCAGTTAATCCCTGGGACAGGCCCTCCATTATGAAGTCCTCCTTGGACATTATCTTACCGGCACGGAGGGAGAACACCACCACCACAGCCAGTTCTGTATCTGCAGATGCCGCGATAACATCCTGATCCAGGTTTCTGTTAAGTTCCATCTTTTGTTTTTCCAGAATATCATCCAGGGAGTTCAGCTGATCCCGCAGGGCAGCGGCCTTTTCGAATTCCTTCTCTGAAGCAGCGTCTAGCATTTCATCCCTCATAATGGCTTTTATATCATCATAGCGGCCTTCTAAGAAAAGTTTAACTTGTTTGATCTGTTTCTGGTACTCTTCTTTAGTCACCTGTCCACTGCAGGGGGCGGGGCACAGTTTGATCTGGTAGTTGAGACAGGGCCCATCCATCCTTTTACAGTCCCTGAGAGGGAACACTGGCTTCAGGAATTTGATGATATTACGGACAGCTTTCACATCAGTGTAGGGGCCGTAGTAATCAGCTCCATCATCCTCATAGATGCGGGTCACCAAGAGCCTTGGAAAGTCTTCCCTGGTGATCTTCAAGTAGGGGTAGCGTTTATCATCCTTGAGGCGGATGTTGTATCGGGGAAGATGCTTCTTTATAAGGTTTGATTCCAGAATCAGGGCTTCCTTTTCACTGTCCGTCACCATATATTCCAGGTGGTGGAACTGCCTCATCAGGGCCCGGGTCTTGGGGTCCTCAATTTCCTCCCTGAAGTAAGACTTAACTCTCTTTTTCAGGGACTTAGCCTTGCCCACGTAGAGTATGTTATCCTTCGGATCATACATTAGATAAACGCCGGGTCCATCGGGCAGGTTTTCATCAGGGGCTGAAGAAGTGGTCAATGTAGCTTCACCATAATTCTAGTTTTATACTTAGAGGGGGGGTGCTAAGATTCATGAGGGGGTATAATGTATTGGTAGTGATCTTTATATATTAGAATAGGGTAAGATATTGTATCTATTTTTTATAACGTTTAGATAAGATTTTATTTTTAACTTTAATTTCCAGTGGTGAGAATTGAGTTATGGATAGATTTAAACTTTTATCAGATTACAGGCCCTTAGGGGATCAACCCCAGGCCATAAGGTCCCTAACAGAAGGTATTAAGAAGGGTTACCGTGACCAGACCCTCTTAGGAGTTACTGGCTCCGGTAAAACCTTCACCATGGCCAATGTCATCCAGGATGTCCAGAAGCCTACCCTGATCATATCACACAATAAAACCCTGGCTGCCCAACTCTACGAGGAGTTCCGGGAGTTTTTCCCCAACAACGCCGTGGAGTACTTCGTCAGTTACTATGACTACTACCAGCCCGAGGCCTACGTGCCCCGCACCGACACCTACATCGATAAGGAGTCCTCTATCAACGAAGAAATCGATATGCTGCGCCACTCCACCACCCAGTCACTCCTATCCCGGGATGACGTGATAGTGGTGGCCAGTGTGTCCTGTATCTATGGTATTGGAGCACCTGAAGACTACGGGGATATGATAATGCGCCTGGAAATTGGTGACCAATTAGACCGGCAGGAAATCCTGGCCAAACTGGTGGAAATGCAGTACGAACGCAACGACGTGGACTTTTCCAGGGGCAAGTTCCGGGTGCGGGGCGACACCATTGAAGTGTTCCCGGCCCAGGGCAAAACACCCATCCGCATTGAACTCTTCGGGGATGAAGTAGACGGGTTATCATTCATAGATCACCTGAGTGGTAGGGGAACCCGGAATCTGGAGAAAGTGACTATCTTCCCGGCTAAGCACTTCGTAACCAGCCAGGATAAGCTGGAAAGTGCCATCAGTAAGATCAGGGTTGAACTGGAGGAGCGACTGGAGGAGTTGAAACTCCAGAACAAGTTGGTGGAGGCTCAGCGCCTGGAGCAGCGCACCCAGTTTGACCTGGAGATGCTGCAGGAAATGGGATACTGTAATGGTATCGAAAACTACAGCATGCACATGTCCGGACGACAGTGGGGTGAAACACCCTACTCCTTACTGCGCTACTTCCCGGATGATTACCTGACCATAATCGATGAATCACATGTAACTGTCCCCCAGATACGGGGTATGTACGCTGGGGACCGGGCCCGTAAGGAGGTTCTGGTTGATTATGGATTCCGATTACCCTCGGCCCTAGAGAACCGGCCACTGAACTTCGATGAGTTCATGGGCCTCCAGAACCAAGTGGTCTATGTATCCGCCACCCCCGCAGCCTTTGAACTGGAACGCAGCCAGCAGGTGGTGGAGCAGATCATCCGCCCCACAGGCCTGGTGGACCCCGAGGTTCTGGTGTACCCAGTGCAGGGACAGGTGGATCACCTGCTGGGTGAGATAAAAAAGCGCGCCCAAAGGAGAGAACGGGTTCTGGTAACCACACTGACCAAGAGGATGGCTGAGGACCTCACCGACTACTACGCCCGGATGGGGGTTAAGGTGCGCTACCTGCACTCTGAGATCACCACCCTGGAGCGGGTGGACATCATCGATGACCTGCGGCGTGGGGAATTCGACTGTTTGGTGGGGGTTAACCTCCTCCGTGAGGGTCTGGACCTTCCGGAAGTATCGCTGGTGGGTATTATGGATGCGGATAAGGAGGGATTCCTCCGCTCCGAACCCTCCCTCATACAAACCATGGGGAGAGCTGCCCGTAACGTTAACGGCCAGGTATTAGTCTACGCCGATGAGGTGACTGACTCCGTGCAGAGGGCAGTGGAAACCACCAACCAGCGCCGGAAGATGCAGATGGAATATAACCATAAACATGGTATCACTCCGCAGAGCACGGTGCGAACTTTGAAGGAGAAACCGCAGAAGAGGGATGTTATCCTCAGGGATGATTTGAAGAAAATGCCCCGGGATGAGCTGCGACTCCTCATTAAGGACTTAGAAGATGATATGAAGCATGCCGCTGCTGATCTGGACTTTGAAAGGGCGGCTAAGCTTCGTGACAAAATATTGGCATTGGAAGGAGCTTTAGATTGATGAAAAAAAAGGATAACATAGTTATTAAGGGCGCCCGGGAGCACAACCTCCAGAACATCGATGTGGAGATACCCCGGGATCAACTGGTGGTGATCACCGGGATCAGTGGCTCTGGCAAGTCATCTCTGGCCTTTGACACCATCTACGCCGAGGGTCAACGCCGTTATGTAGAATCACTCTCAGCTTACGCCCGACAATTTCTGGGCCAGATGAAGAAGCCAGAGGTGGATTACATCGAGGGCTTGTCCCCGGCCATTTCCATTGACCAGAAAACCACCAAGATGAACCCCCGCTCCACGGTGGGGACGGTTACCGAAATATACGACTATCTCCGACTTTTATATGCCCGTATAGGCATTCCCCACTGTTACCAGTGTGGTAAGCCCATCTCCCAGCAGACCGCCGGGCAGATCGTGGACCAGATCCTGCAGGAAGCAGAAGGCACCAAGATCCAGGTATTGGCACCGGTGGTTAAAGATCGTAAAGGCGAACACCAGAAAGTCCTGGATGACCTCCGGAAGAGGGGATATGTGAGGGTGAGGGTGGATGGCAAGCTGGCCAGTTTGGAAGAGGATATTGTCCTGAAGAAGAACTTCAAACACTCCATCGAAGTGGTGGTGGACCGGCTGGTCATCCGCCACGACCAGGACTTCCACACCCGCCTGGCTGACTCTGTGGAAACTGCCCTGGAACTGGGGGAGGGACTGTTGATGATCGCCCCCCACAATGGTGATGATAAACTGTACAGTGAACACTTCGCCTGTGCAGACTGCGGTATCAACTTTGAAGAGATAAGTCCCCGGATGTTTTCCTTTAACAGTCCCCATGGGGCCTGTCCAGAGTGTAACGGCCTGGGGAGCAAACTAGAAATTGATGCTGACCTGGTGGTGCCGGAGCCTGGGTTATCCCTGAATGAAGGGGCCATACTTCCCTGGAGCAAATCCAAACACCGGGATAACTATTACGGCCAGATGCTGCGGGCAGTGGCGGATCACTACGGCTTCAGTATGGACACTCCATTCCAGGATCTGCCTCTGGAGTACAAGAACATCATCCTTTACGGCTCCAAAGATCGTGTGGAGTTCATATTCCGTCGTAAAAATCGCACCCACAAGGTTATGCGCCGATTTGAGGGTGTGGTGCGCAGGATGGAACGGATCTACATGGAGACCAAGTCCAACTACATGCGCAGTTACATGGGCCACTTCATGAGTGACCGGAAGTGTCCAGCCTGTTCAGGCACTCGCCTGCGCCCCGAGAGCCGTTCAGTGACGGTAGGGGAGAAAGCCATCACCGAAGTAGTGAAAATGCCCATAAAGGAGACTAAATCATTCTTCCTGGGTCTGGAACTTAAGGAGCGTGAAAAGTTCATAGGACAGGAAATACTCAAGGAAATAAATGAGCGTCTGCGATTCCTGGTGGATGTGGGGCTGGATTACATTACCCTGGACCGTTCCTCCGGGACACTGTCCGGTGGGGAGGCACAGCGGATTAGGCTGGCTACCCAGATCGGATCAGGACTGGTTGGTGTGCTGTACATCCTGGATGAGCCCAGTATTGGCCTGCACCAGAGGGATAATGCCCGTCTCATTGAAACCCTTAAGAAACTGCGGGACATTGGTAACACCCTTATTGTGGTGGAACACGATGAAGAAACCATACTATCAGCTGACCATGTGGTGGATATCGGACCCGGAGCTGGTGAACACGGCGGACACGTGGTGGCGGAGGGAACGCCCCAGGAGATCATGGAGACCACAGATTCATTAACTGGTAAATATCTGTCTGGTGCAGAAACTATTCCCACCCCCTCCCAGCGACTATCATCCAATGGGGATAGTATAACTGTTAAGGGTGCCCGGGAGCACAACCTCCAGAACATCGATGTGGAATTTCCCCTGGGAGTGTTCACCTGTATCACTGGTGTCTCTGGTTCGGGTAAGAGCACCCTCATAAACGATGTGTTTTACAAGGGACTTTCTGCCCAGTTAAACCATAAACACACCCATCCTGGTGAGCATGATGAGATCGTTGGCACCGAGAAGGTGGATAAAGTCATCATCATAGACCAATCCCCCATCGGCAGAACACCCCGGTCCAACCCGGCCACCTACACTGGAGTGTTCACCTACATCAGGGAATTATTCGCACAAACCCCCGAATCAAAAAAGAGGGGTTATAAGCCTGGCAGATTCAGTTTTAATGTTAAAGGTGGTCGTTGCGAGGCCTGTAGTGGTGATGGGATCATAAAAATCGAGATGCACTTTTTAGCAGATGTCTACGTGCCCTGTGAGGTGTGCAAGGGTAAAAGGTACAACCGTGAAACACTGGACATCCGTTACAAAGCCCGGAACATTGCTGAGGTCCTGGATATGACTGTGGAGGAGGCCCTGGACTTCTTTAAAAATATCCCCCGCATAAGTAAGAAGCTTAAAACCCTGGATGATGTGGGTCTGGGTTATATCAAGCTGGGGCAGCCGGCAACCACCCTATCAGGGGGGGAGGCCCAAAGAGTCAAACTGGCCAAGGAACTGAGCCGTCAGAGCACCGGAAGAACCCTCTACATTCTGGATGAGCCCACCACCGGCCTCCACTTCGCAGATATAAAGAAGCTATTACAGGTACTGGTAAGACTAAGAGATGCTGGTAACACAGTCATGGTCATAGAACACAACCTGGACGTTATAAAAACTGCCGATCACATCATCGATCTGGGACCTGAAGGAGGAGATGAAGGGGGCAGGGTAGTGGCTCAGGGCACCCCCGAAGAAATCGTTGCAAGTAAGACCTACACTGGAAAATTCCTGGAAACTGTCTTGGGAGAGTGTCGAGAATTATCTTCGAGTGTGAGCACTGGAGCTGAAGCAGGAAAAGAGGGCGGCCTCAACAAATAATAAAAAAAAGCCATATTCTCATTTCTTTTTTTCTCCCTTTCTATAACCACCCCCAGTTTCTATATCACTTGTTCTTTAAAACTAAAAATCTGATTTTGAATTATCAAACTTTCTATTCCTTATACATATCTTTAATTCTATTCCATGAATTTTTTGCACAAAAAATTGGTGAAACCATTTTTATGAATTTATCTCGATGATCATTCCCATCATCCTCAGCTAATAGAAAAAGCCAATTACAATGAAAGGTTTATTAAATTGTAATGCTGCAATAAATTATAATGATGATAGTAAATCATAACTTCATTTAGGAATGAGGGGGACGTTGAGTAGTGTTTAGTATCATGAATGTGCCAATGATGGTTTTACAAATCCCAATAATTAGGGAGTTTGGAGGGCCTTCCTATGAAGACCTTTTTCGACTTCTTATCCTGATCATTCTAGTAATTGTGGTTGCTCTTTTAGCGGAGAGAATAGAAAAGGTGCGGAAACTAAATCAACTCAATCGGGACTTGGAAAACAGTGCCATTCAACTACATGAAGCAAACGAGGAACTGGAAGCCTTTGCCTATTCAGTTTCCCATGACCTGAGAGTTCCTCTCAGAGCTATTGACGGGTTTTCCAGGATATTAATGGAGGATTACGGAGATTCGCTTGATGAAGAAGGGAACCGCCTCATAAGCATTGTCCGTGAAAACACGGAAAAGATGGGTGATCTCATTGATGATATCCTGCTTCTATCCCGGGTGGGGCGTCAAAAGATGAAGGGGTTTGAAATAGATATGGAGTATCTGGTTAGGAATGTGTGGGAAGATCTAAGACCCGACTGGGAGGGTAGAGAATTAGAACTAGTTGTGGATGATCTGCCCAACGCCCAGGGGGATCGGATACTGATAGCCCAGGTATTCCAGAACCTCCTAAGTAACTCCATTAAATTCACCCGTAACAAAAATCCCGCGGTTATTAAGGTGGGGGCTCAGAATTATAATGATGAAATCATTTATTATGTTAAGGATAATGGAGCTGGTTTCGATATGAAGTACATCGACAAATTGTTCGGATTGTTCCAGAGACTGCACTCCGCCGAAGAATTTGAAGGAACCGGTGTGGGACTGTCAATTGTCCAGCGTATTATTAAAAGACACGGTGGTCAAGTATGGGGTGAAGGTGAGCCATTTAAGGGGGCCACTATTTATTTCACCCTCCCTAAAGTATGAAAATAATTCCCAAATATAATATTAGGGGTAGTGTGTATGGATTATGATGAAGTGGAAATATTGTTAGTGGAAGATAACCCTACTGATGCAGAACTAACCACCCGGGCATTAAAACGGAAAAATCTGATGAACAAGCTGCTCTGGGTAAAAAACGGGGCTGAAGCACTGGATTTCTTATTTGCCACTGGAGATTACGCTGGAAGAAACCCTGATGATGTTCCTAAGCTTATACTGCTGGATCTGAGGATGCCTAAGGTGGATGGGATGCAGGTTCTTCACCGGATAAAGGAGCATGAAACCACCAAGAAGATACCAGTGGTTATTTTAACCTCATCCCGGGAGGACCGGGATATAGTGGAAAGCTATGAACTGGGGGTAAACAGTTACGTCAGCAAACCCGTGGAGTTTGAAGAATTCATCGACGCGGTTTCCACGCTGGGATTGTACTGGATGCTCATTAACAAACCCCCCTAGAGGATGATATGGATAAAAAAATAAAGTTTCTAATCCTAGAAGACGTTCCACTGGATGCTGAACTAGCAGAGCGCGAATTACAGAGGGAAGGCTTAAACATATCTACTTTACGTGTGGATAATGAGGAAGATTATCTCAGGGAACTTCAGAATTTCCAGCCCGATGTAGTGCTGGCTGATCATTCCCTGCCCCGATTTGATGGGGTTACCGCACTGAAGCTGACCCGGGAAATGGGAAATCAGATCCCCTACATCTTCGTGAGTGGGAAAATTGGTGAAGACTTTGCAGTGGAGATGCTCAAGGCAGGTGCCACTGACTACGTCCTAAAAAGTAACCTGTCCAAACTACCCCATGCAGTGCAACGGGCTCTGAAAGAGTTCAAAGAACAGATGGAGAGAAAAACTGCCCAGATAGACCTCCTGGAAAGTGAGAAGAAATACAGAACCCTTTTTGAGAAGACAAAAAACCCTATACTGGTACTTGATGGAGACCATAACTTTATACAGTGCAATGATGCAGCCCTGTCCTTCATGGAAATGGACCGTGAAACGCTTCTAAACCGAAACATTGAAGAATTCGTTGGTGCTGAATATAAAAATATCTTTAGTGAAGATTTAGGGGTGTTAAAAAATATTGTGGAAGTTTCATTTAAGATTAACCATCAAGTGAAGATACTGGAGTTATCCATCACCCCTGTTAATTTGAAAGCCGGAAATATCATCTTCTTATCTGGTAGGGACCTAACCAAGCAGAAACGATTTGAGAACGCCCTGAAGGAGCGAGAAGAAAAATACCGGCTGCTGGTTGAAAACCAGACTGACTTGATAATTAAGTTTGACTTGGATGACCATCTCTTATTTGTAAGTCCCTCCTACTGCGAAGTTTTTGGTAAAAAAGAGGAAGAAATTCTGGGAGAGAATTTCAAGCCCCTTATTCATGAAGATGATCGAGAAGAAACTGCCAGGGCCCTGGAAAAACTACACCAACCACCCCACTCCATATACTTGGAGCAGCGATTAATGACTAAAAATGGATGGCGCTGGTTGTTATGGGCACATCAGGGCATATTAGATGATGATGGCAATGTAGTTGCCTTTGTAGGTGTTGGTAGGGATATTACCAAGCGAAAACTAGCTGAAAATCGTATTATTGAATCTTTAAGAGAAAAGGAGCTTCTACTGCGAGAAGTTCATCACAGGGTCAAGAACAACTTGCAGATCATAAGCACCCTCCTGAGTTTGCAATCAGCACAGATCAAGGATGAATCCGTTATAAACCTTTATCGTGAAAGTCAAAACCGCATACGATCCATTGCTCTTATCCATGAAAATCTTTACCAATCAGAAGACCTGGCCAGTATCAACTTCTCGGTGTACGTAAAAAACCTTATCACCGACCTTATAGACTCATACGGTGGGGACTCCGACATGATAAAAACGTTCCTCAGCATTGACAACGTCACCATGGGAATTGAAACCGCTATCCCATGTGGCCTCATAATCAATGAACTGGTTTCTAACTCACTGGAGCATGGATTTTCTATGGATAAATGTGGGGAAATAGAGCTCAATCTTAATGAAACCGGAAAACGAAGATTCACACTCACAATCAGGGATGATGGAGATCCATTCCCCCCTGATTTTGATTTTAAAAATACGGAGAGCCTGGGTTTACAACTGATTAACAGCCTGGTTAACCAGTTAGATGCCCAGATAGAATTAGATAGGGATAAGAAAGAGTATAAAATAGTTTTCAATGAACTTAAATATAAGGAGAGGATCCGATGAGTAAAACCCGGATATTAGTGGTGGAAGATGAAGCCATAGTGGGTATGGGCATCAAACAAAAACTGGAAGACCTGGGCCATAAGGTCCTGGACATCGTGTTTACAGGTGAAGATGCTGTGAAAAGAGCCCTGGAGACTAAACCGGATATAATATTGATGGATATTGTATTAAAGGGGGATATGGATGGTATTGAAGCGGCCAGTAAAATTAGGGAACATCTCGATGTGCCCATTATCTACTTAACTGCATACTCGGATGAGGATGTTCTGAACCGGGCTAGGATAACCGAACCCTATGGTTACATCCTGAAGCCATTCAAGAAAAGTGAAGTAAACGCCAATATAGAGATGGCCCTTTACAAACATGCCGCTGAGAAAAAGAAGAGTGAAGTGATAAAAAATCAGGTGATGGCTGACTTTTACGATTTCATCCTGAGTGCCATGCCCACCTGCGCTGATAAATCAGACTCAGAAATGCGTTCCCTCTTACTGAAGGTTTTTGCCAAACGCCTGGAAGATGAAATGCGGCCCAGCTTCGAGAAAGAGATGTTAGATGTCATCCCTAAGGATGTATCAGATAAGTTAGATGAGAAGTTCAACTTCTATCTGAATTGGCTGTCTCATTTTTTCGAAGGATTTGGTATACTAACCATAACCAAGATCGACGGCCCTGAATACCTGTTCGAATTTAAAAACTGCCCCTGGATAGAGGAATCAGCCAGCCAGCCAGTTTTCTGTCTTAACTGCCAGGCCATGGTCAACCAGAGCCTGCAGTGGACTGAAATAGAGGGTTCTGTGGATCGTGACCAGACCATAGCCGATGGCGGGGATAGATGCATCTTCCGATTCAAGTTATCGCCCTAAGGGTGTTTCCAGTAATCTTAAACTGGGTAGCAAGTCCTTAATCCTAAAAAAAACTTAGAGTTTCCATTAATTAATCTCACTTAGTATCAGGATCAGGAGGGGATCAGGAGTCTTTCTTTATCTGGATTTGTTGCGGTTTCCCTAATCGTTTATGTGGTGCTTAATTTTCTGATCCTCTGCTAAGCTTCACAACTAATGATATCATCCCAGCTCAGGGGAGCCCTATAATTAAATCAAAAATACTATATATCCCATCCTTAAACAAATTCTAATCCATCACTAAAGTGGGTGTTTATAAAATTTTTTTGGTGAAGTCATGAGTCTTATTATTAGTTACATCAGCAGTAAAGGCTGCGTTATGATTGGTGACAAGCGGAGAATTGGATTTCTAGGTGATGAGGAAGATAGAGAAATCCTGGAAGGAAAACTTTACTCCGGAGCAATAAAAACCCAAAAAGAGCTTTTACAGGAAGCATCTGCCATGGGGATATCTTTAAAAATAACTGATGATGCGGAGAAGGTGCGTAGGATTGGTGATGTTCTGGTGGGAGAGGTGAAATATCGAAGCCCATCTAAAACCCTGAGGAAACGGATCTATGGGACCAGTCATGCCTATCATCTGGTGAAACTTACTGGGTCAAATATTGATAGCGTGGAGCAGGGTGGGGTTTCCATCGTAGTCTTTGGAAACCAGATAACCAAGAAGCTGGCAAATGAGATCATAAGTCAGGGGTGGAAATCCCAAACCACCCTCCAGGAAGTGGGTGAACTGTTCCAGAGGATCATGGAGGAAGTGGCACATGCCAGTCCATCAGTTAGTGCAGAATATGACAAGTTAATGGTGCACCCTGCACTGGACAAGAAAGCAGCCCATGCCCTGTTGCGCAGCACCATCATTGAGGATGTGAAGGAGTTGGCTAAGTGGCGTGCAGAATTGAAGGATAAAATGGTCACCGCCGCCCGTGAGATGGAGATCGCCTCTCGAATAATGACCAGTGGAGTGGTGGGTACCGTGACCGGTGTTAAGAACCATGAAATGGAAGTTAAGCTTGGCAAGGGGGTTCTGGCCCTGGATACCAACTGGAACGTGCGGGCCCAGGTGGATGAAACAGTGTTGATGAGGGTAGAAGATCCATCCCAGGTGAAAACAGGGGATGTGGTGGTTATTAGGGATGAAAATTTGTGTATAAGCCGTTCAGGCGCTAATCTCAGCTGTGATGTTATATTGTGTAATGAATAAAATTTGTATCAAGTGGTGTAAGATGAAGTTAACCTTTCTAGGAAGTGGTGGTGGACGTTTCGCCACCATTACACAGCGCCGGATGACCGGGGGTATCCGTCTGGATGGAATTGATGGTAAGAACTTGCACCTGGACCCGGGACCAGGAGCACTGGTCCGCAGCTACCAGTTCGGATTGGATCCCCTGAAGCTGGATGCAGTGCTGGTTTCCCACTGCCACACCGATCACTACAATGACGCCGAGGTGCTCATCGAAGCCATGACCAGGGGGATGACCCGGAAAAGGGGCACAGTTGTAGGTAGCCAGAGTGTGATAAATGGTTATCAACAGTGGGGACCATCCATTTCCAAGTACCATCTAGGCAAATCCGAGGTGAAGGCCCTGCAACCCGGCGAAGAGTATGAACTGGGCAACATCTCCATTACCGGAACCAGAACCCAGCACGGAGATCCCATGACCATCGGTTTCAAACTTGAATGGAATGGTTTCATCCTCTCCTACACCTCCGACACATCCTACTTCCCGGAACTTAAAAAAGAACACTACAGAGCAGATGTACTTATCAGCAGCGTCATACGTCCAGGTGGGGAAAAGATAAGGGGCCATATGTGTGCCGATGAATTTGAAAAACTGGTGGAGGAGGTTTCACCCCGCCTGGCAGTTATGACCCATCTGGGGATGAAGATGATCATGGATCATCCCGAGGAGGAAGCAGAGAGGATCACAACCCGCACTGGAGTTAAGACCCTGGCTGCCCAGGATGGGATGAAGCTGAACCTGGACTGCTACCTGGCCAGGCAGCATACCCTGGATGAGTTTTAAGTAAAGGTGAATATTTAAATTTAGAAAAGTCCTATACTATTTGTGGCCTCGGTGGCTCAGTCTGGTAGAGCGCGTGACTCGTAATCTCGTGGTCGGGGGTTCAAATCCCCCCCGGGGCTCTTTTCTTTAACTAAGGATTTGATAGGGGTAAGATGTCTCATCTCCTATCAGAGGCAGGTGGATAAGTGCAGGCACTTCTACCACCATTAAAAAGAAGTTCCTATCCACTCAGTATACCATAAACCGGATGTACCATGCACTGTTGGGTAACAGGAGATAGAGGGGGATGTTATTTGGATAGTCCTGATGAAACATTAAGAATCTGCCGGGCCCAGTGCCACTGCCCCCATGACTGTTGTCGCCATTATCGCTGGCACCCTAAACTAGACTCCTGTGGCCTCCGGAAGTGTAACATGCTGGGGATAATGGTGAAGTGCAGCACCGACCCGGAGAAATCAATGATGGACTAACTATGCCATATAAGTGCATGTTACACGTGACAAGGATTTATTAAGCCAGTTCTTAAGAGATGATCAGCCAGGACCATGGCCACCACTGATTCTGCAACGGTGGTGATCCTTGGACAGATGCAGGGGTCGTGGCGGCCCAGTATTTTTATCTCGACTTCTTCCTTTTTCTCCAGGTCCACCGTTTTCTGGGGCAAACTGATGGAGGGTGTGGGTTTAACCGCCATCCTCATCACAAGGGGCATTCCATTGGAAATTCCCCCTACAATTCCTCCGGATGTGTTGGTGGTGGTCTTGATCTGGCCTTTCTCCAGGTAATATTCATCGTTGGTGGCACTGGCAGTGGACCGGGCCAGTTCAAATCCTAAACCCACCTCCACACCCTTAACCGAACCAATACCCATGAGGGCCTGGGCCAGTTCAGCGTCCAGTTTACCGAAGACCGGTTCCCCCAGTCCAGCTGGTACCTGGAAGGCAATTATCTCCACAATGCCGCCCAGTGAATCTCCCTTAGCCTTGGCTTCCAGTATGGCTTCTTCCATTTTAGGTGCAGCCTGGGGATCAGCACACCTTACTGGATTTTTAGTTGAATACTCCTCGATTCGACTGTGAGAGACAGGGCTAGCCTTGATATCTCCAATCTGGGTAACATGGGATATGACTTTAATATCTAATAGTTTCAGGAGCTTTTTAGCCACCGCACCACCGATGACGTGGCCAACAGTGGCCCGGCCACTCCCCCTTCCACCCCCCCGATAGTCGTAAACACCGTACCGGGCCGTCCAAGTGTAATCCCCGTGTCCAGGACGGGGCCTATGTTTGATAGCCTCGTAGGCAGATGAATCGGCATCTTCATTATAAATCACCGCGGCAATGGGGGTGCCATCTGTTTTTCCCTGGAATATTCCAGATAAAATTTCCACCTGGTCAGTTTCACCCCGGGAAGTGGTGATACTACTGGCCCCTGGCCTTCTACGGTCCAGTTCACCCTGGATGTCCATCCTGGTAAGGTCCAAACCAGCGGGGCAGCCGTCAATAACCGCCCCTAATGCTTTTCCATGGCTGGATCCGAAGGTGGTCACCCGGAACATGATTCCTGTACTATTTCCTGACATGTGAATCCTCAACTCTAATAATCTCTTATATTATTATATGATAGGCCCTGCTATTAATTATATGAGGAACCCCCATGACAGAAGAAAACCAGCTAATCCAGGTGTACCGTAAGCTCTACCAATTGTACGGTCCTCAGGGCTGGTGGCCCCTGATGGACTGGGAAGGCAAAAATCCTAGAAAGAGTGGTTCTTCAAGGGGGTATCATCCCCTTAATTACAGTTTACCCGAAAATTCCCGGCAGAGATTTGAGGTAATTCTAGGATCCATACTTACCCAAAACACTGCCTGGACCTCTGCTGAGAAGGCCCTATGGAATCTGAAAAATCTGGATGCAGTGCATCCCCAGAGTTTGCTCCAGCTTGAAACCGAAATCCTTAAGGAGGCAGTGCGGCCAGCCGGGTTCTTCAACCAGAAATCGGTTTACCTACAAAATATCAGCCGATTTTTCCTAGAACTGGAAGACAATGTACCTAGCCGGAAGGAACTGTTGGAGGTTAAAGGGGTGGGTAACGAAACCGCCGATTCCATACTACTTTATGCCTACCACCAACCCCAATTCGTGGTGGATAACTACACCAAAAGAATATTCAGCCACTTAGGTTTTGTTAAGGAAAATTCCAGTTATTCAGAGGTTAAAGACCTCTTTGAAAGATGTTTACCCCGAAGTGTACCCATATATCAGGAATACCATGCACTTATTGTGGAGCATGCCAAGAGATACTATCAAAAAAAGCCGTATACAGAGATTCATCTCATATGAAGCTCTAGGGATAAGAAGTGGGAAAAAGAAGGTTATCTATCTGTGATGGACGGGGTTAAGATGAAAACCCGGGTTAAATACCTTGTAACTTCATTAAAAGAGTTCAGATTGTAAAGGTAGCCCTGCACCATACCCTGGATGATCCTGTAGCCCCATGTAGACTGTAAAGAGTGAAAGAATGGTTATGATTCATTCTTGGAGTTGGGATGTATCAAGGAACCTGTGAACACCAAAGATGGTGATTTCTTCTGTGCTGGTTGTGGAACTTGCCCCGGAGTTGCCCCTACCTTGCAGATGGAAAAATTGGAGTTGGCTGTGATTGATACAGATGTGGTGACTGCAGGGAAGTTTATTCTACCGGTGCCATATCCATTAAGGGGGTGGGGAGGTGCTGTTGGAAGTTGGGCTGATAAAGTAGATGTGGAGGGAGGGTGAAATCCATCTACCATTTAAAAGAATAAATTTATATCCAGCCTCTTTAAAATTAGAAAAATAAGGTTAATTATCCATCAATTTATAGATCTAACCCTTTCATACTGAATATTTGCAATTAACACTAGGTGGTAAGAACATGATATTCCCTTTTCGTCGCATGCGCAGGTTAAGAAAAACCCCCCAGATCAGGAAAATCCTCCAAGAAACAACCTTAAATCCAGAAGACTTCATCTATCCCCTGTTCATTAAGGAAGAACTGGAACCCGGTGATAATGAACATATTAACACCATGCCCGGCCAGTACCGCTACTCACTGGAGGATGCTGTGGATGAAGCCTGTCGACTGGAAGAACTGGGACTTCATTCTGTGATACTATTCGGCATGCCACGGGAGAAGGATGAAGTGGGCTCCATGGCCTTCCATCCTGATGGTATAGTCCAACGTGGCGTGGCCAGGTTGAAGGAAGAAACTGACCTGGTGGTTATAACTGATGTGTGTCTGTGCCAGTACACCAGCCACGGACACTGTGGAGTGGTGGAGGGGGGTCAGATCCTAAACGATGAGACCCTGCACTACCTATCCGAAACAGCCCTATCCCATGCCCGGGCCGGGGCAGATATGGTGGCGCCTTCAGATATGATGGATGGCCGAGTGGGGGCTATCCGGGAAGCCCTGGATAACAGCGGATTTGAGGATACCATCATCATGTCCTACGCTGCCAAGTATGCATCCAGCTTCTACGCACCCTTCCGGGATGCGGTGTGTTCAGAACCCTCCTTCGGGGACCGAAGAACCTATCAAATGAGTCCTCACACCTCCAATGAGGCTTTAAGGGAAGTTGAATTGGACATAGAGGAAGGTGCTGATATTTTGATGGTGAAACCAGCCCTAGCCTACCTGGACATCATAAAGATGGTGAAAGATGAATATCGAATGCCCACCGCCGCTTACCAAGTCAGTGGCGAGTATTCCATGTTAATATCTGGTATCGAAGCCGGTTACCTTACTATGGACTCTATTTACGAGTCTTTACTGTCCATTAAAAGGGCCGGGGCGGATCTGATAATAAGCCACTTCACCCCCATGTTCCTGGAAGGCCAGCTGGATAGCTGTTTTTGAGGGATAATTGTGGATGCTGATTATATAGCTAAGTGTGGCCAAATAGCCTCGGTGTTGGAGGTAAGCGGCCATCCCAAGCCGGGTAACGTGCACCGAACCAGGGATTTTCCTGACATGGCCTTTGAGGATTTCCTAATAAGTGGAGTGGTTATTGGGGATAACCTGCGGAGGGCTGCCCATCGTGGCTCACGCTACCATGACCCGGGTAAATGGCATAAAATAGGCTTAGGAAAACTGATAAAAGACTCTGTAATGGAAACGGACCGTTGGGTGGGGGACAACACCAACCTAGGGATAGTGATGCTCTTAACTCCTTTATCAGCCGCGGCTGGTATGAGTGATGAACTGGAGGAGGTTAGGGGCAACGTGGACCGGATCATGAAGGCCACCACCCCCCAGGATGCTGTCAACCTATACCAGGCCATCAACATCGCTGATGCAGGAGGTATGGGGGAACAGGGTGAACTGGACGTGGCAAGTGATGATTCAGTCCAGGAACTCCTTGACAATGAGCTTAACATGTTTCATGTGCTGGAGATCTCAGCCGGATGGGACCGGCTCTCCCACGAGCTTACCCAGGGTATGCCTGTCACCTTCGAAACTGGCTTTCCAGTTTTCAGGGAACTTAAAGCCACGAAAAGTATTAATCAGGCTACGGTACAGACTTTCCTGACCATACTCTCCCAGATTCCGGATACCCTTATAGAGAGAAAGTATGGGTATGGTACAGCCCGGGAAGTATCAGGGAGTGCAAAGAGTATATTGGATGAGGGAGGAATATTAACCCAGGAAGGCCGGTATAAACTAGACCAGTTCGATGATGAACTGGTGAAAAAAGGTTTGAATCCTGGTACTACAGCCGATCTGACTGCTTCTTCTATTATGGCAGCTTATCTGGCCGATTATAAAGAATAAACTTTATATGATGATTGATTAATGAGGTATTTTAATGCTGGATAGAATTAAAGAGGAGATGCACCTTTACGAAAAGAAGGTCTTGAAGGCCCTGGAGTCAGAAGGAGGAGAGAGCACTCCAGAGAGGGTGTTGAAACTTCAACTTTTACCAATCAAATCCGTGATGAGTGCCGCTGGTATTCTAGCCTCTAAAAATATTATTAAGGTAAACAAAGATGTGGATGAACTCCTGAGCCTCTCTGAGGATGGCGCATCCTATGCACAGGATGGACTGCCTGAACGGAGGATACTAAAGGCCCTGGGAAAAGAAGAAACTGTAGATATGAAGGATTTATCCCAGAAGTCTGGTATTGAACCATCCGAGGTGAAAATCGCCATTGGCTGGTTACTCCGGAAAGGCTGGGCCACCCTGGATAAGGGCCAGGTCACCATCAGTAAGCATGGGAAAAGGGCACTGGAAGAGGCTGGTCCTGATGAAAATTTACTCTCCAAACTGGAAGAAAGTGGTGAGTTATCCTTACAAGAACTTTCCCCTCGACTTCAAGAAGGTTTTAATCTTTTAAAACAAAGGAAGGGGCTCCTTAAGGTTCATAAGAAACCCAGCTACACACTAGAAGTCACCACCCTGGGCAAGGAGATATTGGAGGATGGAGTTGAGATCAGGGAGGAAGCCACTCAGATCACCCACGAACAGCTTAAAAGTGGTAGCTGGAGGAATCTGCACTACCGGGCCTACGATGTAAAGGCTGAGCACCCGGAAAGCTTCCCTGGTAAGCTCCACCCCCTGCAGAGGACCATTGAGGAGATAAGACGTATCTTCCTAAATCTGGGCTTCACCGAGTCCAGGGGAACTATACTTGAATCTGCTTTCTGGAACTTCGACTGCCTCTTCCAGCCCCAGGACCACGCTGCCCGGGAGATGCAGGACACCTTCTACATTAAAACTCCCCGGGAGACCCTGCTACCCGACGAGGAACTGGTGGAGAGGGTTAAAAAGGCCCATGAACACGGTGGAAAAACGGGTTCTAAGGGCTGGAACTACCAATGGGACCGGGAAGTAGCCCGGCAGTCGGTGCTGCGCACCCACACCACCTGTGTCTCAGCCCGGTTTTTAAAGGACAACCAGCCCCCCCTGAAGATGTTCTCGGTGGGCCGGGTCTTCCGCCGGGAGACCATCACCTACAAGCACCTGCCAGAGTTCCACCAGGTGGAGGGTATCGTGGCTGACAAGAGCATCAACTTCCGAAACCTCCTGGGGATCTTAAAGGAGTTTTATCATCAACTGGGCTTCCAGGTACGCTTCCGACCGGCTTACTTCCCCTACACCTATCTATCCACTGAGTGTGAGATCTACCTGCCGGAGAAGGAGAGCTGGATCGAACTGGGTGGAGCAGGAATGTTCCGCCCCGAGGTCCTGGAACCCCTGGGAGTGGAAACCCCAGTTGCTGCTTTTGGTCTGGGAATTGAGAGGCTGGCCATGATCCGCCTGGGAATACAGGATATCAGGATGCTATACCAGAGCGATATTGGCTGGCTCAGGGAGCTGCCCGTCACCCACAGCGTGGACTGGGATGAAATTTAGTTTTAAAAGAAAAAAAGGGATATAGTGGGGTTTTGAAAAAGCCCACAACTTATTTTTTGCTTACTAAGAATCCGCCCATAACCATCAGGAAGGCCAGAACCATTCCTAGTAGGGGCACTCCAGTTTTTTGCATTTCAATGGTTGCTGCGTTAACTTTAGTGTCATCTCCAGGGTCGTTTGGGTCTTCGAAGTTCACTCTTGGAATTGGTAGATTACTGGTCTGCTGAGCACCTGTTGGGTCTGTGAAGGACACAGTGGCTCCTAAGTTGGTGGGTAGATTCTCTCCAAACTTACTGGATCGGAGGTTGTAGTTAACTATCCAGCTCTCACTGGTGGACAAGGTTCCCACATTCCAAGTGAAGGTGGTACTACCATCGGCGTTGGTTACCCTGCTATTTGGTGCCACACTGGGATCTCCAACTAATTCCACATAGTTAGGTATTGTATCGGATACCACGATGTTGGTAGCTGTGGTGGTGATTTGCTGGAAAATAGCAGAGAATATGGGATCAAGAGCCGATGCATCAGCAGCAAAGAAGTACTGTCCACCGGTTACATTAGCCATTTCTTCTAGATCTGTGGTCACAATTCCACTTCCTAAACCAACTGAATAAATCACGTAGCCCTTACTAACAGCGTAGTCAACTTCAGAACCTGGGCTTCCACTGGGAGTGTATGTTCCTTCACCGTCAGTGAGGAAGATGATCACGTGTGCTGCACCTGATCTTCCACCAGTATCCAGTAGAATATTGGATGCATTTAAACCGGCATCTAGATTTGTTCCACCAGAAGCATCAATGGCGCTGATAAATGTTTTTACAAGGGCAAAATCACTGGTTAAAGGTTGAGTTCCCCGTACACTACTATCCCAATCAACTGCTCCGACTTGGTCTCTGCTGGCATTCATTTTATCGATGAAATTGTTTGCTGCGATAAGTCGCAGGTTGGAAGGGTCATTCCATCCCATACTTCCAGAACTGTCAATTGCAAAAACCACATCAGCAGATGCACTAGTGGTAGATGAAGATCCATTAACCACTATAGTAACGGTGGCGGTGTCGGGTCCAGTTTTGACGGCTGTTTTATTCACAGTAAGATCAGCTGCAGAAACAGAACCACAGATGATCACTCCCACCAAAAATGCCACTACGATTATTGATAGATGTTTTTTCAATTATTTTCACCTCTTTTTTCTTGTTAATATTAATTGTCCCTAATCTTAAATGGGTTCTGTTACCAAAACCCCAACCAACCATCAGAACATATCATCAGATAGATTCCTTGGTGTAAGGGATTCAAGTCTGTATAGATATATGATAGTCCTTACTATAAAAAGTTTGCTTATTACTGACAATATTGTATTAGAAACCAGGCTGTGGATATACAAAGAACATGCACCTTAGAACTAAAATAATTTTCGTAGTAAGTTGCGATAATTGGCAGCGCCCCAAAACAATTGACAACACAGCATAATTTCTATGATAAGATAATCCCCCTCTTATAATACAATTATTTTCAAGTTAGAAGCAACAGATGAAGAATCACATATGGGATACCATTCCATACACTGATTCATCTGTTGTAGTATACAATAAAATAGGAAGCTCTAAACATCAATTTACTGCTTCTATATCGTGTATTTTATATTTAACCTGCAGATTTGGCAGAGGTGTGCAGTTAAAAGTAGTTCAGTTCTATGCATAAACTGGTAATACAGATAAAAAAGCCGTGCTAAACCACTCCTGCTGCCAGGAATAAATAGGCACTGGAAAGGAGAGTAGAGAGATTCAGGAGGTTACCTCGTCTTTAGTGGGTAAAGAAATGGGTGTGATCTATGGAAGCGGTGCCCAGAACATGGGAGACATCAAGGGAAGTGAAGCCATGACAGAAGCCTATGAGATGGGAAAAAACTTATAAATTAAATTTTACAAAAAACTTGTTCTACCCTTAGAATATGTCAACGTAGACCCTGGAAAGTAGTCCAGGAAGGAATTATATAATATCGGAAAAGGAATTTCATATAGAAAAGTCTTACTCCAATTAGTATTAATCCACAAGACCCCACCAATCTTTAGCTATTGTTAAATATTTTTATGAAATTCTATACAGGGATTAAAAAATTATGGTAAATATCAGTCTTTACGGTGCCCGGATAGTGGACCTGGCCCTTATGGCCAATGATTACTTGGTTATCTCCGATTTACACCTGGGATACGAGGAAGCATTGAACTATCAGGGAGTGATGGTCCCAAAATTCCAGTACCCCCTCCTGACCAACCGCCTGGAGGAGGTGCTCTTCCAGCAAAAAGCAGAGGGCATTATTATCAATGGCGATTTTAAACATGAATTTGGGAAGATTAGCCGCCAGGAGTGGAGTGAAACCCTGGACTTCGTGGACTTCTTAAGGAATCACTTCCAGGAGATCATCCTTATCCAGGGCAACCATGACCCCCTGACACCCATCATCGCCCGGAAAACTGGTCTGGAGATGCATAAACACTACCACACCGGGGATTTCCTGGTGATGCATGGGGACCAGGTACCCGGAAACTGGGATGAGATAGATGAGAAGACCATCATCATCGGCCATGAACACCCCACTCTGGGTCTCCGGAGTGGGGAGAGGGTTGAGAAGATGAAATGTTACCTTAAAGGCCAATTCCAGGGGAAGAATCTGGTGGTGATGCCGTCCTTTAACTTTGTAAGTGAAGGTTCAGACATCCTCCACGAGAAACCTCTTTCCCCGTTTCTCAAGGGAGATATTAAGGACTGGGAAGTTTACGGAGTGGAGGACTTTGAAATCCTCTACTTTGGCCAGGTTAAGGATTTATTGGAGTTTCAGAAGCGTTACAACATGATTTAAGTAGATTAGAGATTGTTAAGAACTTATATTTGGGAAGTTAAGAGCACATGATCACCAGACAGGAAAAAAAATACTCAGATAAAGAGATTTACAATATACTCCATCCCTGGGTGCGGGAATGGTTCCAGGGAAACTTCGAGACCTTTTCCCAGGCCCAGCGCCAGGCCATCGTGGATATCCATCAAGGCCAGAATGTGCTGGTATCCTCCCCCACTGGTTCGGGTAAAACCCTGACGGCCTTCTTATCCATCATCAGTGAGCTGACCACCCTGGCTGAGGAGAACAAACTGAAAGATGAGGTGTACTGTATCTACATCTCCCCCCTGAAGGCCCTGGATAATGATATCGAGAAGAACCTGGAGGATCCTCTGAGGGGGATTGAAGAGCTTGCCGGGAAGAAGCTGGGCATCCGGAAGATGGTTCGTACCGGAGACACCAGCCAGTACCAGCGCTCCAAGATGCTCAAAACCCCACCACATATCTTGATAACAACTCCTGAGACGCTTTCCATCCTCCTGGTGGCTCCCAAGTTCCGGGAGAAGCTTAAGAGTGTGAAGTACGTCATCGTGGATGAGATCCACAGCCTGGCTGATAACAAGCGGGGCACCCATCTCTCCCTCTCATTAGAACGGTTGGCCAGGATGGTGGGAGATTTCACCCGTATCGGGCTCTCTGCCACCGTACATCCATTAGAAAGGGTGGCCGAGTTCCTGGTGGGCCTGCACTATGGCCAGCCCCGTAACTGCCTCATAGTGGAGGTTAACTACCTTAAACAACTGGATATGGAACTTATATGCCCAGTGGAGGATATAATCACCACCGAAACCGATGAAGTGAACCGGGCCATGTACCAGTCCCTGCATGAACTCATCCAGGAGCACCAGACCACCCTCATCTTCACCAACACCCGCAGCGGAACAGAGAGTGTGGTGTTCAACCTCAAAAAGCGCTTCCCAGATAGTTATAACCATGATAATGTCATGGCCCACCATTCCTCCCTGAGCCGGGAGCTGCGCCTGGAGGCTGAGAACCAGTTAAAGGATGGTAAGTTGAAGGTGGTGGTTTCTTCCACTTCATTGGAGTTGGGTATTGATATCGGCTACATAGACCTGGTGGTGCTGGTGAGCTCCCCCAAGTCAGTGAGCCGGGCCCTGCAGCGTATAGGTCGCAGCGGCCACCAGTTGCATGAGAAGAGCAAGGGACGTATGATGGTGGTGGACAGGGACGACCTGGTTGAGTGCGCCCTCATCCTTAAAAATGCCCGGGACGGCCGTATCGATGAGATACACATTCCTGGGAACTGTCTGGATGTGCTGTCCCAGCACATCTACGGCATGGCCATTGAGAGCCGCTGGGATATTGACGATGCCCTGGCTGTGATCCGGGGCAGCTACCCCTACCGGAACCTGTCCCGGGAGGATTTTGAAAGTGTTCTGAGTTACCTGGCCGGGGAGTACACCCGGTTGGAGGATCGTTACGTATACGCCAAGATATGGGTGGATTGGGAGAAAAATGAGCTGGGTCGACGTGGTAGGCTGGCCCGGATGCTGTACTCCACCAACATCGGCACCATCCCTGACCGTTCAGCAGCGGTGGTGAAGTGCAATGGCCAGGTGGTGGGCCGTGTGGAGGAGGATTTCATGGAGAAACTGAGAAAAGGTGATAGTTTCGTCCTGGGTGGTCGCATCTACCGTTTCAACTATGCCCGGGGTATGAGTGTTAACGTCAGCCCGGCCTCAGGTCCACCAACGATTCCCTCCTGGTTCTCGGAGCAACTCCCCTTGTCCTTTGATCTGGCCCTGGAGATACAGAAGTTCCGGGGCGTCCTGGAGTGGGAGTTTAAAAAGGGCCGTAACCAGGAGGAGATCATGGAGTTCATACAGGACTATCTCTACCTGGACCATAACGCCGCCCATTCCATCTACCAGTACTTCCAGGAACAGTACCTCTACGCCGAGATCCCCAGCCTCAAAAAGTTGCTGGTAGAGTTCTACACCGGCTACGGTGGCCGTAAATTCGTGGTATTCCACAGCCTCTTCGGCCGCCGGGTTAATGATGCCCTGTCCCGGGCACTGGCCTACGTCATAGCCCGTAAGTTCCGGAGGGATGTGATGATCTCTGTCTCGGACAATGGTTTCTATCTCAGCTCCGAGGGGAAAATAGGAGGATTAGAAGCCTTCCAGGAGCTGACCGCTGATAACTTGGAGGATATCCTGGTGGAGGCCATTGACAAGACCGAAACCCTGGCTGGACGCTTCCGTCACTGTGCAGGGCGTTCCCTCATGATCCTGCGCCGCTACAAGGGACAGGAGAAGTCTGTGGGAAGGCAGCAAGTTAAGGGCAAGATCCTCCTTAAGTTCGTGAAGGACCTGGACCCTAACTTCTCCATCCTCAAAGAGGCTCGCCGGGAGGTTATGGAGGACTACATGGACGTTAAGAATGCCAAGAAGGTCCTGAAACTCCTGGAAGAAGAGAAAATGGACATCAAACAGATTAGCACCCGGATTCCCTCGCCATTTGCCTTCAACCTGGTGGCCCAGGGCTACCTGGATGTTCTGAAGTATGAAGAGAGGATGGAGTTCATAAGGAGGATGCACCAAGCCATATTAGAGGAGATAGGGAGTTCTAAGTAGAAAAAATTTATTTTGTATTAATACTAGGAGTTCATGCCACTTTTTCTGAATTGCTCCCTCCTGAACTCTGTGGTGGAGTGCTATAATGGTTAGAGTCCTGGATATAGGGCATGTTCTGGGTGTTCTGTGCCTCTGTAGAAGTGTTATTATTTTCAGTTTCATCAGAACCGTTTCTGGCCATGAATAGGACAGCAGCCAACATTACCAGAACCACCAGGACCAAGATCAACACTTTGTTCATTCTAAAGCACCTACTACCATTATTAGAGTGAAGGGTAAAATAGTTTACCTAAGAATCAGGGCCATGATCCTCTCAATTTCATAGGAAGTGGAATGAAGATGACTGAACACTTGGATCCGTACCAGGAAAGAATAAAGATGCTGGAATCTGAACTCTCAAAAAGGGATAAAGAGCTGGAGTCCTTTAAAGAGATACTATCCACTTCTCAGGAGATCCTACGTGACGCCATGGATGATAAGAAGATAATACAAAAGCGTCTGGATGAGTTGGAACATATGAAGGTGGAGTTCAACGTGCGAAGATATCATAAACTCCAAAATGACCATGATAAACTGCAACACCGCTATCAGGTAACTAAAAAATTGCTGGAAGAGGCTCGACTGGTAATTAAAGACTTGGAGGATAGGGGTTTGATGGATTATATTCTTAAAAGGTATCCTGATAGTTTTTTAGAGTTTAATAAGGATGATCCTAAAATAAAATAAAAATAAAAAAAATGGAAATGGTTTATTTCCTTTTTGGCACTATGTAACCCCCTATTACTAGAAGTAAAGCTAACAATAGGTAGTTTATGGGTATACCTGTTTTTTGCATCCTTACCGTCTTAGTTTCAGTCTGGGCGTTCACTGTTTCTGGTTCGACTGCTGCTTGAGCGTTGACTGTTAAGAACTGGGTGTTGGTGTTTAGTGTGGGGTCATAGGTACTGGTGGTGAGGGTCGGGTTTATGAGGTAATGGCCTGCTTGAGCTACGCGTAGTGAAAGCCACAGGTAAGGATCCCCTACTGGCACCTCACCGATGGTCCAAGTGATGGTCCTGGTGCTGG
>ENA-UOUL01000390-UOUL01000390.1-bioreactor-metagenome-genome-assembly--contig:-NODE-390-length-75964-cov-8.662037_pt1 | contig 75964 bp, 63 predicted proteins | sample MGYA00249838_ERZ747220 | MGnify/ENA primary metagenome ERZ747220 (study PRJEB28778, sample SAMN05720191) | bioreactor metagenome | isolation source: Anaerobic biogas reactor | place: USA:Washington... | reverse complement strand
ACGGGCGAGGCCCATCGCTGCACCGGACCGTTCCGGCCTCGTACGGCAACGACCCCGCCCACTGGCACGCCGCAACCCCATCTCCCGGAGGCGCAGGCGAATAGCAGACGTGCAACCATCGTCCAGGCTGCTGCCCCTGACATAGTGCCGCCGCTGGGGCCGAAAAGGGTCTGTTCGGTACCGGCACCACTGCGGTTTCGGCGTTTGGGAGGTCCGCTAACGCCACTCTAATAGTCCCTTGACTCAGAGGGCCGACTTTTGGTAAAATAGGAAAAGAACCTGGGCTGGGCTTAGTGTATCCAGCCCTCGAAATGGCGGTGTTAGTGGAGGATATCTTGCCGGGGGTACGTGGGGTTTCTCGTTACTTGTGGTAGGAGAAACTGCGCCGGCTTGGAATACAGGCAGCCGGAGTGGGGACTCCCGAGCGCAGCAACGCCCATTGGATTGGTAAGAAACATTAGCATGACGACAGGCCAGACAGCGGGAAAGACGGGTGACTGCGTTCTTCCGTCGACGGGCAAAAGCGGAGCCGGTCCGGCGCCGACAGCCAAGAAGAGCGGCGATCGCATGCTGGCGTGCCGCTACGAGTTGAAATATCACATCAGTGACGCGAAAGCGGCGGCCATCGAACGCTATGTGCGGCAGTTTCTGGAGTACGACCGGTACTCCAAGCTTCAACGCGGCGGCATGTACCCGATTGTCAGCCTGTATTGTGATTCGCCGGATATGAAGTTGTGCCGGGAAACGCTGACCGGCCAGAAGAACCGTTTCAAGCTTCGGATTCGAAGCTATACGGATGAGCCGGAGTATCCCCGCTTCTTCGAGATCAAGAGGCGGATCAACCGGGTCATCATGAAGAGCCGGGCCCGGGTCATGGATGAGGACGTCAAGCCTCTGTTGGTGGGACGGCGGCTGCCGCCCCGCGGGTATACGACGGACGAAACGGCGTTGAACCAGTTTCAGCTCTACACCATGACCATCAACGCCGGGCCTCGCGTGCTGATCCGCTACATGAGGCAGGCCTTTGAGAGCACCTCCGAGAATCGGGTGCGAGTGACGTTTGACCGGGAGCTGTGCTTCAAGGTTACGGACGCGCCGCTGGTCCGCCTCGGGGGTTCCGGCTGGCAGCGGAACGCCTTGACCGAAGGGCATGCAATACTAGAAATCAAGTTCACGGGAACGTTTCCCGCGTGGCTGATCCGCCTGGCGGAGCTGTTCGAGCTCGACGCCCGATCGGTGTCGAAGTATGCGACGTCGATCGAACAGGCCTGCACGCTGGGATTTTGCGCGCCTGTGGTGAGGAACGGGTGGCATGGATAGACTGTGGCAACTGATGGAAGAGACGCCGATGGGTGGTCCGTTCAACCCGCAGAGCGTCCTGCTGAGCCTGCTGCTGGCGTTTGTGCTCGGGCAGGTGATCGCGTGGGTCTACTATGCCACACACAGCGGATTGTCGTACTCCCGTTCGTACGTGCAATCGCTGATCGTGATCACGGTCGTGGTCGCCATGGTCATGGCGGTGATCGGCAACAACATCATCACGGCGGTCGGCCTGATGGGCGCGCTGGCGATCATCCGTTTTCGCAACGTCCTGAAGGACACGCGCGACATCTCGTTCATCTTCTGTTCGCTGGTGGTCGGCATGGCGGCCGGCTCGCACCGGTACGCGACGGCCATCATCGGGACGGTTGTGCTGTGCCTGATCATCCTCTATCTGTACTTCGCGGACTTTGGCGCCCATGAGCCGCACAACGGATTCCTGCGGTTCAGCCTGCGCGGATCGATCGGGCCGGACCATCCGATCACGACGGTCCTGCGGCGCTTCTGTGGGAACTATACGCTGATCTCTGTACAGGACTCCGGCTTTGGTGGACCGGCCGACTACGCGTATCAATTGATGATTCGCAATGCCGCCCGGAATGAGGAATTGATCTCGGAACTCGAGCGCGTCGAGGGAATCGAAAACATCAGTCTGACCATGCAGGAGCAACTGCTCGAGGTTTAGCCGCGACATGAAGACGAAACGCTCTGGAAACGATCATCTCCGCAAACGCTATCTGCTGCGGCACGTTCTGCCGGCCACCGTGTGGCTGACGGCGGTCGGCGCGGTGGTCTGGCTGTTCTATCAGCGGGCCGAACGCTTCCAAGTCGTCGGGATCGCCCAGGGCCAAATCCGCCAGATCGCCATGAACTGCACGGGGCGCATCCGCAACATCTCCGTCGATCTGTTCGAGCCGGTCCAGGCGGGCCAGACGGTGGCGATCGTCGATACGCTTCTGGACAACGAGCAGACGCTCGAAGCGGACTTGAGAGCGCAGTTGGCCGTTGCGGCTGCCGAAGCGGAGCGCCTGGCATCGCTGCTGATTCCCACACAGGATCAGTTGGAAACCGACATGGCGGGCCTGAAGATCGACCGAGCCGACAACGAACGGAGATTCGCGGCTGACGTCGAGAACACACGAGTGCGCATTCTCGAGTTGCAGGCGACCACCGCATTCGACCGAGGAACCCTGGAGGACCTGGGCGTAGAGGTGAAGATCCTGGAGGATCTGCTGAGCAAGGAGGCGATTGCCCCCTACGAGGTGGAAAAGGCGAGGATTCAGTTTAAGGCCCTCGAGAGCAAGGTACGGGAAAACGAGCAGCTACTGGAGCAGGCGCGGGAAGACCTGCGAAAGGCCGAAGAACGGCGTGACCTGTTCAGCCAGCAGGGTCTGCCGGAGCCGAGCGTCGATCACGCCCTGGAGGCGATTCGCAAGGAAATCACGGTTCAAGAGGAACTGATGAAAGGCTTGCTGGCCCAATTGACGGCTCTGGGAACGCGCCGCAATGTGGAGCTCACGTCTCCGATTGACGGCGTGGTGATCGCCGTTCACGGCCAGGCCAACGATGCTCTCCTGCAGAGGCCCGGCGAGCAGACGGTGCGGCGTGCCGGAGAGGTGATTCCGGCCGGCGATCCCATTCTGGCCGTGGCAGAGTTGGAACCGACCGAGATCGTTGCCTATGTCAATGAGGCCCAACTGCGGCTTCTGAAAGACCAGATGACGGTCAAATTGGTCAAGGCCAGAGAGCCCGCGCAGATCGCAGAGTCACAAGTCCTGCGCATCGGCCCGGTCATTGAGTTGATGCCGCAGCGTCTGTGGGTCAATCCGAACGTCCCCCAGTGGGGACGGCCCGTGCTGATCGGCGTTCCTGCGGGCCTGTCTGTGGTTTCGGGCGAGGTCGTCGGCATCAGCGGGCTGTAACGCCCGTGCAGTCCTCTTGTCGGCGCCGGCGGGCGCCGTCGACAGGGTAAAGGCGGATGGAACAGTGACAATCGCATCGCACAACCGATACTGGATGGCACGGAGCATTCCGTGCATCGCATGTCTTGTTCTCGTGATCGGTTGCGGTCCGAAGAGCTACAAACACGACGCCGACGAAAGGGTTTACGGCTTCGTCGACAGCCGATGGGAGCCCGAATTCGGCCCACAGGCGAATTACCGGATTACGGGCGCGGCTCCCTCGGCCAACGACATCGACATCGACCAGGTCGAGCAGATCGAGAAGGTGGTTGTGCAGACGGGGATTCTCACGATTCCCCAGGCGGCAACCATCGCCCTGGCACGCAATCGTGACTACCACCTTCAGAAAGAGTTGCTGTACACGATGACGTTGGACATGCGTCTGATCCGTCATTCCTACGAGACGCGGTTGTTTGGAGGCGGCACGGCTCTGTACTCCAACGACGGCAGAAATGAGCGGGTGGTTGTGGAGCCGAACCTCGGGTTCAACCGCCTCCTGGCCACGGGGACAGCCATCGGAACCACCGTCGGCGCGCGGTGGGCGGATATCCTCATCGGCCTGGGAGAGCACGGCTGGACGGGCACCTTCGGCGCCAGTGTGATTCAGCCGTTGTTGCGCGGCAGCGACCCGATCGTCGTCCGAGAGCCGTTGACCCAGTCAGAACGCAACGCGCTGTACCAGATCCGCACTCTCTGCCGTTTCCGGAAGCTGACGATCGTCTCCGTTGTCGCTCTGTACCACGAAGCATTGGAGCTGCGGGTGATGGCACAGAACGCGGCGCGCCATGTGGAGGCTCTTGAGGTGTTGGAGACGCGCGTAGAGCCGTTGGTCGTCGCCGGTCGCCTGTCGAACGAAGAGCTCGCTCAGGTCCGTCAGGAAATCCTGCGGGCGCGAGATGCCCAGATTCTGGCGCAGAAGGAATACGAGCGGTGGCTCGACCTCCTGAAGATCACGATGGGGGTGCCGCCCACCATGGAATTCGATCTGGACGTGCAGATCTTCGAGAGCTGGAAGACCCAGGGGATTCCGTACCCCGACATCTCTTTGAAGGAAGCTGTGGAGACAGCCCTGGTTCGGCGTCTCGATCTGACCAACAGCGCCGATGCGGTGATCGATGCCCAGCGGGCGGTCTATGTTGCCAAGGACGCTCTGCGTCCCGGCCTGAACATCTTCGCCCGCGCCGAGACGCGCACGGACGGTGAGCGGAATGTGGCGGCAGGCGCGACCCTCGACCTGCCCCTGGACCGTGTGGCGGAGCAGGATTCGTATGCCAGGGCCCTGGTCACGCTGAATCAGCGACTGCGGGAATACGACCTGACGGCCGATACCATCCGCATGGAGGTTCGTGAAGCCCATCGCAAGCTGCTGGAAGCGGCGCAGCGGTATCAGGTCCTGTCTGAAGGGGTGCGTCTGGCGGAGCAGCGCGTGGAGAGCACGCTCGAATTGCTTTCCTATGCTCGCGTGAGTAGCCGACGAGTGCTCACGGCTCTGGAGCATCTGTATGATGCCAGGAACGAAGCCGCCGATGCGCTGACGGACTATGCAAACGCCACGCTGAACTTCTACCGGGATACGGAGGTATTGGAGGTACGTCCGGACGGCATGTGGGAACTCCAGGCCGGAGCCGTTTCCGTAGCGCGGATCGAAGGAGCCACAAGCAACTGAGTACGTCAGCCGAACAAGCGACTGACCAGGAATCGACATTGTAACGGCGGTGGCGCGGGGCGACACGGCCCGTAGTGAGTTTCGAGTCTAGAACAAGGAAAGGGTGGAGTCATGAGTACGTGCAGAATGATGGTAGTCGCGATCGCGCTGGTCCTGATGTCGGCAACTGCCTGGGGCGCGGACGTCATTCTCAACGAGTACAATGCGGTCGGCGGCAGCGAGTTTCTCAACGGGGGCGATTCGGCCGTCGATGAGGACGGCGGCCGGGCTTCGGACAGCTACTTCGGACGCGTCCAGGGCAACGGCGGCGACTGGTTCGAGCTTGTGGTGATCACCGACCATCTGGACATGCGTGGCTGGCACTTCGATATCTTCGAAGGCGGCGCGCTGGATGAGACGCTGACTCTGACCGATCACGCGATCTGGTCGGACCTGCGCAGCGGGACCATCATTACGGTGGCCGAGGACGTGCCGAGCGACATCAGCTACAATCCGGCGGCCGGCGACTGGTGGATCAACGTCCAGGCCAACAACGACGCCGATGGGTTGTACATCGAGGCGTCGTCGTTTCCGGTCAGCAGCAACAACTGGCAATTGCGCATTCGCGACGCCGCGGGGGCCATCGTGTTCGGCCCGGCCGGAGAGGGGATCAGTCCGGTCAGCGGGATCAGCAGCACGGAGGTGTTCCGGCTCGAAACCGACCCGGACGACACCATCACGCCATACTCCAACGACTACGACGACGGCTCCGATTTCAGCACGTTCGGCTCGGCGAATCGATGGGGTTCACAGGACCTGGTGGACCTGCGTGTGGTCGAGCCGATTGCCGCGTCGATTTCGCTGACGGATCCCAACGGTGGCGAGTTCCTGGTCGCGGGCACGGTGACGCCGATTCAGTGGGAAAGCGACGAGGCCATCGAGCAAGTCCTGATCGAGTTCTCGTTCGATGGGGGCGCCAGTTGGATGGCGGTCTTCCCGGCCAACGTCGGCAACAGCGGCCTCTACGAGTGGACGGTCCCGCCGGTGGATTCCGAGCAGTGCCTGATCCGCGTCTCGAGCGCCACGCAGTTGGCCGTTTACGACACCAGCGACGAGCCGTTCGCGATCGTCATGCCGCTATCTGCTGACGAATAAGGTCCGCCGGCCCGCTCCGTTCGGCGGGGCGATGGCCTCAGAAGAGTGCTCGAAATCGGACGTCATCTGACGTGGCGGTGAATCTCTGCGCCCGCTCCGGAAGTTTCCCTTCAAAGCCGACCACAGATGCGGTATAGTACCTCCTCCGGTCACCGGGCAGAGGGCCGGTACGGCCACGACGGGCGTGAGTGATCTCTGAGAGGGTCGGGGATCGTTTCGCGCACGGTGGCTCCGGAATGCGGGGCAGCCGAGGTCTGAGAAAGGTTGTTGGATCGATGGGTATGACGGAAGGCACGTACGATTTCGGGCAAATCGAACGCAAGTGGCAGGCGTATTGGCAAGAGCACAAGTGCTTCAGGGCGACCGATTGTGATGCGTCGAAGCCGAAGTACTACGTTCTGGACATGTTCCCCTATCCGAGCGGCCAGGGTCTGCACGTCGGCCATCCGGAAGGCTACACCGCGACGGACATCGTCGCCCGCTACAAGCGGATGAAGGGCTTCAACGTCCTGCACCCGTTCGGCTGGGATGCCTTCGGCTTGCCCGCCGAGCAGCACGCGATCGCTACGGGAACCCACCCGGAGGAGACGACCAACAAGAACATCGCCAATATGAAGCGGCAGACCAAGGCGCTGGGCTTCAGCTATGACTGGGACCGCGAGATCGCCACGACCGATCCGGAGTACTACCAGTGGACCCAGTGGATCGTTCTGAAGCTGTTCAACAGCTATTTTGACGAGGGCCTTCAGAAGGCTCGACCGATTGAGGAATTGCCGATTCCCGACGGGCTCGGCGACCAGGAGAGACGCCGCTATATCGACGACCGTCGACTGGCGTACCAGTCGAGCGTTCCCGTGAACTGGTGCCCGGCGCTGGGGACGGTGCTGGCCAACGAGGAGGTGGTCGGCGGCGTCAGCGAGCGGGGGGGCCACCCGGTGATTCGCAAGCCGATGCGGCAGTGGATGCTGCGCATCACCAAGTACGCCGAACGGCTGCTCGACGATCTGAAAGAGGTCGATTGGTCCGAGTCGATCAAGAAGCTCCAGATCGACTGGATCGGCCGCAGCGTCGGGGCCGAGGTCTGCTTCCGGATCGACGGATGCGAGGACAACATCTGGGTCTTCACGACCCGCCCGGATACGCTCTTCGGCGCCACCTATATGGTCATGGCGCCGGAACACCCGCTGGTGGGGACCATCGTTACGGAGGCGCAGAAGCAGGCGGTTGAGGCCTACTGTGAAGCGGCCGCCCGCAAGAGCGATCTCGACCGGACCGACCTGGCCAAGGACAAGACCGGCGTCTTCACCGGCGCCTATGCGGTCAATCCGGTCAACGAGGCGAAGATCCCGATCTGGATCAGCGACTACGTGCTGATCAGCTACGGGACCGGTGCGATCATGGCGGTGCCGGCGCACGACGAGCGTGACTTCGAGTTCGCCACGAAGTTCGCGCTGCCGATTGTTCAGGTGGTGCAGCCGCCCAGCGCCGAGGACGCCGAGCGCGTGGCGCGGGGCGAGTTGTGTTTCACCGGGGACGGCACGGCAATCCACAGCGGGCCGTTCGACGGGCTGACGACGGCGGAATTCAAGGAGAAGATCACCGCCTGGCTGGCCGAGCGCGGTCTGGGCAAGAAGGCGATCAACTACAAGCTGCGCGACTGGCTGTTCAGCCGGCAGCGCTACTGGGGCGAGCCGTTCCCGATCGTGCATCTGGCGGACGGGACTGTGACCGGCATTTCGGAAAGCGAACTGCCGCTGCGCCTGCCCGATCTCGACGACTACAAGCCACTCGGGACGGCCGAGCCGCCGCTGGCCAAGGCGACCGACTGGGTCAATGTCACGCTGCCCGACGGCAGCGCCGCCCGGCGGGAGACGAACACGATGCCCCAGTGGGCGGGAAGCTGCTGGTACTATCTGCGCTATCTCGATCCGCGTAACGCCGAACGGGGCTGGGACCCGGCCAAGGAGAAGTACTGGATGCCCGTCGATCTGTACGTCGGCGGCGCCGAGCATGCGGTGCTGCACCTGCTCTACTCGCGCTTCTGGCACAAGTTCCTGTTTGATCTGGGCTACGTCAGTACGAAGGAGCCTTTCAAGAAGCTCGTCAACCAGGGAATGATCCTCGGCGAAGACGGACAGAAGATGAGCAAATCGCGCGGCAACGTGGTGAACCCCGACCAGGTCGTGACGGACTACGGCGCCGATTCGATGCGGCTGTACGAGATGTTCATGGGCCCGCTGGAGGCGATGAAGCCCTGGAGCATGAACGGGGTGCAGGGCGTGCACCGGTTCCTGCAGAAGACCTGGCGACTGGTCGTCGAGGAAGAGACGGGCCGGCTCTCGCCCGCCGTCCAGGACGCCCCGGCCGACGAAGAGACGCTGCGCCTGCTGCACCAGACCATCAAGAAGGTCGGCGACGACGTCGAGTCGTTCGGCTTCAACACCGCCATCAGCGCGATGATGATCCTCGTCAATCACCTCGGCCGCCTGCAGGTGCGGCCGAAGTCGGTGTTGGAGTCCCTCGTGCTGGTCCTGGCGCCCTTCGCCCCGCACCTTGCCGAGGAACTCTGGCAGCGGCTGGGCCATGCGGGCAGTCTGGCCCACGAGCCCTGGCCGTCGTATGACAAGGGGCTCATCCGGGAAAAGCAGATCGAGCTGGCGGTCCAGGTCAATGGGAAGATCAAGGACCGCATCGTCGTGGCCGCCGAAGCAGACGAGGACGCCATCAAGGCCGAGGCCCTTCGCAGCGACAAGGTCGTCGAGGCCCTGGCGGGCAAGGCCCCGAGGAAGGTCATCGTCATCAAGTCGCGACTGGTCAATGTCGTCGTCTGATTGCCCTGAAGGAGCCGGAATGTACCTGGAGATCGAAGCGAAACTCAAAGTGGATTCGTTCGAACCGGTGGAAGGCCGGTTGGTCGAGCAGGCCGCGTCGCTCGTCTCCGAGGCGATCCAGACCGATATCTACTTCGACACCGCCGCCGGCGATCTGACGCGGACCGATCGATGTCTGCGCCTTCGGCTTGAGGCGATGCACGGGCAGGAGTACTTCGTCCTGACGTACAAAGGCCCCAAGCAGGCCGACGACTTCAAGAGGCGCAAGGAGGTGAACCTCAATGTCACCGATGCCGCGGCGGTGGAGTCTCTGCTGGAAGGGCTGGGATACCGGCGCGCGTTGGCCTTCAACAAGCAGCGTCGAGAATGGAAGCTGAGCGACTGCCTCGTCGCGCTGGACACGTTGCCGCTGATCGGCACGTTCGTGGAGATCGAAGGCGTGAACTCCTCGATCATCCGGAGCGTGCAGGAGACATTGGGATTGACCGATGTTCCGCACGTCATGGACAGCTACGCCTGCCTGATGGAGGCGGCGCTGTCCCGTCTCGAATCGAAACGGAGGGAGGTGTTCCTGTGACGATACGGTTCGAGCCAGCATGAAGCCATCCGACGGCTATATCAAGTGCATCATCAATCCGAAATCGGGCGCCAGCAGCGGCAAGTTCGTCTGTCGGCGATTCTGTCGCCATCTGAACCAGCGCGGGTACGACGTGCGCATCGCGACGTCGAGATCGCTTGAACACGTGTGCGAGTTGGCGACCGATGCGGCGGTCGATCCCGATTGTGCGCTGGTCGTCGTGGCCGGCGGGGACGGGACGATTCGCGAGGCCGCCCACGGCATGGAAGGCAGCGCCAAGCCGCTGTTGATCGTGCCGTGCGGCACGGAGAACCTGCTGGCCAACGAGTTGGGGTTTGACCGGTGGCTCGAGACGCTCGTTCGGACATTCGAGGGTGGCCTCACGCGGCCGCTCGATCTGGGCACGGCCAACGGCAAGTGTTTCACGTCCATCGTCGGGTTCGGCTTTGACGGCGACGTCGTTGGGCGGGTCCACCGACGTCGCACCGGGCACATCAACCACTTCGACTATGTGCATCCGCTCTGGCGCACCTTCTGGGAGCACCGGTTCGATCCGATGACGGTGGTTGTGGACGGTCGCGAGGTCTTTGCAGGTCCGGGCATGGTGTTCGTCGGAAACATCTCACGGTATGCCATCGGACTTCAGATCCTCCGTCATGCCGATTTCAGCGACGGGTGGCTCGACGTCTGCATCTATCGGTGCGCGGGACGAATTCACCTGGCCAAGCATTCGGTGCTGACGGTTCTCAAGCAGCACGCGAGGTGCCGTGACGTCATCTATACCCAGGGCCGGCACATCACGGTCAGTTCGCTGGCGCCTGCCATCCGCACCGAAATGGACGGCGATCCCGGGCCTTCGCTGCCGGTGCACATCGAGGTGTTGCCCGGTGCGGTGCAATGCCTGGTCCCGCCGGGCGCCAAGCCGGCCGGCATCCGAACCCGAATCGCTCGTTCGTTTCGCTGATCGCATCGTCTTGTCGGACACGGCGTTCGTCGGTATCATGGCGCCCAAAAGAAAAGCTCAGATTGGATATCTCAGATGAACTTCGACATTGGCAATGTCCGTATCGGCTCGGGTGAGCCGCTGTTCGTGATGGCCGGTCCCTGTGTGATCGAGAGTCTCGACGGGTGTCTGCAAATCGCCGAGCGACTGAAGCAGATCGCGCAGCGAACGGGCGTGGGAATGCTCTTCAAAGCCAGCTTCGACAAGGCCAACCGCAGCAGCATATCGAGCTTTCGCGGGCCGGGTCTGGACGAAGGGTTGCGCGTTCTGGAAACGGTACGTGCCAAGACGGGTCTGCCGGTGATGACCGACGTTCACGAGTCCGGGCAGGCGGCGCCGGTCGGGGCCGTCGTGGACTGCGTGCAGATCCCGGCGTTTCTGTGCCGGCAAACCGACCTGCTCTGCGCGTGCGCCGCGACGGGCAAGCCCGTCAACGTCAAGAAGGGGCAGTTCCTCTCGCCCGACGAGATGGGCAACGTTGTCGAGAAGGTTCGGGCCTGCAAGAACGACCGCATCCTGCTGACCGAGCGCGGGACGTTCTTCGGCTACAACCGGCTGGTCAACGACATGACCGCCATCGAAGGCATGAAACGACTGGGCTGTCCGGTCGTCTTCGATGCTACCCACAGCACGCAGCAGCCCGGCGGGCTCGGCACCGCCAGCGGCGGGCGGCGTGAGATGGCCCCCATCCTTGCCCGAGCGGCGGTGGCCGCCGGCGCCGACGGGCTGTTTCTCGAAGTCCATCCCAACCCTGAAAAGGCCAGGTCCGACGCCGGATCGGTCCTGCCGCTGGATTGGCTGGAGGAGTTGATCGCCGTCAGTCTGAAGATTCACAGGATCGTCCATGGCTGACCGAGACGCCAACCAGGTTGGCTACATCTATGGCCCGGTTCCCTCCCGCCGGCTGGGGCGAAGCCTTGGTATCGACGTCGTGCCCGCCAAGATTTGCACGCTCGACTGCGTGTACTGCCAGATCGGAAGGACCACCGAGAAGAGCACGGTCCGCCGCCCGTTTTTCGATGTGCAGGAGGTGCTCGATGAACTGGCGGGCAAGCTGGCCGGGGGCGTCGCGGCTGACTACATCACGATCGGCGGATCGGGTGAACCCACGCTCAACTCGCAGATTGGGCTCTTGATCGAGGGCATCCGCGCGATCAGGAAGATTCCCGTAGCCATCATTACGAACGGCACCTTGCTCTATCGGCCGGATGTGCGGGCCGACTGCGCCAAGGCGGATCTGGTCGTCCCGTCGCTGGATGCCGCCGATGCGGAGGCGTTCGAAGCCGTGAACCGGCCGGCATCGGATATCAGCATTGAGAAGCTGGTTTCCGGGCTCGCCCGGTTTCGGGAAGAGTACAGCGGGCAGATCTGGCTGGAGGTGTTCCTGATCGAGGGGATGAACACCACCGCGGATCAGATCGCGGCCCTCAAACGACACATCGACCGCATCCGGCCGGACCGAATTCAGCTCAACAGTGCTGTCCGGCCCGCTGCGGAGCCCGGAATCGAGGCGATCGGCCGTCAACGTATGGATGAAATCGCCCGCCGGATCGGCGGCAACTGCGAGGTTGTCGGGGCCGCTCCGCAGGCCCGCGCCGACCGCCACGTCCAACGGACCTCGGCGGATGTCTTATCAATGCTGAAACGGCGGCCCTGCCGTCTCGAAGACATCTGCGCCGGCATCGGGATCAGCCGCAATGAGGCCGTCAAACACATCACCCTGCTTCTCGATGAGAAGGCCATCACCTCCGAACGCCAGGGGGGCGTCACCTACTACTGCACCCGCTCGGACTGACCCCAAAGGGCGCCTGAAGTACCGCATTGGTTCTCACCGCGAAAGACCTATCTTCGGACCTCATCGGGGGAATGCCCGATATTCACGCCCAGTTTTTGTAAAGAGCGACACGCAATTGGCCGATAAATGTGTGTAGCGTCCCGCGAAGGCCGGATCGCGCCGAGCGTTTCGGCTTGGGCCTTCGGTTGGTGTTGCGTCCGATACGGCGTGGAACGCGGCCGAATGAGGTGCCGACATGAAGCGATTGCAGCGACAACTGGTTTTGAACAAAGGGGCCGAGAAGTTCATCTTCCGCTACGAACAGGGACGCGAAGACGAGCTTCTGGATGCCCTGGTCGATCAGGTGAAGGACCACCGGACGGACTTCGACTGGTTCGATGCGGCGGTGCTCAGTTTCAAACTGAGCCAGATGTTGATCGGTCGCGCCGAGGGACTCCTCGCCGGTGACTCCGATGTGACATTGGTGCACTGAGTGAAACGACTCGCTCTTTTGTGGAGAGCGTGCTCGCGTGAATAGAGCCGGGAACAACTAGGTGATCGATGATGCCGATAGATGAAGTGGGTAGGTGGACTATGGAAGACAATCATGCGATAGTCGAGCAGTTCCTGAACTATCTCAAGTTTGAGAAGCGGTTCTCGGAGCATACCGCCAAGTGCTACGGCGCCGATCTGGCGCAGTTCGGAGATTTCCTGCTCCAGAGCTGCGAGGGTGACCTCTCGGAGGAGCAGGGCGCATTGGATCACGCCCACGGCGGCACCGCCACCGCGACGGCCGTCCAGACGGTGCAGGACGTCGATCAGCTCCTGCTGGCTGCCGACGTCAACGAGGCGCGCGCCTACCTGGCCCACCTCAACGGCAAGGCCTATTCAAAGGCGACGATCGCCCGGAAGCTGGCGACGCTGCGCAGCTTCTACAAGTTCATGGTCAAGACGAACCGCCGCAGCTCGAACCCGTTGACGGCCGTCCGTACGCCGAAGCAGGACAAGAAGCTCCCGCGATTCCTGGAATATGAAGAGATCAAACGCCTTCTCGATACTCCGCCGACGGAAACGTGGCTGGGCGCTCGCGATCGGGCGATCCTCGAGACGCTGTATAGCACGGGCATCCGGGTCAGCGAGCTGGTCGCGCTGAACATGGACGACGTCGATTTCCTCGGCGAGATCATCCATATTCGCGGCAAAGGCAAGAAGGAGCGGATCGCCCCGATCAGCTCGTCGGCCCTGCAGGCGATTCAGCGCTATATGGAGTTCCGCAACAAGCGGTCGCAGAGCAACAGCAATTTCGACGCGAAGGTGCTGTTCGTCAACAAGCACGGGCAGCGCCTGAGCACCCGCAGCGTCCGCCGCAAGATGGACAAATACCTCAAGATGGCCGGGCTGGACCCGAACATCAGCCCGCACACGCTGCGGCACAGTTTTGCGACCCACATGCTCAACAACGGGGCCGACCTGCGAAGCGTGCAGGAGCTGCTCGGACACCAGTCGCTTTCGACGACCCAGGTCTACACGCACCTGACCACCCGCAAGCTCAAGGAGGTCTACGACAATGCCCATCCGAGGGAAGAGTTCGGGCAGGACGTGTACGCTCCCTATGAAGGGCCGCAAGAGTGGTCGGGCGGCGACGAGTCGCTGTAGCGGCGATGGAGCGAAGGTGGGGCAGATGCCGGCCTTCGAATGATGCAGGACAATGCGAAAGGCTGCCCGCTCGGGCGGCCTTTCGTCTGCGCCGTCGGGCCGGGGGATCGCACAATCCCGACATTTCAGGGAAGTTCGAAAAAAAACCTTGATTCTTCCACCCATGCATCCTACCATAAGCACGTTGCCCTTTGAGGGCGGTTAGCTCAGTTGGCTAGAGCGCCTGCTCGACACGCAGGAGGTCGTTGGTTCAAGTCCAATACCGCCCATTTCCCTTTGCCCTCATCCTCGGGGTATTCCCGGCAGTTCCTTCCCGTGGCGGGCCATGCGTTCATGGATTTTCGTCGCAAGGCGTGTCACCATACACATCAGATTCGAATAGACGAGTTGGAAAGGCGACGGGACATGAGCCAAGTGCTGCGATGGGGTGTGCTGTTGTCGATGGGGCTGTCGGCGGCGGTCTGCGGTGCGCCCGGGCCGCAGTTGCGCGGGGTCTGGATGCATGCGACGCAGATCAAGACGCCGGCCGAGGCCGATGCGATGGTGGCGAAGATCGACAAGGCCCATCTCAACGCGGTCTTCCTTCTCGTGTGGTACTGGGGCGGCCAGGCGTTCTTCCAGAGCGAACTGTCTCCAATGGGCGAAGGGGTCCAAGCGGGCTACGACCCGCTCGGCTATATGGTCAGGCGATGTCACAAGCGGGGCATTCAGGTCCATGCATGGTTCGTCTGCGGCGCCTACGGCGCGACTCGTCCCCGGCACGTCCTCAACAAGCATCCTGACTGGGCGGTGGACGAAGGGGCGGGAGGCAGCCTGTGGTACGACTTCGGCAAACCCGAGGTGCGTCGGTTCCAGAGCGACCTGATGATCGAATGCCTGAGGAAGTATGATATCGACGGACTGCACTTCGACTACATCCGGTACGGCCCCAAGCAGTGCTATTGCCGCCATTGCCAGAACGAGTTCGCCCGGCGGTACGGGTTCGAGCCGATGACCGGTCGGCGGCGAACGACGTTTCCCACGGTCGTGGCGGGTATGACGGGCAATCCGCTGGCCTCACCAACCACGGCGGTGGTGCTGGCGGAGTTCTCCGACGGCTCGTCGGCCATCGCGTTGAACAAGCTCGGCGCCGGCAGCGCGCTGCTGCTGAACTGGCACGCCGAGAACGAGATGCCGCCGGCTGTTTCGGAGACGGTCAAGCTGACGCTGGGCGTCTGGACGACGGGCGGTGGGAAAATCCTGCTGGCCACAACGGAGGCGACCAAGGCCGAGTATGGCACGGGCCCGCTGGACGCCGCCAGGAACGCGCTGACGCGGCTGGGCTGTACGCCGGGCACGATTGGTGCCGAGCGCATCGCGACGCTGGCAGCGGGCAACGTGCTGGTTCTTCCGGCGGTCTATATCATCGACGAGAAGACGGCGGGCGATATGGAAGCGTTCGTTCGGCGAGGCGGGCAGGTTCTGCTTATCGACGGCCCGGTCAAATCGATGCACCTTCCAGCGGTTCGACGGGTCACCGGCTTCGAGCGGCCGGGACGCTACATCAACCGCGACGAGGTCATCCGTTCGACCGGCCGCAGTCCGCTGGTCCCACGCGGCGAACACCAACTCGACCTTGCCAGGGAGCGGGCCCGGGCGCAGAAGTGGGCCCAGTTCCGCACCGAAGGCGTCAGCGAACTGGTCCGCGACGTCTATCGCCGGGGCAAGGCCGTCAAGCCGAAGGCCCACGTCAGTGCGGCGGTTCTCAGTGACGTCGCGGCGGCGCGCGCGGGGTATCAGGACTGGCCCGGCTGGCTTCGCGAAGGGACCATCGACTATGTGGTGCCGATGGCGTACGGAGCGGATACGCACCGACTTGGCCGTGAGGTCGCCCAGTGGAAAACGGTCGATCCGCATCTGGCCCGAATCATCCCCGGGTTGTCCATCTACGATACGCCCGGCGGCCGGACCGTCACCCGTGACGCGGGTGTGATCCGCGAGCAATACCGACTCTGTCGGCAGCAGGGAGCGCACGGCAACGTCTACTTCTCGCTGCAGTACCTCAACGGCGATGTGATGAACCTCTTCGGCCGCGAGTTGTATCCCCGCGAGGCGCCCGTCTACATCCCGCCCGTGAAGCCGGTCCGCTGACGCGCTGGCGGCGGGATCAGGTCGCCGGGGCAAGCCGCCGGCCCGCGACAAGCAACGTTGCCACGACTGCCAAGACGCCCAACGTCAGACCCCAGATCGGCGCCAAGCCGAGGCTGCACGGGATGTACGCGACGATCAGGGCAATAGCGGCAACGGTCAGGCTGTAGGGCAACTGCGTGCGAACGTGCTGAATCAGTTCGCACGAACTGGCCACCGAGCTGATGATCGTCGTGTCGGAGATCGGCGAGCAGTGGTCCCCGAAGATGGCGCCGTCGAGGATGGCGCCCAGACTGACCATCGTCGTCGGCCCGTAGGAGTTGCCGTCGAGCGCGAAGGCGATGGGAATGGCGGTGGGGATCAGGATGGCCATCGTGCCCCAGCTCGTTCCCGTGGCAAAGGACGTCAGCGAGGCCACCAGGAACAGCAGGGGAGCGAACCAGTGGGCGGGGATGCGATCGGCCAGCAGGCCGGTGAGGAAGTCGCCGGTGTGCAGGCTCTGGCAGCAGTGCTTCAGCGACCAGGCCAGCACCAGCACGACCGACGGCAGCAGGGCACGTCTGATCCCACGATAGACGCAGCCGGGCAGGGCCGACGTCAGCAGCGAGCCGGACAGTCTTCCGCACAGCGTCGCCAGGACGATCCCGAACAGGGCTGCGCACATGAGAATGAAATGGCTGTTCTGTGAGGCGCTGATGACCAGTCGCCAGTAGTCCCAGCTCAGGACCGAGCCGCCGTCGGCCAGTCGGGCAGGCCCACCGCCGTCGATCCAGAGTCCGGTGATGTGGAAGGCCACCAATCCGCCCAGTGGCAGCAGGGCGTTGCGTGCCAGGCCGGAGGCGGTGGCGTCGGGCCCTGGTGGTGCGGTCGGCGGGGCAAAAGCCTGTCTGTCGCCGGTCTGCTGTTCGGCCTTGCGCATGGGGCCGAAATCGCGGCCGGTCAGGATGTGGGCGAAGACGAAGACGAGCATCAGCAGGCAATAGAATCGATAGCTCAGGGCGTCGAAGAACATGCCGTAGCCCGTCTTGCCCATCCCGAGCTGGGCGCTGACGTCGGCGAAGAGGCCGACCTCGTAGGCGATCCATGTGCTGACGACCGCCAGGCCGGAGACCGGGGCGCTGGTGGCATCGACAAGGAAGGCCAGCTTGGCCCGGCTGGTGCCGAAGCGATCGGTGATCGGTTGCATCATCGAGCCGACGATGATCGCGTTGGCATAGTCATCGATGAAGCAGACGACCCCCATCACGGCTGTGGCGCCCTGCGCCGACCGCTTGCTCCGGACCCGTCCCAGCAACCAGACGACGATGCCGGCGAAGCCGCCGGCGGCGACGATGATTTCCACGAGGGTGAAGATCGGCGGGATGAACGAGAGGATCAGCAGATTGGTTCCGTTGGACAGCGTTGTGGCCAGGTACGACCATGTGGCAGCGATGCCCTGGAGCCACGCCTGTCCGGTTGTGGCGGCCTGGGGGACCGTACTGAGCAACCCGCCGACGAGGATGGCGACTCCGAGGCTGATCATGACGTGGCGCGCCAGAAAGGCCAGAACGATGGCCAGCAGCGGGGGGGTGATGCTGTACCACTGGCCGCTGGCGCCGAGGCCACCGTCGTCGCTGTGCCATGCCGCCAGGGCACACACCGAAGCAAACACCGCCGCCGCGACCGCTATTCTGGCGATTCCGTCTGTCTTCAAGGCGTTCTCCGTTCGGTTGATCGTTCCATCGTCGCCGCGTCGGGAGGCGGACGAGTCGAGCCTGTCGTGTTGGAGGTATTCTCCCGGAAGATGCCGCGAACGCAAGAGCAAAGATGGACTGTCCTCGGCGGGAACCGGCCGGGACCCTTCGGCACCGGTGGAACCGTCGATTCGGGAAGACGACGCCCGGTGGGCCGCATGGTCCGATAGCAATCACTGCCGTCGGCCCTGCAGGCCGGGATGAGCCGGGTCGATGCCGAGATGCTGGGACATTGCCGGGTTGCGTCGAGTAAAATCAGTGATATTAGTATTGATAAGCGTGTTTTTGCTTGCATTTCTCGCCAAACCCTGTATAATAATCGCGTGTTCGGGGTGGTGTCAGGGAGAGGGAAGAAAGCAGTCTTACTGGGCTCGGGTGCGTGGTGGATAGGGAGTGCATTATGAAGATGGCTCTTGTCGCATTGCTCTTGCTGTCTCTTGTCGCCGGCTGCGCTTCGACGAATCGCAAAGGGCTGATTGCCGCCGGATACGCCCCGGAGTATGTCGATGGCTATGTCGACGGCTACTCGGCCGGCTGCAACACCGTGGGCCACCCGTTCTATCGCTTCACACGCGACACGGATCGGTACAAAGAGGACACGCGCTACAAGAAGGGCTGGGAAGACGGCTTCGCCATCGCCCGCACCGACTACGCTGCCGTGTGGTAGAAGCTGAGTCCCCTGCTGATTCACCGTTTCGCTTACACAGTGGCGTGAAGTTCACGCTGTTGTCTTCCTGCCGATTTGGCACCTGCCTGGATATGGAGTAGACTTTCCTTGGGGCCTCTCTCACTGGCGATTGGACGGGCTGTCATGGCGCGCCGAAGCCGAAGTGAGGAAGGGGCTGCATCCACGCTTGAGTTCCAGCGAGAGCTGGACAAATTCGGATGCGGCACGCGCCGCTCCGCCGCCTCAGGCGCGTGCCGCTGTTTTCCTGCGCAGCAGAGGAGGCATTGACACGGTCGGCGCGATAGGCGCAGCAGGGCAGGTAAGCGAAGAGCCGCGTGGCATTGTGCACGCGGCCCGATCTCGCGGATTGTTGGCAGAGGACAAGGCGTTGGCAAGCCGCTGCGGGACGGCTACAGCAGCACGACCTGATCTTCCTCCTCGGAGTACTCCTTCGCTTCGGCCTTGTGCGGCTTCATGGAGGCCGGACGCTCCGGCTCCGGGCTGCACGCCTCCAGCGGAGACCACCGGCTCTTGGCCTTCTTGACGATCTGGATCAAACGTCCGATCACGGAGTCGGGTGTGTCGTCGAACGGGTCCACGACCAGGCCCTTCAGTTCCTCGAACAGTTCCTCGGATATCTGGATGGTCTTCATCATTCTCCTCCCCTGGCAGGGTCGATTATCGGGTCCGTGCGGCCGCATGCCGCACACGATCACCTCCGGGAAAGTATACGAAGTAAATCCGCGCGCGGGCGAATCGCAGGCCGGTTGTTTGTCCCGGCCGGACAGAGACTCGCATGCGGTCTGCTCTCGCGTTAGCCGACCTTGGCCTTGAGGGCTTGATAGCCGTAGTGCATCATCAGATGGTCCAGGACGACCAGTGCCGTGAAGTTCTCGGCCACCGGCCAGATCCGCGCGACGATCGTGGGGTCGCGTCGTGTGATGGCCGCCAGTTGCGTGTTCTCCTGGGTGTACTTGTCGATCGTCTTCTGGGCCTTATCGATCGTGGGCGTCGGCTTGACTGCCAGACGCGCGACGATGGGCTCGCCTGTGGTCAGTCCGCCGGTGATGCCGCCGGCGTTGTTGGACTCGAAGACCACCTTGCCGTCAACCGCGCGCATCTGGTCGTTGTTCTGATAGCCGGTCATGTCCTTGACCGCAAAGCCGGCGCCGATCTCGACGCCCTTGACCGCGCCGATGCCCAGCATGCGTCCCAACTCGGCGTCCAGCTTGTTGAAGACCGGCTCGCCCAGTCCGATCGGCGCGCCGAGGACGACGACCTCGACCAGTCCGCCGGCCGAGTCCCCGCCGGCCGAGATCCTGTTGCAGGCGTCGAGCATGGCCTGACCGGCGTCGATATCGGGGCAGTTGACCACCGCGTGGACCCCGTATTTGTCACGCACCTGGGCGTGGCTCATCTGCGGCGCCTTGTCGCGGATCGGGTCGATCTCCTGCTCGATCTGGGCCATGACCGCCGCCTTCTCCAGAAAGCGCATGTCCATGTGGATTCGGCCCTTGACGTAGAGCTCCTGGTAGAACGGGTCGAGGGCATGTCGCATCGTCTTGTAGCGGTTGCTGGATTCAAGAGCTTGTTCGTAAGGCACCTCGGGACATCGAACGCCGGCGATCTCCTTGATATAGGAGAAGACCTGTATCCCGCACTTCTTGAGGATCTTCTTGGCGACGTACCCGGCCGCGACGATTGTCGAGGTGTACCGCCCGCTGAAGATGCCGGCGCCGATCGCGTCGTCGTCCGGGCCGTACTTGACGAAGCTCGCATACGAGGCGTGGCCGGGTCGCGGCGTGCGGTTCGTGTCCTGGTACTGCTTGATGTGGATGAAGTGCCGGTCCAGGTTCGGGATCAGGATCACCAGCGGCGTGCCGTTGGTGTGGTTCTTGTTGCCGGCGTTCTCAATGGTGTCGGCGGCGTTGACGCCCGCATAGATGATCGGCAGGTCCGGCTCCTTGCGCGGGCTGCTCAGCTCGTCGGCCCCCGGCTTTCGCAGCAGCAGATCGCCGTAGATCTCCTGCTCGGTCAGCAGCATCCCCGGGGGCACGCCCTGAATCGTGCTGGCGAGCCCCTCCTGATACGAACCGCCCGCGACGGTGAGCTGAAAGTTGTGTCCAAGGTGACATCCAAGCATTCCGAAAGCCCTTTCCAAGTCGGGTTGCCAATATCAAGTGGATTTTACAATCCAGAGCCCCGCAAGGCAATCGCACTCGCCCCTGGCAGAAAGTGTTTCGCCTCCGACGGTGGCCTCTGGCCGGCGATCAGTCCAGCAGAGTCATGTCGGCCCCGACCGACCGCATCAGGTCCACGAAGTCCGGGAAGGTCACGGCGATGGCCTCGGCCGTGTCAATGGTGCATGGTTCGTCGAGCCCCATCGCCGCCAGCGAAAGGGCCATCACGATGCGGTGGTCGCCGCGTCCGTCCAGGCGGGCCGCCTTCAGCTTGCTGTGATGCACGACCAGGCCGTCGGGCAACTCCTCCACACGGGCGCCCATCTTCGCCAGTTCTCGGGCCATGCACGCGATTCGGTCGGTTTCCTTCATCCGCGCCTGGGGCACGTTGACCAGGCGGGTGGTTCCTTCGGCATAGGCGCCGACCACCGCCATCGCCGGCAGGGCGTCAGGCGTGGCGTTCATGTCGATCTCAACGCCTCTGAGCGCGGCGGCCTTGACCGTAATGGCATTGGCGTCGATGGAGACCTCGGCCCCCATGGCCCGCAGGTAATCCACCACGGCCTTATCCGGCTGGCTGTCGGCGAAGTCCAGCCCTTCGAGCGTGATCTCCTCGGCGAACATCGCGCCGGCGCAGAGGAAGAAGGTCGCGCTGGAAAAGTCGGCCGGGACGGGCAGGTCATATGCCTTGTACCGCTGGCCGCCTTTGACGTGGAAGCGGCGCATCCGGTCGTTCTCGTAGGCGATCCCTTGCTTGTCGAGCCAGTCCAGCGTCATCTGCACGTAGCCGGGCTCATTGAGCAGCGTCACGTCGATCTCCGTGTCACCGGCCGCCAGCGGCGCGCACATCAGCAGGCTCGTGACATATTGGCTCGTCTTGGCCTCGATGGAGGTGCGCCCGCCCTTGAGCTGTCCGCCGATGCGGACGGGGACCTTGCCGTTGCCCTTGAGACTGACGCACTCAGCGCCGAGGTCACGCAGTGCTTCCAGCAAAGGCCCGACCGGTCGCGTCTGGATCTGCGCGTCGCCGGTAAAGGTGGTGCTGCCTCCGGGCGCGGCCAGGGCGGCCGAGCCCATGGCGATGCGAAGCGTTGTGCCGCTGTTGAGCACGTCGATCGTCTCGGCCGGCGCGACGATCCGGCCGCCGACCCCGGCGACCTTCCAGGCCGTCGGCTCGCTCGTGTCGATCGCGGCGCCCAGCGCGCGGTAGCACCGCACCGCCGCCTCGCTGTCGCCCGAGAGCAGGGGGTTGCGAATGACGCTGTGGCCGTCGGCTAGCGCCGCGACGGCCACAGCGCGAATCGTATGCGACTTCGACGCGGGGATCAGGACGCTCCCGCGCAGTCGTGACTTGCCCGAGACAAGCTGCATCGTCTGCCTCCGATGGACGGCTAATCCAGCGGCTTGATCCGGATGTGGCGGAATTCGAGGTAGTCCCCGTGCCCGCAGAATCCGATGTGGCCCTTGGCGTTCTTCAGGCCGGGATGGTCGCGGCCGTCCATCGTCTTCGGCGTGCTGGCTTCCTCGATGTTGGCGTCGACGATCGTCGTGCCGTTCAGGTTGATCGTGATGTGCGGACCCTTGGCGATCACCTCCTGGCTGTTCCACTCGCCGACCGGCTTCTGGTGGCCTCGCTTGGCGGGCACGACGCCATAGATCGAGCCGTGGTACTGGTACGGCTGGAGAGTGGCATATTGCGGGGCCGTGTCGTCCAGAATCTGGAGCTCCATGCCCGAATACGCCGCGTCGCCCGACAGCCCCGTCCGGATCCCCAGCCCGTTGTTCGCTCCTGGCGTCAGCTTGAACTCGAAACGAAAAATGAAGTCCCCATACTGCTGGGCCGTGTACACGTTGCCGCCGGCCTTCTTCGGGTCGCAGATCATCCGTCCGTCCTGGGCGTAGTAGCCGGTCGTATTGCCGGTCCAGCCGGTCATGTCCCGGCCGTTGAACAGCGGCTCGAAGCCCGCCAGCCGCTCCTCGGCGGTCAGGATTTCACGGATATAGATATTCCGGAAATAGAGAAAGTTGCCATGGTTTTGCAGCTCGATCTGGCCGGTGGGGTAGATCGGCTTGCTGCGGTCCCAGTAGTTCTCCAGGACGACGTTGTCCACGACCAGTTCGTCGTTCAGGTAGATCGTGACCTTCTCGCCGATCATGATGATGCGGAAGGTGTTCCACTGTCCGACCGGCTTGTCAGCCACCTTCGTCGGCTTACTGGGGTTCTTCTGATTGTTGTACAGGCCGCCCGAGCCGACCTGGGCGCCGACGGACTTCAGCGCCGTATCCCAGATCTGCACCTGGGGCGAGCCCCGCAGGTAGATGCCGCTGTCGCCGCCCTTCTCGATCTTCCAGTCGACGAACATCTCGAAGTCGGCGTAGTCTTTGGCGGTGCACAGGCTGCGGCCTTTGCCGTCGAAGACCAGCACGCCGTCGACGACCTTCCAGTGGGCCCGCATGTTGTCGTTGGCTTCCTTTTGCAGTTCGTCGAGCTTGTCCGGCTCCAGCGCCGCCCGCTTGTCCGGATTGTCGTACGGACCCTTGAGCAGGCCCTTCCAGCCGGTGAGGTCCTTGCCGTTGAACAGGGCGGTGAAGCCTTCCGGGGGCTGATTCAGCGTCTGGGCTTGGGCGGCGACGGTCATCGCCAACAGCGAAACCACGGCCAGAACGGCGGCCCGATGGAACGTCTTGCTTCTCATCGCGATTCTTCCTTTCCGATACATGACGTGCCCCACGGCGGCCCGGACCCATGCCGCACCGACGCCGCAGGCGCACTAATACCTACCCCGACGAGTCTATGCCCATCCCCGCATTGCGTCAAGTCCTCAGGACCGTCATCGGAATCGGCCCGCCAAACGCGATCCGACGTCGTCCGGTCCGCGTTGGTGGTCTCGGCTCCCGTGGCCGGCGAGATTGGCTTTGTTTCGCACGAAGACTCCTCGGCCACCGTTTCGGCCGGCTCCGGCCTGGGTGTCTCGGCCGGCAGGGTGATCGTCCGCAGGCGACGGACCTTCTCCAATTCGCCCACCGTGCGATACAGGCTGTGCTCGATCCGCCGCTCGTACATGCCCAGCCGGTCGAGGACGCGGTAGTTGGTGAAGTCCTTGATCGTCACCCGGCCCAGGGCGGTGTCGCGCGGATCCGGGCCGTCCTTCGATCCGCTGTAGTCGGACGCCCGAATGCTCCTGGTCAGGGGGCGGTCGTCTTTGGCGAGCAGCGTGTCGAAGACCTCGGCCTGGAGGCGGTCGGCCCGCCGTAGCCGCCAGGCCAGACCCACGATCCGCTCGGCCAGGATCGCCTCCATCGCCCCGGCCGGGTGCAGCTCGGCCAGCAGCATCGCCCGATACGACTCGAACTGACCGGGGTCCTCTCCGCTGATCACCGTCTTTTCCGACAGCAGACCATGCCGGACCGCATTCTGGGCCACCACCGCCTTGCCCGCCTCCGTCCGGGGCCCCGTCGATTTCTGCGCGTTCAATCGATTCGCCCGCACCTGCGCTTCCGTAGCCATACCCAACCCTCCGGATTTACCATTTGTCATTTACCATCTATGATTCACTATTTCGTTCTATGACCATATTACTAACACGCTTCTATTTCCGTCAACACAAATTCTCCGATTTCCATGTAATGCCGTCCCCGCGAGAATGTGCGCGGACGAACGCATATTTTCCTTGTCAACTGTACGGCAGTGACGTATAATCAGGGCACGGAGATCGTTGAAACGGCGCCGTTTGCCAGAAGGCGCGATGCATTGTTCGATGAGGATCAGTTTCGCGCCCTGGTGCAGCATCTGGTCTCGCATCCGACGGCCGGCAGCGTAATTCCCGGCGGGGCCGGCTTGCGAAAGGTCCGTTGGTTGGCATCCGGTCATGGCAAGCGCGGCGGCATCCGCGTGATATACTACTTTCGGGTCGAGACAGACAGGCTGTTTCTGATTTACGCTTATCGCAAGAACGAATGCGAAGATCTCACGAAGGCCCAGATCAAGAACCTGGCCGCGATCATCGACTTGCTTTGAGAGTCCGCTATGAAGAAGACGAAGAAGATCAATCTGTATGAGGAAGTCAAGGAAGGGCTGGAGGAGATGGTGGCCATTGAGAAGGGCCGCCGGCAACCGCTGCGCGTTCACCGTGTGTTCTCTAGTGGCGATATCAAGGCGCTGCGCGAGCGAGCGGGCGTGTCGCAGAGGGATTTCGCCGCGATGCTGGGCGTGAGCCTGCGAACGCTCCAGGAATGGGAGCAGGGCCGCCGGACGCCCACCGGTCCCGCCATGAACCTGCTCCGCGTCTACGAGGCCCACCCCGAGACCGTCGCCGCCGCCCTTGTCTGAGGCAGGATTCAGAGCAGGGTTCAGGGTCAGCCCTGTCGGTAATCATTACGACGATAACAGCCGAGCGGTGATCTCAGGTCGGTGCATGATGTGTGCGTACCAGAGTCCGGCGGGAAAAGGAGTACAGGCAGCGCGAATGACTGACGAAAGGGCTGATCCCACGCCTACCCGGTTATGTGTTCTGGGAACTTTGGATGTCCCAGGCCGAGAAAGGCGGTCCTTAAGTGTCCTTACACGGAGACCAGAACGGAATCCAGGCCCCCAATGCTGAGGGGAATCTTCTTGTCTTGCACCTGCAACTGGATATCTTCTTTCGTCTCTGCAAGATTCCACAGGAAGACCTTTCTGGCGGTGGGATACCAGGCACAGACAACGGGCTTGTCGTCGGTTACATAGGGGACGTTCAAGCCACCGGCCACCATTTCCGCTTTCACTCTCCATAGGGCGTTCAGGCTATCCGGGATCGCGCGAATCGGCTTCGGAATGTCTCCCAGTCCCGTGCGACAGAAGCAGTTCCCTTTCGCCTGGCAATAGCGTGCATCCTGATCGGAAAGGAAAGTCCAGCCATTCGGGGAAAGCGTATCGACGACCTCAAAAGGAATGCCGCTTGCCAGAAAGATGCTGAAGGGGTTGTCGTTGCCGACATAGCGTGAGGCTTGGCCCCAGTAGTGTTTGAAGGGCCCTCGCGGCGTATGGCCTTGAATCGCCTCGTGGAAAGCCGCCTGTTTTCTCATCGCGGGGGCGAGCGTTTCCCAGTGGGTCTCGGGGAAGGGAGTCATCCCGGACATGTACATCGTATTCCGCACGTCGCAGATCGTCGAGACCGCCAGCTTGGCGGCCATGTTCTTCGCGCTCAGTTGGTTCGCAGGGAAAGCCGTCGTTTCGCTGTAGGCCAGATCCGCTCTGGCAAAGCGCCGATGAAAGAGGCAACTGAAGAGTTCTCCGGTCTTGCCGGACAGACGTCCAAAGTCCCCGTCATGGAACATCATCTCGCCCACCCGGAAGGGCCCATCCGCATAATCCGCCAGGCGTATGCCCGCTTTCTCGGCACCGAAGTACATGATCATGTTCCCGAGGGCCACCTGCGGCGCGGCGGCTTGCTGTGCCTTGAAACACGCCGTCAATTGGTCGCAGGTATGGTCCACCCAGTTGCGCAGGATCGGAGAGAAGTTCCGCGCGTTCACATCCGCCAACAGTTCTTCCCAGCGCACTTCCGAGAAACCATGTTTCTCCAGAAACTGTTTCTTGTGCCAATCGCAGAAACAGCCCCCGATTACACCCGGCCCTTGCGCGAGGCGGAAATCGTCATCGAGGAAGATCGTCCCTGGCTTCAGTGCTCGAATCCGTCGAATGGCGTCGACATTCTCCTGCGTGGCGGGAGGGTGCAGGGAAGTGCCGGAGTACTTTGTGCCATCCGGTCTCTCCGCCAAGCGCCAACGCGTCGGCGGTGTAAGCGGCGTCGCCCCTGTGGCGTCGCCCAGCGCATCGCCCGGATGCCCCAGGGGCACGTTGATGATATTCCAGCCCAGCCCTTTCGCCTCGACCATGGCGATCACCGGTTTGAGGTCTTCCGGCTTCTCGTACCAATGCCCAAAGAAATACGAGGCAAGCCAGATCTCGCTCACGCCCGCCTCTCGTACGAGATCGAGCAATTCAGGGCGTTCGGTAATGATCTTGGAAGCCAGGCAGCAATGAAAACGCCGGGCGCCCTGTGCGGCCAGTGCCGACGTCGGCTTCAGGAATGCCGAAGCACCCGCCGCGGCGCTGATCGCCAGAAAATCGCGTCTTGATAACATAGTCGGGGGATTCCTTTATAGCCGCATGAGACGTCTCACAGAAGTCGCCTGTCATAACTTCACCACAGCCATCCTACAGCGAGAGACAGCGGATTTCAAAGGGGGAATCAAAAGTGTCCGGTACGAATGGCATGAAGACGAGCGACGCCGGTTCGCCGTGTGCGCTCGGGGGCGAGGCATGCATCGCCCCCAGCAGAGCCCGGCAGAGCCGGAGGGGCAGACGCCTATTGGGGTGGGTACAGTGCGGCGGGTTCGAAGACGTTGACTTTCTGGATGGAGCCGTCGGGGCCGAATCGCATGGGGGAGATGTAGGTTTCACGTTTGTAGCCGGAGCCGTCGGGGATGGCGAACCGGTGGTAGGCGACGAACCAGATGTCCCGGCCGGGGACCTGGACGACGGAATGGTGGCCGGCCCCCTGGACCATGCCTTCGCCTTTGAGGATCGGGTTCTCGTCGGCCTTCTCGAATGGTCCCATCGGCGAGTCGGAGGTGCCATAGGCGACGCTGTAGCGCGGATCGCGCGTGTCGTACTCCGACCACATCAGATAGTACGTCCCTTTGCGTTTGATCACGAAGGCCCCTTCGTTGTAGCCGGGCGGCGTGATGCGGCGAACGCCTTCGGGGTCGAACGAGATCATATCCTCGTTGAGCTTGACGACGTAGCAGTTGCCCTGGCCCCAATAGAGGTAGGCCGAGCCGTTGTCGTCGACGAAGACCATTGGGTCGATGGTCTGGCCGGGCCATCGGCCGCGCGGCACGAGCGGCTCGCCCAGCGGGTCGCTGAACGGGCCGTGGGGCGTGTCGGCGACGGCGACGCCGATGTTCTGTGCGGCCGACGTATAGATGTAGTACTTGCCGTTTTTGGTCGCGATGGCGGGCGCCCAGGCGTTGCGGTCGGTCCACGTGACATCGACGCCCAGCCGGAGAATCACGCCGTGATTGCGCCAGTGCACGAGGTCCTTCGACGACATGCAACTGAACGACGTGGAGGCCCAGCCTTCGCTGCCGTCGGTGGTCGGATAGATGTAATAGGTGTCGCCGAAGACCGCGATGTGCGGGTCGGCGTGATAGCCCGGCAGCACGGGCGGCGGGGGCATCTTCTGCGGCATTGTCGTTGACCCGTCGCCGTGCAACGCGGTGGAAGGATGGGTGGTCTGCGACGCTTGTGCGGCATCGGCATTCACTGCCCCGGCTAAAAGCAGGGCGACGCATCCTGCCCAAAAGAGACGATGAAGTGTCCTGCTGCATCTGCTCATGGTCGGCCCTTTGCCCTGGCGTCTGTCGGATGACCCGTCCCGCGCGTTAGCGAGGCGGTTTGGCGACGGCCATCGTATCGCACATCGTCGGCGGTGACAAGGTGGTTTGCGGCCGCATCGTCCGTGCAGATCGTATGTGATGGCAGGGGGCTTGTCGGCCGGCGGGGACGGGGCTACAATGCAGCGTGTTCCGAACCGCTATCGAAGGAGTCTGCCATGAATGCTCCGCATCGCGTCAGGTCAACATCCCGCAGGGAATTTCTGAAACTGTCCGGCCGGACCGCTGCCTCGGCGGCTTTGATGGCGGGACTGGCCCCTGGCCTGTATGCCGGCGCCGGCGGCCCGATCAAGCTGGCCCTCGTCGGTTGCGGCGGCCGGGGCACGGGGGCCGTCGCCGACGCCTTCACGGCAACGGGCGGGCCGGTGAAGCTCTATGCTGTGGCGGACCTGTTCGAGGACCGCGTGCAGAGCAGTCTTCAGAATCTCAACGAGATTGCTGCCGACAAGGTGGACGTCCCGCCGGGGCGGCGGTTCGTCGGGTTCGATGCCTATAAGAAGGCCATCGACTGCCTGAGCCCCGGAGATGTGGTCATCCTGGCGACGCACGCCGCCTTTCGCCCGATGCACTTCGAGTATGCCGTCGGTCGAGGGGTGAACGTTTTTGCGGAGAAGTCCTTTGCGACCGATGCTCCGGCGGCACGTCGCTGGCTCAAGGCCGCAGAACTGTCCGAGCAGAAGGGCCTGAAGGTCGGCGTCGGGTTCATGTGGCGTCACTCACAGGCCCGGCAGGAGACGATCCAACGGATTCACGATGGGGCCATCGGCGACGTGCACACGTTGCGGATCTATCGCGTGCACGGGCCGGTCCAGTGCCCGCCACTGCCTGAGGGTACGAACGAGCTGGTCTTTCAACTTCGGTATCCGAACAGCTTCACCTGGGTCTCCTCCGGGTTTTACATCGACTGGCACTGCCACAATATCGACGTGGCCTGCTGGACGAAGGGCGCCTGGCCCGTCTCGGCCCAGGGGATGGGCGGCCGATGCTTCGAAGAGGCGGGCAGCCAGTTCGATCACTACACGGTCGAGTACACCTTCGCCGACGGCACGAAGCTGTTCACCTTCTCGCGGCACATGCACAACTGCTGGGAGACGTATGCCGACTACGCACACGGATCAAAAGGCTCGGCGGTACTGATGGCCACCTTGGGCGAGCCGCGGCCGAAGATCTACAAAGGCCACCAGCAGACGCGGGAGAATGTGCTGTGGGAGTTCGCCGGCCGCGATCCGAATCCGTACGTGGTGGAGTGGCAGCGTCTGCTGGATGCGATCCGCCAGGACAAGCCGCACAATGAAGCGCGTCGAGCCGGAGAAGCGGAGATCGCCGCGCTGATGGGACGCATGGCCACACACTCCGGCCAGTTGATCACCTGGGACCAGGTGATGAATTCGCCGTTCCAGTTCGTCGCCGATATCGACCGAATGACCTTCGACACACCCGCTCCGATTCACGCCGGGCCCGACGGTCGGTATGCACCGCCACAACCCGGGATCACGAACGAGTGCTGAGCGGCCTCCTCTCTACCGGCCGCCGTGGTGAGCCCGGACGCGAAAACCATGTGTGTCTATTCTGTGTCATCAGGATGGTGCCTCATTGGCACGCACGATGATCTTCCTTCGGAAGATTCCTGTGCCGCCGGGACCATCGCCTTTGTAGGTAATCACGTACTCACCCGGACGCTGGTAGGCATGCACTTCGGTGCCATGGTCCGACGCGGCCTCGACCGTCCCATCCCCATAATCGATGGAGAAGTTGGACGTCATATTCCTCCCGTGGAAATAGATGGTCACGGGCGTTCCCGGCACGACGTCTCTGACCGGAAAATGGCTCAGGGAATCGGCGTAGGGAGCATCCGTCGGCTCTTGGCGATCGTAGACGAATACCATGACATAATTCGAGGAGCGTTTGCCGGCGCTGTCGGTCACCGTCAGTTCTTCCGCATAGGCGCCTTTGGTGTTGTAGATTCGACTCACATTCGCGGCCGTCGCCTTGGTTCCATCCGTAAAGGTCCATTCATAAGAAGTTATACTTCGGCCCGGAGGCGCTACAGACAGAGAACCCTCAAGCTCCATCGTGTCACCTGCAAAACAATGCCTCTTGTGTCCCGGAAACGACAGGGGTTCATCGTATTCTTCGAGGTACGCCTGAACGAGAATCGGGAAGCAGTTGATCTTCCTTGAGGGGTCCGAAACGTAGTGCATGTCGATATGCACATGGGCGTCGTTGCCGCAGCCGGCGTTCCCCAGATATCCGAACATCTCCCCTCGATCGAGAGTGCTTCCTGGACCGATGTCCTGCCGCAAGTGACGCTCGACCATGTGGTAGTAGAGAATCTCGAGTTCGGAATTGCGGATCGAGGTGCCGGTGCCGTAGGAGATGACCTCGGCGTTTGGAATCATCGACACGAGCCTGTGATGCTCCGGATACATGCCGCCCAGATCCACGCCAGAGTGATAGTACAGCTTGCCGGCCGACATGTCATGGAATCCGAGCCAGGCGTTGAGGAAGTTGGCGCATCCCCATCGATAGTCTTTGATGGGAAACGCGAACCGGCCGGGATCATACCAGGGCATCGATGCCTCTTTGGCGCTCAAGAGAACCGCTTCGGGCATTTCCGGTATGGCGGTGCTGTTGATCGTGAAGGCCCGGGTCAGCTCTCCGCCGATTCTCAGGCCGTTGATGACCTGAGGCATGTGGAAGGGGCCGCACCCGACCGATCCTCTGACGCCGTCTACGGCCAGGGTGATGGTGGATTTGTAGTAGATCTTTCGGAGCCCGCCCTGCCAGTAGCCCATCTCGTAGCTTTCCGCCACGTCGATAAGCTCCACACACCGGGAAGTCCTTCCTCCGAAGGTGCTCGTGTAGGTCTGCCCCACGTCCAGTGCAAAGAACTCAGGATTGTCGGCATCCGCCGAACCCGAAGACCCACACAGGATCGAGAAGACCAAGGCAGCGGTCAGTGTAGTCTTTTTTGAATCCATCGAGTTCTCCAATTCGCGACGGGGTGTGTCTGTCGCGCAGCGCGCGCGACATGCCGATTCCCGCGCCATTCTAACGAGCGACTCTTGCGTTTCAAGTGCGGAGGCGGGAACGGTGCGATTCGAGTCGTGAGCCGGGGGGCACGCGTGAAGTTTGGCGTGTCAAGCGGGCACTGGGGCGGTAGAATGCGCCGGAGAGATGCAACCCGGAAGGGGGCTGCGATGTGTAGCAGGGCAGGACCAGGGCGTGTTTTTGGAATTGGGCGGCGACGGCGGCGATCCGATGGCGGTGATTTCGGTCAGTCATATCAGCAAGACGTTCGAGGGCGTGTGTGCGGTCTGCGATCTGAGTTTTGCGGTCGAGGCGGGGAGCTGCTTCGGTCTGCTCGGTCCGAACGGGGCGGGCAAGACCACGATGATGAAGACGATCTACGGCGCGGCCGCCCGCGACAAGAAGTGCAGCGGCACGATCGAGGTCTTCGGCTTCGACCCCGCCCGCGATGAGCTGTCGATCAAGTATCTCTCGGGCGTGGTGCCGCAGGAGAACAACTTAGACGAGGAACTGAACGTCGTCCAGAACCTGCTGGTCTACGCGAAGTTCTACGGGCTCCCCGCCCGGGTGGCGAGAGAGCGGATCGAGGCGCTGCTGTCGTTTCTGGAGCTGTCGGAGAAGGTCAAGGCGCGGATTCGCGAGCTGTCCGGGGGGATGAAGCGACGCCTGGTGATCGCCCGGGCGCTGCTGAACAATCCGAGACTGCTGATCCTCGATGAGCCGACGACGGGTCTCGATCCGCAGGTGCGTCACCTGATCTGGGAGAAGCTGCGGCAGCTTCGCGCCGGCGGGACCACGATCCTGCTGACGACACACTACATGGAGGAGGCGTTTCAGATCTGCGACCGGGTTCTGATCATGGACAAGGGCCGCAGGGTGATGGAGGACCAGCCGCAGAGGCTCATGGAGCAGAACATCGAGCGGTACGTGCTGGAGGTCCCGCAGGAGCAGGCGGCGGTGATCGACAGCCGGGAACTGCCCGAGGCGGTGCGGGTCGATCACGCCCTGGGAATCAGCCGGTTCTATTGCGACGACCTCGACCGACTGAAAGTCGTCACCGACATGCTCGACGGGCATCCGTACTACCTGAGGCAGGCGAACCTCGAAGACGTGTTCCTCAAGGCGACGGGAAGGGGGCTCAATGAGAAGCAGTGAAGCCGTTCCCTATCCGCACCTGGCGTGGCGGTTGTACAGCGTCTGGTACCGGCACATGCGCGTCTACACGAAGAACCTCGTCAGCAACGGTCTGCCGCCGTTTCTGGAGCCGCTGCTATTCCTGGCGGGGGTGGGCCTGGGCCTGGGCCGGTATATCACCGAGTCGATGGACGGGATGAGCTACCTGACATTTCTCGGCACGGGGCTGCTGGTGACGACGGCGATGTTCACGGCGTCGTTCGAATGCACCTATGCCACGTTCATCCGCCTGGAGTTCGACAAGGTCTACGATGGAATGCTCGCGGCCCCGATCACCGTCAACAACCTGATCGTCGGGGAGATTCTCTGGGCGGGGACCAAAGGCCTGTTCTTCTCGTTCGCGGTGCTGTGTATCCTGACGCCGTTCGGGATCGTCCACATTCCCCATGCGCTGCCGGCGCCGCTGGTGGGTTTTCTGACGGGTGTGATGTTCGCGTCGATGTCGCTGCTGGTGACGTCGTTCGTCAAGACGATCAATCACTTCAACTTCTACATGACGGGGTTCCTCTCGCCGATGTTCTTCTTCGCGGGCGTGGTGTTTCCCGTGAGCAATCTGCCCCGACCGGTGCAGTTCGTGGCCGAGATCGTGCCGTTGACGCATTCGGTTCGGCTGGTGCGGGCGGTCTGCGTGAGCCGCTACGACCTGGGCCTGCTGGCGGACATGGTCTACATCCTCGTCTTTGTCGCGATCGTGGGCGCTCTGGCGGTCAGGCGTCTGCGACGCCGGCTGGTGAGTTGAGCGGATCAGAAGCGGAAGTACAGGTTTGCCGACAGGACGGGGTAGATTCTGAACTTGTCGGCTTTGTCCTGGATGTCGTCCTCCTCCTTGGCCAGATTGGCGAGGAATTCCGGATCGCCGGCCAGCAGGCCGGTGGCCGACAGGGCGACCCGGGGCGATCCGATGAACGCCACGCCCAGGTCGGTCATGAAGCCCCAGCGACGCGCCTTGCCGAACGCATTGCCCCAGCCGATCCCGACGTAGGGAGCCACGTCCCGGAAGCTCAGATCGCCCGACAAGACCCCGATCTCCTCGGCGGTGTAGGTTTCGTCGCCGATTTCCAGCGTGCCGTCGTAGCGACCGGACAGGCCGGCCTCGGTCTGGTTCAGAATGATGCCGGCACTGACATGGAACTTGTTTTCGAAAGGATACCAGTCGACCAGGAGGGGAAAGGTCAACAGGTCCAGGTCGATGTCGTACTCGACATCTTCCACCTCGCCGTCAAAATCGAGGTTGAAATAGCCCACGCCGAGACGAACGTTCACGTCGGAAAGGACGTTGACCATCACGTCGCCGCCCAGCCCAAGGGTGCCGCCCCGCGCGGCGATGGCAAGGCGTCCCGAGTCACTCGCTGTGGCCAGGGCGGTCCATGACAACAAACAGAAGGCGGCGAGAATAATCGATCGTTTCATACGTCTGATCCTTAGAAGCAGCACAACCTGTTGGCGCCCGTGAGGGTCGGCAAACGCAAGACCGCACCCAGCGAGTCTGCGTTCGTGCCCTTGCAGCATTTATCGGCCGCCGCGGCCCAGGGCTTCAGTGATAAAGTGAAGGTCCTGGCGGCTTCGGCCTTCATTTTTCGCGCCGAGTTGCTAAGATACGCCCTGGAGTTTCGAGGAATCCAAGGTTATGGCAAAGATCATTCTATCGGCTGATGAGCTTCTTGATATCCTGCACGCCAACGAGCTGATCCCGGAGCAGGTGACCGAGATCGAGACGGACGGGCAGGAGATCAAGCTGAAGATCAAGACGTCGTGGCCCCTTCTCAAATCGGTCCGGGTCGGCGTACGGTATGCGGGTTTCGACGGCGGGCACATCGCATTCGAGCTGGTGACCAACCGTCTGATCGATACGTTCGACTGGGTCGTGGAGAAGATGGTCGAGTCGATGCATCTGAGCGACCACGGCGGCCGCTGGGAGTATCCGACGCTCTATGTGGACGTCAACCGGATCGTTCGGGGCTGGATTCGCGGCGTCGATATCGACGATATGGTCTTCGAGGACGGCCATTTTCACATCACGACGACGCATCCCTCCCGGCAGGGCGCCTCTTCGGACGCCATGTCCGACACCGACGCGGGCGCTTCGTTTCTGCCTTCGCTGTGATCGGCATCCGGTCGGTCCGGGTCGTGCAGGACAGGCAAACGAGAAGGGCGGACCGAGTCGGCCCGCCCTTTCATGGTAAGGGCCAATTGTCGAGGTCTGCCTGACGCCGTCGGGAGCGGGTCAGGACCCTGTTGACATTTGGCTTGAGGCCTTCTGCCGAACAGACCGATCACTCCGCGATCCGGACGATCGTTCCGTGTCCTCCATGCCGCCTTGTGCCAAGGGGCATTCGCATTGGATTGGCGCCGGAGGGGTCGAAGGCCTCCGGCGCCAATCCGCGCGGGTCGCTCGGCATTCCGTAGCCGACCGATCCCATTCGACGCGAGCGTCATGAAACAAGAAAGGAAGATGTCGATTTCTGTTTTGTGGGAACAGGAATCGTGTGTAGCGATCGTGGCCCCCATGCCGAACGGCAGGGTGGCCTGTCCATCGTCCGTCTCACTCGCACCTGACGCATGCCCATCGGTGCGTCATCCATGCGTACCGTACTCGCTGCGGCCGGACGGCGATGCCGAACGGCCCGGAGCGATTGATGGCTGTTGTTCCGTCGCCGAATCACCATGCGGTTCGGGCGATCGGCAGACGAATGCACGCCCCACGGGGGCGCGGTGGGGGTCTCGGCGTTGTGGCGGTGGAGCCGTTCGGCGCACAGGCAAAGCGGATTGCGCTGCGGCGGATGTTTCAGAATGGAACCGAGCCCGACGGTCGGCGGTCCCCCCATTGCGACCCCCAACGCACGCGGGAACACAGAGACGATTCGCTCTGCGACCCCGATCAGCCGATGTAGTCCGTTACCTGCTTGCTGCAAAGCCACTTCCGTGTCTCCTTGATGCGATCGCCGCTCCTTGTATAGAGGCTAAGCGACCACCATCCGACGCATACTCCATGCGTCTTCATCCGTGAGCAGACCACCTTCCCTATTGGTGGCTTTCGGCGGGTCCCTCCTCCTATAAGGGAACGCCAACGGGGGACTTGTATAGCATCTTGGCACGCATTTGTCAAGTCAAAATTGCGCCAAAATCGTCGCATCACACGATGCCGAGGCGATGCGGGACGCAAGCGGCTTGCTACGGCTGGCGGGGGCCCGGTGTCTGTGTACGGCGCGAAGACGCTCCGACGCGATGTGAGGACGCAGACCTCAGCGATTGCGGCTGGTGCGGTCGTTCGGCTTTCGCGCCTCGACGGGCCTGCGCTTCTGTCGCGTCTTGTCGGGGATCTCTCTGATCTGGAACCTGGGGCCCCTGGGCTTGCCGCGGCTCGGTCCTTTGCCGGCCTGTCTGCCTCGCTTCAGGACGATCAAGGCATTGCCACAGATCTCGGCCGTCTTGCTGTCAGGATGCTTGAGTCCTTCGATCAGCGCGTCTTCGGCCAGTTTGCGCATCCGACCCCGCATCTTTCGCAGTCCGTACGCCGCGGCACCCTTCGTCCGTCGGGGCCCATTGCCGAACAGGGCCTCCGTCAGGACTTCCAGGCCGTCCTCCTGCATCCAGGACAGGTTGAAAGCGCTCTGTCGCACGATCGAGACATTGGCGCTGTACAACTGCTCCCGAAGCTTCGCCAGAAGCTTGACGGCCTCCTCATCTCTTTCTCTTCCCGATGGTTTCCTTTTCTCCAGCCTCATACGGCCACCTCCCTGTGGATACCGGCCAGACGCTTCGGACGGCCAAAGACATCCCCGCATGGGACCGTCAGCCACCCGATGGGCTCTGCTGCGATGCGCTGGGACACTCCAGCCCGATAGATGACCCGACACAACCCCCAAAACGGACAGGGACGCGATCGATCGCCACCCGCCCTTCGCCTGGATACCCGCATCCTTGGTGTTCCTCCAGCGAACTACCCGTGCATTCCCGGTGCGTCTGCACCACTCCGGTCGTCTGATGTGGCCGACCCTCCTGACGGCAACCTCAGCACTGCATCGACAAAACATACATATAATAGCAAGCGAAACGACCGCCTCGGGCACACGCGTTTCAGACGCACGGCCCGAGATGCCCGGTGGATTCCTGGAGAAATCCGAGAGCGTCACCACGACGAAACCTGCTCTGGTGGTGATTTTCATGTGCGCCCACGGCGCTGTCAAATCAATTTTCCTGCGTCCGAGCGATTCGTCCGGCCGGGGCGGGCGTTTTCTGGGGGTGTGAATCTGTGTGGGACAGGCCATTTTTCTGTAACAAAACGGCCTTGGCAGGCGTCTGATACCAGTAGAACGGCGGAGGGGCCGGCGTAGAGAGTACGTCGGCAGGTGCCCGGCCGAAGTGGGCGGGCGTTTTGCATCCCGCTCGTCTGTTGTCCGCTGTCCGGCGGTGGATCGGGATGACTTCCGACGCGGCGGATGCGGTGGGCCGTCCTTGACGTCGATGCGGGTATGTATTAGGCTTCCTGAGGGGGTCAGCACAGTGAAATTGAGGTCTACGGATACCAATGGATGTGGGTAGCAGTGTCAGAAGAAAGCGGCTCGGAGAGCTGTTGTGCGAGAGGTCTTACCTGGACGAGACCGGTCTGGGCGTGGCCTTGGCCGAGCAGAAGGTCAAGCATCGGCGTCTCGGCCAGATCCTTCTCGATCTGGGGTACGTCACACAGGCCCAACTGAACGAGGCGCTGGCCGTTCAGGTAGGCATCGAGAAGGTCGATTTGTCGGAGATTTCGATCGGGGCCGACGTGACCGCCCTGGTGCCGGCCGACCTGGTCAGCAAGTACAACATCCTGCCGTTGTGGCGGGAAGACGGCCGTTTGGCGGTGGCCATGGTGGACCCGTTTCGGCCCCAGGTGATGGAGGACCTGCGGCTGGTGACCGGATGCCTCATCCAGCGGTATTACGCCGAACCCATCCAACTCGAACATGCGGTGCTGCGTTTCTACGGCAGCAACGTCGCCAGGATGCTGGACGATCTGGCTCCGGCCGAGCACCGCAGCGAAGAGCAGGGCGGCAGCGGCGATTTTTCGCCGGCCAGGCTCAACGAACTGGCCCGCGAGCCCTCCCTGGTGAACCTGGTCAACCTGATTATCTTCGAGGCCATCGAGGCCCGCGCCAGCGACATTCACATCGAGCCGTTCGAGCATGAGGTCAAGATCAAGTATCGGATCGACGGCATGCTCGTCGAGAAGACGCCCTCCTCCAAGCGGCTCCAGGCGGCGATCGTCTCCCGCATCAAGATCATGGCCGATATGAACATCGCCGAGCGGTTCGTCCCGCAGGACGGCCACATCGAGTTCATGGGCAACAGCGGCAAGATCGACATCCGCGTCTCGACGGTGCCCACGGTGTTCGGCGAAGCGGTGGAATTGCGTCTGCTGGACCGGACCGCCTCGCTAATCAACCTGAGCGATCTGGGCATGAATCCGCAGACGTTCGACGGCTTTTCCAAATGCCTGCGAAAGACGCACGGGATCGTCCTCGTGACCGGGCCGACCGGGTCGGGCAAGACGACGACGCTCTACGCGGCCCTGAAGGAGATCTTCTCGCCCGCGGTCAAGATGATCACCATTGAGGACCCCGTGGAGTACCAGCTCGACGGGATCAACCAGATGCCCGTCAACGCCAAGCGCGGCCTGACCTTCGCGACGGGGCTTCGTCATATTCTGCGGCACGACCCCGACATCATCATGGTCGGCGAGATTCGCGACCGGGAAACAGCCGACATCGCGATCCGGGCAGCCTTGACCGGGCACATGGTGTTCTCGACGCTGCACACCAACGACGCGGCCGGCGCGGTGACACGGCTGATCGACATGGGGGTCGAGCCGTTCCTGCTGGCCAGTTCGCTGGAAGGCATTCTCGCCCAGCGCCTGGTGCGGACGATCTGCCCGAAGTGCAAGGAGCCCTACCATCCCGATGAGACCCTTCTGGCGAATCTGGGCGGTTCGACCGCGATCGGGCCGGGGACTCGATTCTACCACGGCGCCGGCTGCGAGGAGTGCAATCAGACCGGGCTGACCGGGCGGATTGGGATTTTCGAGTTGCTCCGCATCACAACCCGGCTGCGGGAAGTCATTGCGACGCGGCCGACCACCGAACAGATCGTGCGGGAGGCCCCGGCCGACCACATCAGCATGGTGCACGACGGCATCGGCAAGGTGGTGCAGGGCCTGACGACCCCCGAGGAGGTCTTCAGGGTGGCCAAGAGCATCACTGAAGACGACTGAGAAACGGCGAGCTGTTCGCGTCGGTGCGGCAGGGCCGTCCCGGAGGCTCGCAGCTTGGGGAGTGGACCTTGGGCCAGTTTTCCTACAAAGCAGTGGATCGCGGCGGCGCGCACGTGGCCGGCTCTATCGACGCGGCCGATCGGCGCAGCGCCGTGGCGGCTCTGGCGGATCGGGGGCACTTCGTCACCGATCTGATTCAGGAGGCTCATCAGGGCCGGCAATCCCGCGAGCAGACGGCAGGGCCGTCGTGGTCGGCACTTCCCTCTCTGGGCGGGGGGCGAGTCGCCAGCAAGGACGTCCTGGCTATGACGACCCAGTTGAGCACGGCCGTCCGCGCGGGACTGCCGCTGTTGAATTGTCTCGAAATGCTTGGCAAGCAGCAACGCAAGAGCGGCATGATCCGGCTGTTCGACCATCTGGTCCAGGCCGTCAATTCGGGCCAGTCGCTCTCCGAGGCCATGGCCGAACACCCGAAGGTTTTCAGCCCGCTGTATCTGTCGATGATTCGCGTCGGCGAGACCGGCGGCATTCTCGAACAGACCACGACGCAGTTGACGCAGATTCTCGCACGGGAAGAGAAGGTCAGGACGAACATGAAGAACGCCTCGGCTTATCCGCTGTTCGTCCTGTGCATCGGCCTGGCCTCGGCGGTCGTGGTCGTCGCGGGGATTCTGCCGAAGATCGTGGACACGGTCGATGTCGGTGCGGCGGCGATGCCCTTGCCGACCCGCATGCTGCTGGCGACCAGCGATTTCGTACGCATCCTGTTCACCAGCATCGGCGGGTGGATGGCGATCGTCGGGTTGGTTGCTGCGATCTACGCGTTTCGCCGCTGGACAAGGACGGTCGGGCGATTCGAATGGGACGCGTTCAAGCTACGCATCCCCGTGCTCGGTTCGGTCCTTCGGACCATTGCGGTCGGACGCTTCGCTCGGACGCTGGGGGCGCTGACGCAGGGCGGTGTGACCATTCTCGAAGCCCTGGCGGTCGTCCGCGATACGCTGGGCAACGAGAGGCTGGCTCGGCAGATCGATGAGGTCGCCGAGAAGGTCAGACGCGGCGAATCGCTCGCCGCGCCTCTCGAGGCATCGGGCTGCTTTCCGCCCTTGCTGGTGCAGATCGTCGCCATCGGCGAGCAGACGGGCAAGCTCGACGAATTGCTGCTGAACGCCGCCGACACGTTCGATACGGACGCCGATGCCGCCATCAGTCGGTTTATGGCGGTCTTCCCGGCGGCGTTGATTCTGGTTCTGGCCCTGGTCATCGGGTTCATCATCGCCGCGGCGTTGCTGCCGATCGTGATGATGTCGCTCGGGGCCGGAGCGACGTAGTTGACTGAGAGTGGGGATATAGGTAGGGGCGAACGGTCGTTCGATCCTGTGGGAGGTAGCTACATGAGGCAAGGAAGACGAAGGCGAAAAGGCTTCACGCTGGTGGAACTGCTCGTGGTGGTTCTGATCATCTCGATGCTGGCCGCAGTGCTGGCGCCGCGGATGTTCCGGGGGCTGGGGCAGGCCAAGGCGGACATCGCCCGCGCGAAGATGACCATTATCGAGGACTCGCTGTCCCGCTTTCAGTACGATTGCGGCCGGCTGCCGGACGAATCGGAAGGGGGGCTCGAAGCCCTGCTGGTGGCGCCGCCGGACCTGGCGGACCGATGGTTGGGGCCCTACCTGAAGCAGAGCCAGTTGCTGGACCCGTGGGGCAACATGTACATCTACATCTCCGAGGGCCAGCAGAACCCCGGCAGCTTCGACCTGGTCAGTCTGGGCGCCGACGGCCAGGAAGGCGGCGAAGGGGAGAACGCCGACATCGTGAATCTGTAGGACCTGCGCAGGGTGCACGGGATGTCCAGACAGACGCATACAGTCCGAACGGTCCGTCAGGCGGGGGCCTTCACGCTCGTCGAGCTTCTGCTCGTGGTCGCCATCGTCGTGCTCATCGGCGGCCTGAGCGGGGGGCTGTACGGCGGCAGCCATAAGCGGCTCCTGGTGGAGCGGACGGCGCGGCAGTTTCTGCTCAGCGCCAAGTACGCCCGGATCATGGCGATCGAGCAGGGCCGGCCGTACGAGTTGCGCCTGGACGCGGAGAACAAGGGCTTTGCCGTGACGACCACGCGGGCGAATGCGCAAACGGCCGAGAGTGAAGCGGTGGTGGTCCGGGATTACTACGCCAAGCCGGTCGAGTTCGAGGGGGCCGTCCGGTTTGAGGACGTCCGGATTCTGACGCTGATGACCGAGCAGGTCACGAGCGTGGGCGCCGAGCAGCGCATCGTCTTTCTGCCGAACGGCTCGGCGGAATCGGCGGTGGTGCAGATCGGCGACGGCACGACACACTATACGGTGGCCGTCGTGGCCGCGACGGGCAAGGCGACGCTGCGACCGGGCCCGGCCGGAGACATGCGGATGGCGGTGATTGACTTGGATGAACGATGAATTGCCGAACCGGCACAAGACGTTCGGGTTTCAACCTGGTCGAGACGATGGTGGCCAGCGTGATCCTCAGCGGGGCCGTCCTGGCGCTGGGGGCGGTCAGTTCCGGCGCGCTGACGCAGATGCGTTTGAACCGGCAGTACGAAGCGGCCGCTTCGATCGTGGACAAGCAGTTGACGCTGATCGATGCCGTCGGGATCGATCAGTTCATCGAGCAGGGCCAGAGCGAAGGCGTGGTCGAAGAGCCGGAGCCCGGCTATACCTGGGCGGTGCAGACGGAGTATGTCGGCATCGACAACGTGTATCTCGTCGCCGTTACGGTGCGCTGGCTGGACCGCCGGCGGCCGCGTCAGATTGTCGTTCAGACGAGGCTCAACGGAACGAGTACGGTGGCGTCCCTGGGGCGGGAAACACAGGAACGATGAGAATGCGAACGGTCACCTACAAGGGGTTCACGCTGGCGGAGGTGCTGGTCGCTTCGACGATCAGCGCGTTCATCGCGATCGTCGCGGTCGGCGCGTTGCGGACCGTCTCGGACAGCGCTCAGGTGGTGACGCGTGACAGCGAGAAGGTGAGCGAAGTCCGATTCGCCGCGCGGATGCTCGCTCGGGATCTGGCCAATCTGTATCGCGATGGGGATGCGCAGAGCATGCGTCTGATCGGCGCCTCGCAGGGCGCTGACGACGCCGAGGGTGCGTCTTTGAAGTTTTACATGATCGGGCGGACGAGCGCGCGATTCGGGCAGCCGGAGGGCGACGTGTATGAGGTCGAGTATATTCTGGGCCGCAGCGCGCTGACCGAGGGGGTGATCGATGATTCGTCCGGCTCATCTACGCTGTATCGTCGGCTCTGGCCCAATCCGGACGAGAATCGCCCGCCGGGCGGGATTCTGACGCCGCTGGCGGAGAACATCGACGTGTTTGCGATGCGTTTCTCCGACGGCCAACAATGGACGACGCAGTGGCCCGAGGAGATGCGGTCGCTGCCGCAGTTGATCGAGGTGACCCTGGCGACGCTGACGCCGAAGGGAACCGTTGCGGCGATGGAGACGTTCACGGTGAACTTCCCCCGGCTGGCCGAGCCGGCGGACGCGGCATCGGCTGGCCCGGGCAATTCGCCCGAAGGCGGCAATCGTCAGGGCCAGCCGCCCGCCCAGGGGGGGCAGAACCGATGACCCCGACAAGGCGCAACAGAACGAACGGATCGCTATCGATGGATGTCAGTCCTACCAACAAGGGTCTGATCCTGGTGATGGTGCTCTGGATCGTCATGCTGATGACGACGACGGTGGCCATCGTCAGCCGGACCGGCCGGCTGGACATGAAGATGGCCACCTCTGCCGTCGATGAGGTTCGCTGCAACTGGGCCTGCCGGGCCGGGACGGAGACCGCCATCGGCCTGCTCAATGAGGATGCCAAGGTCACCGATGCCCTCTCGGAACTCTGGAGCGACAACGATGAGGACTACAACGACGTTCCGCTGGAACGGTGCATCTACCGCGTCTATGCGATCGACGAGGCGGGCAAGCTCAACGTGAACACGGCGACGCGGGAGCAGTTGATGGCCCTGCCGTATATGGAGATGTCGATCGCCGACGCCATTCTCGATTGGCGCGACAACGACGAGACGGTCCGGGCCGAAGGGGCCGAGCGGGGATATTACGAGAATCTGCCGTTTCCCTATACGATTCGCAACGGACCGTTCCGCACCATTCGCGAGCTGCTTCGCGTCCGGGGCGTGACCAAGGACCTGCTGTACGGCGAAGATATGAACCTCAACGGGCAGCTCGATCCGTCGGAGGCCGACGGGGAGCTGAGCCCGCCAATGGACAACGGCGACGATCGTCTGGATGAAGGCTGGATCGCGTACCTGACCTGTTATTCCTATGAGAACAACGTCGACGCGGACGGCCAGAACCGGATCAACGTCAACCAGGCCGATGAACAGCAGTTGCAGAACGGGCTGGGAATCACCGCGGCGCAAGCGCGATGGATCGTGCAGAATCGCGGCGGCGGCTACCCGAATATCGCGGGTCTGATTAATCAGAACAGCCCGAAAGAGCCCCCTAAAGACTCGACCGACGACGGCAATCGCGCCGATGCCATCGATCTTCAGACGTTCAGCACGATCGCCGACAAGATCACCACCAGCGGTGAGGCGATGTTGCCGGGGATGGTCAACATCAACACGGCTCCCAAGGAGGTGCTCGTGGCCCTTCTCGGGGGAGGCGATCAGGATGAGGCGGTGGCGGAGAGCATCCTTGCGGACCGATTGGGGCGTCCGTACGGATATCAGAGCGTCGCGGATCTCCTGGACGTTTCGTCGATGACGATCGACAAGTTCAAGAGCATCGCCGGCCTGCTGACCGTGCGGTCGAACGTGTTCACGATCCGCTGTGATGCGACGGCCGATGTCAGCGGGGCGACGCGGCAAAGCGAATGCGTGGTGGACCGCCGTCAGTCGCCATGCAAGATTCTCTATTGGTATCATGGAGCGAATTATTGATGAGCAGGAGTGCGAAAACAGCTCATTCGGTTATTGCCGCGGTGAGAGACGATGCGGCGTTCCGGGCGGTGGCCCTGCGCAAGCGCAGTGACTGCTTCGAGGTGCTCTGGGCGAAATCGATGCCCGTCGAGGAGGGAAACTGGCAGGCCTTTGCTGCCGCATGCGGCCTTTCGGCCGAATCGAAGCCGGCCGCACGATCTGCGCAGGGCGGCGAGGTCTCCGTCGTCGGAGTCGATTCCACGGCGGTGGCCTTCTACCGCATCGCCGCGCCGAACGTCGGGCGCGACGAGACGGCTGCGATCGTGCGGATGCAGGCGGAATCGCTGTTGCCCTTGCCCGCCTCGCAGATCGAAGTGGCCTGGCGGACTCTGCCGTCGGCCAACGGGACGGCGGACGTGACGATTGCGGCCGCGCGGCGCGATTTTCTGCACCGATTCGCCGAGGAGGTGCGCCCGTTCGGCCCGCATGCCATCGTTCCGTCGTGCGAAGGGACGGCCCGCACCTGGCACGAGATGTTCGGCGAGCGAGAGCGTCAGGCGTCGATCGTCAGCATCGGGGTTCGCCACACGCAAGTCTGCCTGGTTCTCAACGGTTCGGTGGCCAACAGCGCCGTGCTGGACATCGGCATGGCGGACCTGTCGGCGGTCGCCGAGGACGATGGCGACCGGTCGGAGGCGGCGGAGGTCATCGAGCGGTTCGCGCAGGACATGCACACCGTATTGACTGCGTTCGGATGGGCCGAATCGACGCCGTGGCCGATATTTCTTCTTTCGGACGGGGCCGATGGGATCGATCGGATTGTTGCGGCCCTTGACCGGGCCGGGCTGACGACCAAAGTCAGTGTGCCGCGTTCGCAGGCATTGGGACTGGCGACGGGACTGACGCCGGCGGATCTCCATCGGTACCGCGAGCCGCTCGGCCTGGGTCTGATGTCGCTGGACGGGCCGGCGACGGGCCTGGACCTGTTCGGGGCGATCCGGCGGGCTGAGCGGGAGAAGAGGGCCCGGTCGGCATGGTACTCCACGACACTGGCGGCCGTCGTTGCGGCGGTTATGCTGGTGGTGTTTGTCGCCGCGTCCGTCGCCGTCGATTTCGCCAGTGAGAAGCGATTGAACGCTCTGGTCGGCCGGCCGCAGTTCAAAGAGGCCAGCGAACGCCAGACGCTGCTGCGAACGGTCGCCCGCTATCGGCCCGACGTACTGGGCCTGCTCGCGGAGATCAGCGCAGGAGAGAACCCGGGCGTGATCCTCGACGGGTTCCACTTTCGCAAGGGCCAGGCGGTTACGCTGACGGGGCAGGCCGACAACGCCGAGCAGATGTGGAAGTTCCAGACCCATCTTCTCGATCACAAGGGCATCGAGGACGTGACCATCACGAACACGTCGTCGGACAGCAAGACGAAGAAGATCCGGTTCACCATGGTCTTCGATTACAAGAATTTCACGAAGAAGGGGGCCGAGCTGTAAGGCTCGGCCGGAGCGGATTATGGCAAGAAAACTGGCGCAACGTGAACGGCGCATGGTCATCTTCGGGGCTCTGGCGGCCGTGGCGATTGTGGGTCTGCACTACGGCTTGAAGGGGCGCGACCGCTGGGAGAAGGTTCGGGCGTCCCTGAAGTCTTCCAGAGAGCAGCTCGCCTCTCTGACCGCCGATCCGAGCAAGCAGGCGGCGCTGCGGACAATCGTCCCGGTGGCAGAGATGCCCCAGGTTGAAGAGACGCAGCAGTTTCTCATTCGCGATCGTCTCCACGAGCAGTTGAAAAAGGCGGGGATCAAGACCGAGCCGTTGACGATTCTGCCGTTGCGGAAGAAACCGGGTCTGCCGTACGACGCGATCCGAATCCGGTGCACCGGCAAGTGCCAATTGACGCAGTTGCTGGATTTCTTGGCGACCGTCTACGAGAATCCGTACCTTGTGGGCATCGAGGAACTTCGCATTCGTTGTGACACGAAGGAGCCGCCGGAGAAGCGCAAGGACGTCGAGATCGATCTGGTGGTTTCGAGTTTTGTCCAGCGGCCGGAACTTCGACCGGCGCAGTTGGGAGGGCGATAGCGTTATGGCTGCGGAGATGACTCGAAACAGACAGATGGAATACGCCAGGTTCGGACTGCTTGCGGCAGCGATCCTCTTCGGCGCATGGGCGGCGGCGCGGGTGGTGGGATACTTTGTTGGCCCGGCCCGCGCCGAGGACGCCGTCACGCAGGCGCTCGCCCGCAACGCCGGGCCGTCGAACGAGACGGGGACCGCCTTCGACAAGACCCGCGAGGTCGCCGAGACACTGAAGAAGAAGAACCTCTTTACCCTGGAGCCGCCGAAGGAGCACCCGGTCAAGCAGATCGACGGAATCCTCGGCGCCGAGGTTCTGGTGGGCGACGAGTGGTACGAGGTCGGGAAGAAGATCGGCGACGCCACGATCCTGTCGATCGAGCCGACCCAGGTCACCATCGAGTGGAACGGTCAGAAGAAGGTCTTTTCTCCGCTCGGCGGGGGCGACAACGGGCCGCCGGAGGGCCCTCGGCTGCGGGAGCCGGGCGGGCCGAGGCCGGCCGAGCGGCGCCGGGCGACGCCCGACGTCGCGGCCGCGACGCTGCCGGCTCCCGTCGAAGTCAAACCCGTCGATGACGACCCGCTGGCGTGGATGGGCGTGGATCTGCCCGACGGGCTCAGAGCCAAGCTCCTCGAACGGTGGAACAGCGCATCCGATGAGGAGAAAGCCAGAGGGATGGCCGAATGGAACAAGATGTCTGACGATCAGAAGCAGCAGGCGATCCGAAGCATGGAGAACATGTGACGGCCCGAAGACCAGCCGAACGCGACAGGGGCCTCTGTAGAGAAGGATTCATCGATATGAGACAAGGCAATGTGGTTGTCACCGTCGTCCTGATCGTGGCCGTGCTTCTGGCGGCGTGTGGTCTGGGCCTGTTGATTCGGCAAGCCCGCATGGGAAGCTCGCCGCCGCCGCAGACGTCGACGGCGGCCGAGCCGAACGTGCCGGCGCCGTTGGAAACACCGACGTCGAACCGACGCTTCGCGCAGCGAAGGAGCGAACCGACGCCCGAGCAGTTGGCGGCGGCCAAGCAACAACGGGCCGAAGAACTGGCGGAGGTCGCCGAACTGACGGAAGAAGAGAGGCAACAGCGGCGCGATGCGCTGCGGGCGCAGCTTCGCCGTCAGGACCGTGAGCCGGCCCGGGTTCCGCATCTGTCGCCCGAAGAACTTGAGGAGATCTCCCGCAAATGGCCCCAGATGACGGAGCAGGAGCGGCAGGCCTTCCGGCTGGCGCTATCCAGGACGCGCCCGGTTGTCGCGCCGGCCGAGGCGAATGTCCCGTCGGGCGCCGAGCCGAACGCCGCCGACGGCAACTGAGAACCGTACGCGAAATCAACCGCGATTGAGTCGAGGAGAACGCAGTGAAACGGTCGAACGTATTGTTGTGGGCTTTGGTCTTGGCCCTGGCGGGGATCATCGTCTGGCGTATCGGATTTTCGGTTCCCAAGCCGTATCTTCCCCCTGTGACCCGGACGGCCCAGGCGGCGTTGTCGGGCCCCGACGAGGCGGGCAGCGAGGTCGAGGTTTCGACGGCGGAGCCGAACGCCGCTTCGCAGACAGGCGGGGCAGCCGACCCCAATGCGGAGACGGAGGAACCGGCGCCGTCCGATACGAACGCGTCGCGACAACGTCGCGACGGTCGACGACGAAATACGGCTGACGTAGCCGAGCCCAATGCCGCGGACGACGGCGGTGAGCCCAATGCCGCGGACGACGGCGGTGAGCCCAATGCTGTGGATGAGACGGGCGAGCCGATGGAGGCGGTCAACCTCAAAGACGTCGAGATGAAGAAGATCATCGACAAGATCGCCGAGTGGACGGGCAAGACCGTGATTCCTCACGACGATGCCATGAAGCAGAAGATCACGATTTACGCGCCGGAGAAGCTGCCGCGGGCCAAGGCGCTGGCGACGATCTACAGCGCGCTGCGCATGAAGGGCTTCGTCGTCGAGGAGGTCGACAGCATGCTCTTCCTCAAGCCCATCGCCGACGCCAAGCTGGGAGTGGTGCCGACGATTGGCGCCGACGAGCCGCTGGCGATGGTCGAGAATCGCGACCAGATCGTGCGCAAATTCTTCCGACTGAGAAACTACCCGCCGGGGCAGATGGGACAGATCATTCAGCCGCTCGTCGGCGAATATGGGCACGTCAGCGTCGATGAAGGGACCGGGATGCTCTTTGTCATCGATACCGTGGGCAATCTCATGTCGATTCAGAGAATCATCGATCAGTTCGACGTGCCGGAATCCGGGCGGGCGGTGGAGCAGTTCTTCGAGATCAAGTATGCCGACCCGGCGGAGATCGTCCAGTTGTTGCGCATGCTGTTGGGGGAAGCGCCGATGCCGACCGGGCGGGGCCGTGCCCCTACCAGCATCGGACGGGGCGTGCGGCCCTCGCCGGCCGGCCGCGGCGGCGCCGCGCAAAGTGGGGCCGCCAGTTCGGTCATCATCAGCGCCGGGGACATCCCGCTCGTGCTGATTCCGGTTCCGAAGGCCCGCTGGGTCATCGCCAGGGGCTCGGCCGACGACGTCAAGCAGGTCGGCGAGTGGATTGCCAAGCTCGACCGGGAAGAGCCGGTCGCTTCGGAGACGGAGACGATCGCGATTACCTATGCCGATCCCCAGGAGGTGGCCAGCCGCATCGAGCAGGCGCTGCGGGATATGCCGGGGGCGCAACTGACGCCGAGCATTCTCGTCCGACCTCTGCAGACCTCGCGACAGATCATGATCTTCGGCCGGCCCGAGCTTCGGGACATGGTCAAGGGACTGATCGCAGATATCGACATTCCCACAGGAACCTTCGAGACGAAGCGATTCACCCTGGAGTATGCCGATCCCGAGCAGATCAAGGCGCATATCGACAGTCTCTACGGCGAGGAGATTCCGCAGTATGATACGTACTACTACTATCGCTATGGCCGGGGCAGTCGCGGAGCGGATGCTGAGACCGTCAAGGTGATCGCGTTCCCGACGATGGGCCAGGTCACGGTGATCGCCTCGCCGGAGAACATGCGGAAGATCGAGAAACAGATCGCGGATTGGGACGTGCCGTTGGACGTCGATGCGGTCAAACCGCGCATCATCGAGCTGCAGAACTCCGACCCCGTCCAGATGAGCCGGCTGCTGACAAAGCTCTTTTCCGAGGACGAGGACAGCTCGACAAACCTCATTCGTATGATCCTGTACGGCCGGGGCGGCGACCAGCGTAAGAAGATCATCGGCCCGCTCTACGGCCAGCTCACCTTTGAGGAAGTGCCGGGCACCAAGAAGATCATCGTCATCAGCAAGATCCCGCAGGCATACGACGTTATCGAGCAGTTGATCTACGACCTCGACCGGCAGGAGATGGCCGAGATCCCGAGCGTGGTGCAACTGCAATACGCCGATCCGGAGGACCTATCCGAACGGATGAACGCGATGTTCAACGAGCCGGGCACGACGGCCCGGATCCGCCGGACGCCGCGAGGCCTCAATGAATACTCGATGGACGACAGCACCCAGGGCCAGGGCCAGGCGGCCGCGCGGCCCCAGGGGGGCGAAGGCGGCGGAAGCGGGGCCAATGAATACACGCCGTGGTGGTCGGCCGGCGCGCGACGCAATGTAGAGGAAGAGCCCCTGAGCAACGTGATCGGGCGCGTGCGATTCATTCCCGACCCGCGCAGCAAGTCGATCCTGGTTCTGGCACCGCCCCAGTTCCAGGGCGACATCGCCAGGACCATTCATCAACTGGACACGCCCGGCAAGCAGTTGCTGGTCAAGGCGATTGTCGTCAAGGTCGAGCACGGGAGAATGACGTCTTTGGGCGTTCAACTGGCGACGAACCCCGGTGCGTTCAGCAATCTGGGGGAGAACGCCGTGACAGCTCTGGGCCAACTGACGAATCTGGCCACCCGAGGCTCGGCGGTGGCCAGCGACACACCGCTGGGCGCCGAGGGGACCGGCACAATCGTGGGGGGGACTTCCGCCGTCTACGCATTGATTGATTTCCTCATCAAGACGACCCACGCCAAGATCCTCAACCAGCAGACGCTCTGGACGGAGGACAATGAAGAAGCGATGTTCTTCAAGGGCCAGGAGGTCGCCTTCCTGGCCGGCTCGACACAATCAGCCAACGTGGGCGTGACGCAGAACGTGGAGTTCAAGAACGTCGGTATGACCATGCAGGTCCGTCCGAGCATCACGCCGGAGCGACGCGTCAGCATGATGATCCGCGTCAACCTGTCTCAACTGACGACCGAGGTCATCAACAACCAGCCGGTGCGCAGCAAGGTGGAGACCGAAACCAACATGGTTGTTCTGGATGGGGAGACCATCATGCTCGGCGGCATGTTGTTCGAGAAGGACACCGCCGTCAAACGCAAGCTGCCGCTGCTGGGCGATCTGCCCCTCCTCGGCGGACTGTTTCAGCACAACGACGTCATCCAGTCCAACAGCGAACTGGTTGTCTTCATCACTCCGTTCGTGATGGACGAGACGACCGAGAAGATGTCGGTAGAGGCGCGGGCACAGATCGAAGGCAGTCTGCAACGGCTGGATGAGATCACAGGAGACCTGGAGCAGACCCGGGAGACGCTGGAGGAGAAGGCACGCAAGAAGTGATCGTTTGCCATCGCTTCCGCGTCCGAAGGCGTGGGGCCTGCCCACCGATTTGCAGGCCCCAAGGGGCACGGGATCGCGCTATGCCGTGATGCGTTCTCTGCCCTGCATGTAGGGGCGGAGGACCGGGGGGATCGTAATCGAGCCGTCGGCGTTCTGATACAGCTCCATCAGCGGGATCAGCACGCGCGGCGAGGCGATCACCGTATTGTTCAGCGTGTGACAGAAGAGGTTCTTCTTCGTCTGGGCGTCCTTGTACCGCAGGTTCATCCGGCGGGCCTGGAAGTCGTAGAACTTGCTGGCGCTGTGCGTCTCGCAGTAGTTGCCGCGCGACGGCATCCAGGCCTCGATGTCGTATTTCTTCGCCTGGCCCCGGCCGAGGTCGCCCGAGCAGACGGCGACGACGCGATACGGCAGGCCCAGGGCCTTCATGACCCCTTCCGAGTTGGCGAGAATCTCTTCGTGGAAGGCGGCGCTCTGTTCATCGCTGTTGCGGCAGACGATTACCTGCTCGACCTTGTCGAACTGGTGGATGCGGTACAGGCCGTAGGTGTCCTTGCCGGCCGAACCGGCCTCGCGACGAAAACAGCTCGACAGTGCGACGAGCTTCAGCGGCAGTTCCTGTTCCTGGAGAATCTCACCCATGCGATAGGCGGTCAGCGGCACCTCGGCCGTGCCGACGAGGCTCAGCTCGTCCTTCTCCATGCGGTAGGTCTGCTCTTCGGCGCCGGGGTAATAGCCGGTGCCCTGCATGGCCTCGTCGCGCATCAGCAAGGGCACGGACATGGGGACATAGCCCCGTTCGAGCATGAAGTCGATCGCGAAGCGCAGCACCGCCCAGTGCAGAAGGGCCCCGTCGCCCTTGAGGAAGTAGTTTCGCGTGCCCGCCAGTTTCACGCCTCGCTCGATGTCGATCATGTTCAGTGCAACGCCCAGCTCGACGTGGTCCTTGACCGGGAAGTCGAACGACCGAACCTCGCCTTCGCGGCGAAGCTCGACGTTCTCGGTGTCGTCCTTGCCCACGGGCACATCGGCGTCGGCCGGCTGCGGGACCTGCAGCATCAGTGCGTCGAACTGCGGCTGCAACTGCTTGACGCGCTCCTGGTCGTCCTCTTCTTCCTGCTTGAGCCGCGACAGTTCGCTCAGGGCCGCATCCTTCTCGGCGCCGGACAGCTTGGGTACGGACTTGCCGATCCGGTTTTTCTCCGTGGCAATGTCCTGGAGCCGGGCCTTGATGTCCTTGAGCTGCTGGTCGAGTTCCAGCAGTTTCGGAATGTCGGCCTCGATCCGTTTGTCCTGCGCCGCTTTGATGTAGATCTCGGGATGCTCTCGCAGTTCTCTGATGTCGATCATAGTCTCTCCTCCCGGAGAAGGCCGGTCCTACCGAACGGAACGAATCGGCGGCGTCAAGGCTGCTTCTCCCGGGCCTCCGAGTATTGTTTGAGAATGACCACGTTGTTCTGGCCGCCGAATCCGAAGGATTCGTTCATGACGATGCGGACGGGCCTCTTGCGGGGCACGTTCGGCACGTAGTCCAGATCGAGTTCGGGATCGGGGTCGTTCAGATTGATGGTCGGCGGAACGATCGCGTCGCGCATCGCCAGGACGCAGGTGATCAACTCGGCGGCGCCGGCGGCCGCGATCAGGTGGCCCAGCATGCTCTTGACGCTGCTGGCCGGCACCTGTTTGGCCCGCTCCTTGAAGACGGTCTTGATGGCCAGCGTCTCCACCGAATCGTTTTCCTGTGTGCTCGTGCCGTGCGTGTTGATGTAGTCGATGTCACGATAGGTCACGGCGGCATCGGCCATCGCGGCGGTCATCGCCTGGACGGCGCCGCGTCCTTCATGGTGCATGTCCGTGACGCGAAAGGCGTCGGAACTGCTGCCGTAGCCGATCAACTCGGCCAGGATCGTCGCGCCGCGTTTCCGGGCCGAGGTCAACGACTCGAGGATGACGATCGCAGCGCCTTCGCCGAGCACGAAGCCGTCGCGACTGGCGCAGAAGGGCCGCGAGGCGGTCTCGGGACTGTCATTCCGTCTGGAGAGGGCCGTGAGCCGGTTAAAACCGGTCAGGCCCAGGATATGGATCATCGAATGGGCGCCTCCGGCGATGACGACGTCGGCCCGGCCGTGTCGGACCAGCATCATGGCCTCACCCACCGCCTGGGTGCTGGCGGCGCAGGCGGTCAGGCAGCCGCGGGTCGGCCCCCTCGCCCCGGTCAATGTGGCGATGTGGGCGGCGGCCATATTGGGCTCCTGTTCGAGTTCCTTGGCCGCCTGCATCTGCTCGAACACGACGCGATTGGCGTTGGGCCAAGCGAACTCGCGGGTTTCCGGGTTCCATGCGGCGATGATCGCGGCGAAGAACGCGTCGCTGTCGAGTGAGCCTTCGCCGGCGCCGAGATAGATGCCCATCCGGGTCCGGTCGATCCCATCGGTCGGGGAGGAGGTCTCCACATCGATTCCCGCCTGCCGGCACGCTTGCACGGCCGCACCGATCGCGAAGCCTGAGCTGCGGCTGCACGCTTCGTGCCGCGCCGTCTGACGGACATGCCGTCGGAAATCGTAGTCTTTCACTTCGGCCGAGAAGGTGGTCGGGAACGTGGAGGCGTCGAAGATCGTCGTCGGCGCCACGCCGCTGCGGCCGGCCAGGATTGCCTGCCATACCGTCTCGACGTCGGCGCCCAGCGGCGAGACGATCCCCATCCCGGTGATGACGACGCGTTCATGGGTGGTAGGCGCCTTCATATTCTATTCCGTAGCCCCCTCATCGTACCGCTTCAGCACCAGCGCTGCGGTCTGGCCGCCGTGTGTGTAGCTGCAACAGATTGCATGCTCGATCGGCTGCCGGACGCTTTCGGTGGCGATCCGCAGACGGCAGCCGTCGGCCGCCTTCGCGAAGTTCCTTGCCGCCGGGATCGTGCCGGTGGTGATGGCCTGTACCGCGGCGATCGTATCCAGCGCGCCGGAGGCGGCGCCGGTGGTGCCCAACATGCTCTTGGTCGGCCAGACGGGCACGCGGTCGATCGCCTCGCCCAGAGCGGCCTGGATTCCTCTGGCTTCGGCCAGATCGTCGTGCGGGACGCCGGTTCCGTGCGGGATCAGCAGATCGAGCCGGCGGGCGTCGATGTCGGCGTCGTCCAGGGCCTCCTCAATGGCGATGCGGACGGCCTGGCCGTCCGGTTCGAGCTGTGCATAGGCCGGGCCGAGACTGTGGCTCTGGCCGATTCCCACCAGTTCCGCCAGAATCTTCGCGCCGCGATGGCGGGCATGATCGAGGCTCTCCAGCACGAGCACGCCGCCGCCCTCTCCGAAGACCGAGCCGCACGCATTTGCGTCAAAGGGCCGACAAGCCTCGGAAGGCCGGTCGTTGCACGTGTTGTTTGTCCGCTTCAGCAGGATCTGTCGAACCATCAGGGCCGGGTTGACCTTTGCCTCGGCCGCCCCGGCCAGGGCGATATCGCTGTCGCCGCGTGCGATGATCTGCGCCGCCTCGGCGATCGCCAGATGGGCCGATGCTTCGGCGCAGGTGATTGTATTGCTGGGGCCCTGAGCATCATGGATGATGCCGACATGACAGGCAAGCATGTTCGGAAGGTACTTCAGCAGCCACAACGGTGTGACGTGATCCAGTCCCTCGCGACCCCAGCGGCGCACATCAAAGCGGCCGTCGGCGGTGCTGACGGCCATGGCCGGCGCCAACTCAGGCATCTCGCAACTGATGATGCCGGCCCCCATGTTGACCGCCATGCGAGCCGGGGCGATGCGGACGTTGTCCGGATCGATTGCTTTGGTCACGAGGCCGCTGGCGGCGACCGCCTGCTGGGCCGCGATGACCGCCAGCTCGATGTCGCGGCACATCAGCTTGCAGCTCTTGCGGTATTTGCGCGGAACGTAGTCCTGGATGTTGTAGTCGGGAACCTCGCCCGCCAGTTCGCAGGGCAGCCCGGCGGGGTCGAACGCCCGAATGCGGGCGATACCGCTGCGTCCCTCGCAGAGGCCGGCCCACATCAAGTCGGCGCCAAGGCCGAGAGGGCCGACCGCACCGAGTCCCGTTACGACGACACGAGCCGATTCCATCAGGCAGACTCCGCCGGCGACGCGGCCGCATCCAGAACGATGTCGCGCAGAAGCGACGTGAACAACCCCGTGAAGACGAAATTCTCCTCGGGGAACTTCTTGCCGGCCAGGTTCTGATCGACGTGACTGAACATCAGGTCGATCTCGGCGATGATCTGCTCGTCGCGCAGGATGCATCCGGAGGTGCTTGCGGCTTCCGGCGCGATCGAGCCGATCTGCGCCTCGATCCGCAGGGTGTCGCCCGGCCGAACGAAGTCGAAGAAGACGGCTTTGCTGATCTTGGCCAGGACGACCTTCTCGCGGAAGTCGTTCGCCTGGCCGACGAGAATCCCGGCGGTCTGGGCCATCGCCTCGATCATCAGGCACTCCGGCATGATCGGAAAGCCTGGAAAGTGATCGTGCAGGTGGTCCTCCGCCAACGTCACGTTCTTGAGGGCCACAGCGCGACGGCCGCTTTCGAATTCCAGGAATTTATCGATCCAGATCCAACGCATAGACAATCCATAACGGAACCGACGACGGGCGTGATGGGCTCGATCCCGCCGCCGTCCGGCTGTTGGGATGTGCCCGCTTAGGAGGCATTGACCTTGCCGTCGATGTAGTTGACGATGGCATTGACGGTGAACAGATTGGCCAGTTTGTTGATATCGGGGTCCGCCTCGAATGCGGTCAGATCGGTGTGGGGCACGCTGGCGCGCAATTCAGCCAGGCCCTGCTCCGTCAGTTTGCCGTTGCTGACCAGATCGGGGTTGTTCAACAAACTCTCGGCGGGGAACAGTTCTTCACGCGGCACCTTGATGCCAAACGCCTTCTCCAAGCGAAACACGATATCCAGGAAGTCGATGCTTTCGGCGCCCAGGTCCCCCATGAGCGTGGCGTCGGCCGTCACCTCGTCTTCGTCCGCCCCGAGGGCATCCACCAACACTTCCTGGACCTTCTGAAAAATCTCATCGCGACTCATGGTCATGGTTTCTGGTACCTCCGGTCCTGCAACCCTGTGAACATCCCTATTCCAAAACGGCCGGTTCAGCTCTGCTGCCAGAGCAGTCTGTACCGATTCTTCATCTCTTCAATAATCCGGGCGTCGGTCGCCGCCCAGGCGGGGTTCCGCTCGGCCAGGTTGAAGTGCCGCAAGCCGAAGCGGGCCTCGAGGATCGGTGCGTCGTCCACCGTGCCGTAGCCGGAGAAGCTGCTCAGACGTTCGTCGATGGTCCTGGCCTCGACTGTGTAGACCACCTGCGAGCCGGGCGCCAGGAAGCTCTTGTACTTGACATTCCTCGCCGATTCGAGCAGCACCATGCTGTGGGCGAAGTCTTCCCCGGTCCGCACGAGCCAGCCGGCCGACTCGACCAGTCCTTCCAGCAGCAAGACGCCCGGCAGAACGGGAAATGTGGGAAAATGATCGGCCAAGTACTCTTCCGCCAGGGAAACGCTCTTGACCGCGCACAGACGGCGTCCTATCTCCAACGAAACGATTCTGTCAATCAGTATGAATTTCATTCCACCTACGGCATCCGGCCCCAAATCCGCGCTATTGTAGTGGTCGCGCCTGGTTTTGCCAGTCCTTTTTTCCCTTTTTTGTGTGCGATGGACGCCGGAAGAATCGTCGTTGCAAAGGACGGCCGGATCGGTATACTGCTCGACCATATGAATGTGCGCAGCGCGAAAATCTCGGACGCCAAGGCGATCTCGGCCCTGATCAACTGCTATGCCGAACACGACAAGATGCTGTTTCGGTCGCTGGCGGAGATCTATGAGAACCTCCAGATGTTCCACGTCGCCGAAGTGGATGGGGCGGTGGTCGGCTGCTGTGCGCTGGAGATTATCTGGTCGGATCTGGCCGAGATCAAGTCGCTGGCCGTGGCCCCGGGCCAGAAGGGCAGAGGTTTGGGACGGGCCCTGGTCGAGGCCGCGGTGGAGCAGGCGCGGCGATTGGGGGTGCCCAAGGTCTTCGCCCTGACCCTGGAGCCTCGATTCTTCGAAAGGGTGGGGTTTTCCGTCGTCGAGAAGGAAGATCTGCCCATGAAGGTCTGGAGTGATTGCGCCCGCTGTCCGAAGCAGCAGGAGTGCGACGAAATCGCCATGGCGCGGACGCTGACGGAAGCGTCCTGAGGGCTTTGCAGGTCATCCCACCTGTCTTCTCTGAAACAGCGTCACGGCCACGGCGAGGATAGCGGTGGTGTAACACAGAGCGTAGGCGCCCCCGACGAGAATGTACCTGGCGGGGACGACGCTGCCTTCATAGATGGCGTCGCTGATCCAGAAGACCTGGAGGTTGGGGACCAGGGCACGGCCGATTCGGGCCCACAGATGGGTCGCGGCGAACCGTCCGAATACGTAGTCGCTGGTCAGTCCCAGCAGGAACAGCCCGATGCAGGCCGAGAGGGTGGCCACGGTGTTGAATCGCGACGACACCGCCACGGCCAGAGCGGCGATGACGAGGGCCGCCAGGAACAGCAGGGCCGCACCGTACACGTCCAGACGGTGAATCCCGTTCTGGGACGGGTGGAACTGCCAGTCGCGGTCGATCAATGCCAGGAACACCATGCCGAATGTGGCGAGGATGGCCAGGACCACCACTGCCGTCGAGGTGAACTTCCAGTCGTACGCATAGTTGAAGAAGGTGCTCAGCAGGAGGGTGATCGCCAGGATGACGGCGGCCGAACCGATGACGGTCCAGTCGTGCGTGTCCGAGGCCGTCTCGAGGACGCCGTGGCGAATGACCATCAGCAGGGCGATCGTGCCGATGTAGTGCGCCAAAGCCACCGCGGCGGCCACGCCGAGGAATTTGGCGAGCACGAATATCGGACGTTGAACCGGCTTGGTCAGCACGGTCAGGATCGTCTTATTTTCCAGTTCCACCGCCACCGCCCCCGACGCCGAGAAGATCGCCACGAACAAGCTCGTCAGAAACAGCGTAGAAAGTCCGATTTCGCGCAGCAGCTTATTGTCGTCGTCCATGGTGTACATCGACAGCGACGGGCTCAAAAGAAACAGTAGCAGAGCGATCCCGATGATCACTGCATAGACTGGCTGACGTATGGTTTCGACAAACGTGTTTTTGGCAATGGCAGCGAGCTTGTTGAGCATGTTCGACCCTGACATCCGAAGGCGCCCCTGCGTGTCGTCGTTGCGACAGGCGGACAGGAGCGCATTTTTTCGCGATTGTCCCTACACGAGACTCATGGTGCGTGTTATAGTACCGGCCTTCCTGCCTGTAAAGGCGGAGCTTTCAGATTAGTAGATACTGGATAAGCGGATTTTTGTTCGCTTCTGGGAGTCGAAGCACAAAATGACGACATCGTCGAAACGCCCCGAGCACGTGGCCTGGGTCTCCCTGGTCTTGAGCCTGATCTTTTTCGGGATTGCTTTCTTCCTCGGCCGCTGGAGCGGGTTCTTCTCCGTCTCGGCCGTGGCGTGGCAGATCCTCGGCGCCGCGCTGATCTGGCTGGTGCTGGCGATTCAGTTTCACCAGCGCAGTCTGGCCGAGCAGGAGCGTCTGGACATGACGCAACTGGCCCAGGACAAGAGCGGCTCGACTCTGTTCGAGGGCAAGGGCGAGCGGGCGACCCTGCTGGCGGCGGCGCAGCGCCGCCTGGATCTGCTGGAGAAGTGGTTCGTCCCGGTCTTTGGCGCCCTGATCGCGGCCTATGAGATTGCCCTGGGACTGACGCTGTTGCGTGGTCTTCGCCCGGCGATCTCGGCGGCGACGCAACAGCCTCTGGTCTGTGCGATCCTCCTGACGACGGTGGCGTTCGTCAGCTTTCTGCTGTCGCGCTATGCGACGGGGATGTCGGCCGAGCCGGCGTGGAAGCCGTTGCGGGCGGGGGGCAGCTTTCTGCTGGGCGTGGCGGTGGTCTGCTTTGCCCTGGCATTGTCCCTGGCGGGGACGCACTTCCATTTCCGTTTGCCTCTTGCGGTCATGCGATATGTCGTCCCCATCCTTCTGATCGTGCTCGGCGTCGAGACGGCGGTGAACACGGTGCTGGACGTCTATCGTCCGCGTTTGAAGGGGCAGTACAGCCGGGCCGCATTCGACAGTCGCCTGCTCGGGATCATCAACGAACCCGGCGGTGTCTTCCGAAGTCTCGCAGCGGCCATCGACTACCAGTTCGGCTTTCAGGTCTCCCAGACGTGGTTCTACAAGCTGTTGGAGAAGGCCGTCGTGCCGCTCATTCTCTTCTCGATCGCGACGCTTTATCTGGCCAGTTGCATCGTCGTGGTCCTGCCCGACGAAGAGGTGATCGTCGAGCGCTTCGGCGATCCTGTGAACGGCGACGGCCAGGTTCGCCACTTGATGCCGGGTCTTCATTTCAAACTGCCCTGGCCGATCGACATCGCCTACAAGTATCCGACCCAGCAGATCATGGAGCTCTACGTGGGCTACGTTCCGCGTAGGGACGCCAAGACCGGCCGGCCCATCAGCGAACCGGCGCTTCTTTGGGGCCAGACCCACTACGAAAGCGAATTCAGCTTTCTGGTGGCCAGCGAACAGGGCCCTGAGACTCTTGCGGAAGGGGCCGCGCCCGTCAGTCTGGTCAAGGCGAACATGCCGATCCAGTACCGCATCAAGGACCTGTATACGTACATCTATGGCCATCGGGACCCCGCCGCTCTGCTCGAAGACATCTGCTACCGTGAACTGACGGAATTCGCCGCCAGCGCCGAAATCGAAGTCGACATGACGGCTACGGGGCAGGTGGACAACGAGAGTCTTCTGGGCGCCGGCCGGACCCGGGCCAAGCAGATCCTCACCGAGAGGATTCAGAAGGCCGCCGACGAGCAGGGACTCGGTATCGAGGTGGTGTTTCTCGGGGTTCAGGGCATCCACCCACCTCCGGAAGTGGCGCCGGATTATCAGGCCGTCATCGGGGCCGTGCAGCGCAAGCAGGCCCTGGTCCTGAACGCCGAAGCGCAGCGCAATGCGACGCTGGGGACGCTGATCGGCTCAGTGGAGAAGGCGTACGAACTGGCGGATTTGGCGGCGGCCTATCAGAGGGCGCAGGCGACAGGACAGACGGAGGACGTCGAGCGCCTGGGGGCGCAGTTCGATGAGGCCTTGGCCGAGGCCAAGGGCGACATCTTCCGGACCCTTCGGGAGGCCCAGAGCTATGCCTTTGAGAAGGCCACGCTCGCCAGGGCCACGGGGGAGCGGTTCGCCGGACAGATCCAAGCCTACAACGCCGCACCAAGGATCTACAAGCAAGAGCAGCGTCTGGCGGTGCTCGAAGAGGCGCTGCAGGACATCCGCAAGTATGTGGTGGCCGTCGATCCGAACAACAGCCAGGTGATTATCATAGACCTTCAGGACAGGCTCCCGACCAATCTGTTGGACATGGCCGGCATAGAGGAGACCATCAGATAATGAAGAAGATCGCTATTCCGCTACTGATCGCCGTCATCTTCGGCACCATGATGCTCTATCTGATCTCGTTTCAGGTCCGCGAGACGGAGGCGGCGTTCATCACGCGTTTCGGGCGGCCGCTGGACGATCGCGAAATCACGCGTCCGGGCCTGTATTTCAAATGGCCGACTCCGATCGAGCGGGTCCACCGGTTCGACGCGCGGATGCGGGTGCTCGACACGCCTCCGGCCGAGACCACCACGCGAGGGGCGGTGCCCCTCATCGTCAGCACGTACGTCGTCTGGCGGGTCGCCGAGCCGCTGAAATTTCTCAACGCTCTGGGGAGCGTCGCCGACGCCAACGATGCGATTCGATACCGGCTCAACAACGCGCAGAATCGGGTGATCGGAGAGCACACCTTCGACGAGTTCGTCAACAGCGACACCGAGAAGATCAAACTCGCCGAGATTCAGGCCGAGATGCTGGCCGATCTCCAGGAACCCGTGCGGAACGACTACGGCATCGAGATCAAGACGCTCGGGATCAAGCAGCTCAAGATCAGTGAGGACGTGACCAAGGAGGTCTTCGAGCGGATGCGGGCCGAACGACGCCGACGCACCGAGGCCACCATCGCCCAGGGCCACGCCGAGGCCACCAAGATTCGAACCGATGCCGACGCCAAGACGACCGCGCTGTTGGCGGCGGCCGAGGGTCGGGCCAAGGCCATTCGCGGGCGCGGTGACGCGGAGGCGGCCCAGTACTATCAGATGATGGAAGAGGCGCCGGGGTTGGCGATGTTCCTGCGGAATCTGGAGGCCCTGCAGACGACGTTGAAAGAGCGGGCGACCCTCGTCATTCCGCCGGACGCCGAACCGTTCAAGTACCTTCGGGAAATGCCGTCACTGGAACCGGGAAAGTGATCTGCGTTGGGTACGGAGATTCCTTCCGTTTCTCCTTGAGGACCTATGGCACATAAACACGAACACGAACATGGCCACGAGCACGTGACGCCAGACGATCGCGAGGCCATTGAGTCTCAGGAGCTGGATGCGGCCGGCAAGTCCCTGTCCGATGCGCTGCGGATCAGCTTCGCCATTCTGAAAGTGATTATGATCGTGCTGGTCGTCGCCTTTCTGGTTTCGGGCTTCAAGACGGTCGAGCCGGGCGAACGGGCGCTGGTTCTGCGCTTCGGGGCCATTCGAGGCGTCGGCGAAGAGCGCGTTCTGGGGCCCGGCTGGCACTGGGTCTTTCCGTATCCGGTCGATGAGCTGGTCAAGATCCCCGTCGAGGCGCAGATCCGGCTGCCCGTTACGTCGTTCTGGTACCGGCAGACGCGGAACGATATCCTCGGGGAAGGCCCAAAACCGCGCAATATGGTGCCCGAAAAGCTCAATCCGTTGACAGAGGGCTACTGTCTGACGCGCGGACGCACCGACGAGTCGCGCCGTCTCCTGCTGCAGGTGGAGACCGACCCGGACACGGCCGACGTGGCGAGGCATGGCGAGAGCAGCGACTACAGCATCGTCCATACACAGTGGCAGATCGACTACCAGGTGGGCAACGTCGAGGCGTTCTACGCGAATGTCTATGTCCGCGACGTCCGTCCGGGACAAGTCTACTTTGAGGTGATGAAGGAATGGATCGCTCCGTTGCTCCGAAGCGTGGTCGAGGACAGCGTCGTCACGGCGATGGTCAACTACACCATTGACGAAGCGATCCAGAGCACCGACACGATTCCCCGACACGTCGAACAGTTGGTCCAGCAGAAACTGGACGCCATCGACAGCGGCATCCGCGTGACCAAGGTCCAGCTCGTGGCGGCCACCTGGCCGCAGCAGGTGGAAGCGGCCTTTCAGGAGTATGTCGCCGCCAGCCAGCGAAGCGGCATGGCGATCAGCGATGCGAGGAATTACGCCGAGCAGACGCTCACCGACGCGGCCGGCCAGATTGCCGAGACGTTGCACGCCGCCCTCGTGGTGGACGATCCCGACGAGAACCGTCTGGAAGTTTTGTGGTCCCAGGTGGCCGGACAAGCCCAGAACACCGTGGCCCAGGCCGAGGCGCACAGCACCAAAGTCGTCGAAGGCGCCAAGGCGAACGCCACCTATCTGATGAGCATTCTGCCGGAATATCGCAAGTGGCCGGAACTGGTGGTCCAGGGCATCTATCTGGATACGATCGAGAAGGTGCTCGCGAACGCCGACGAGAAATTCGTTCTTGGTCCGGCCGAGCTGTCCAAGGGCCAGGAGATCCGAATCCTGGTGAACCGCGACCAGACCTTGAAACCCAAGCAATCGCCGTAACGATCAAAGACAAACGAAGCGGCCGTCACCCCGCCCCGCGGGCTCGATCGGTCGGAACCCGGACGACGAGAACGGAACTATGGCGCATCAGCATCTGCACTTTCAACAGGACACCGCCGAAGAGACCCGAGGCCAGCAGTGGCGCGTCAGCCTGGCCCTTCTGGGAACGTTGGCGGGCGGCGTCCTCCTGATCAACAGCGGCATCGGTCGGTTCATCTACGGCCCCGACAGCTTCAACACCGAGATCTTCGCCATGCTCGGGGCGTTGCTGCTGGGCCTGCCGATCGTCATCCATGCGATGCTCAGCCTGATCCGGGGCGAATCGCACATGGATGAGCTGGCGGCGCTGGGCATCGTGGCGGCGTTTGCCACGGGCGAGTACGTGGCGGCCGGGCTGATCGGTTTCTTCATGCTGCTCAGCGAGCTGGTCGAGACGCGCACGGCGCTGGGCGCCCGCGCATCGATCGAGTCGCTGATCAAACTGACGCCGACCCGGGCCAATCTGCTGGCGGCCGACGGCGCCGAGCAGGAGGTCAAGGTCAGCGCTCTGAAGACGGGCGACCTGATTCGCGTGCGTCCCGGCGACAACATTCCGGCCGATGGCGAGGTTGCCAGCGGGCTCAGCAGCGTCAACGAAGCGACGATCACGGGCGAATCGCTGCCGGTCGACAAGGTGCCCGGCATGCAGGTGTTCGCCGGCACGAACAACCTGACCGGCGCGATGGACATCCGCGTGACCAAGGCCGGACAGGACACGACTCTCGGCAAGGTCCAGTCGTTGATCATGCAGGCCGAGCACACGAAGATCCCGATCATGCGGATCATCGACCGCTACATCATGTGGTACATCCCCACCGTTCTGATGATCGCGGCCATCGTTCTGTTCTTCACGCGCGACATCAATCAGGCCATCACCATCCTGGTGATCTCCTGTCCGTGCGCGATCATCCTGGCGACGCCGACGGCGATGGTGGCCGCCATCTCGGCTGCCGCGCGATTGGGCGTCCTTGTCAAGAACGTGGCCGACCTCGAGATCGCCGGCAAGATGACCGCGCTGGTCTTCGACAAGACGGGCACCGTGACGACGGGCCGGCTCTATGTGACCAAACTGACGCCGGCCGAAGGCGTCGAGCCGGCCGAACTGCTGGCCGACGCGGCGGCCGCCGAACAGTTGAGCAAACACCCTGCGGCCCGCGCTCTGCACGAGGTGGCCAAAGAGGCCAATCTGTCTCTGCCTGCGGCCCAGGATTTCGAAGAGACGCCGGGCAAGGGTGTCACCGCCACCGTCGATTCGATCCGGATCATGGTCGGCCGGGAGACGTTCTTGCGGGAGAACGGCGCCGACTTCAGCGGCATCACCAATCCGGCGATGGATGAAGAGCAGGGGTTCAGCACGCTGTACGTGGCCAAAGGCTCGCGGTGCATCGGCTGGATCGGCCTGCAGGACAAGACGCGACCCGAGGCCAAGCAGGCCGTCAGGGAACTCGTCGACATCGGGGTCAAGCGGGTGACGATGCTCACCGGCGATCGGGGCGAAGTCGCCAATCGCGTCGCCGGCGAACTGGGCTGCACCGACTACAAGGCCCACTGTCTGCCGCAGGACAAACTCGCCATCGTCGAGCAGATCAAACGTGACGGACACACGGTCGTGGTGGTCGGCGACGGCATCAACGACGCCCCGGCCCTGGCAGCGGGCGATCTCGGCATCGCGATGGGGGCCGCCGGAAGCGATGTTGCGATCAACTCGGCCTCGATTGCGCTGATGAGCAACGATCTGCGTCGCATTCCGTTCCTCGTCCAGGTCTCGCGCAAGACGCGAAGCGTTATCAACCAGAATCTCGGCTTTGGCATCGGCTTCATCGTGATCGGCATTTCGCTGGCGAAGTTCATTCCGCCGAGCATGGCGGCGTTTCTGCACTTCGCCAGTTCGCTTGTGGTGGTGTTCAACAGCGCACGGCTGGTTCGCTACGGCGAGAACCTTGACCACGACGCGCACCCGGCGCCGTCCGGGTCGTGAGAACAGGGAGGAGGCGGCCGAGGCCGTCCCCGGTAGCACACGGTTCCTTTGGAGTGCGTGCGACAGATCATGGACTATGCGATTGAAACCATCTCGCTGACGAAGGTCTTCTCCGACTGGTGGGGGCGCGCCAAGGCCTACGCCGTGGACGATCTGAATCTGCAGATTCGCTACAACGAGGTGTACGGCCTGCTCGGACCGAACGGATCGGGCAAGACGACCACGATCAAAATGCTGCTGGGCCTGTTGCATCCGACCAAGGGCCACGCGCTGCTGCTCGGCGGCGACGGGACGGACCCGAAGATCAATCGGCGGATCGGATTTCTTCCCGAGGAGTCGTATCTGTATCGGTTTCTCAACGCCCGCGAGACGCTCGATTTCTACGGGCGGCTTTTCGGGCTGGCGCCGAACGTTCGGAAGATGCGGATCGAGGCCCTGCTCGAGATGGTGGGCCTGCGGGCCGTCGCCAGCCGGCCCGTCGGCATGTATTCGAAGGGAATGGCCCGTCGCATCGGCCTGGCCCAGGCGCTCATCAACGACCCCGACCTGCTGATTCTCGACGAGCCGACGACCGGGCTGGACCCCATCGGGACCCGCCAGATCAAAGACCTGATCATCAAACTGGCCGAGCGGGGCAAGACCATTCTGCTGTGCAGCCACCTGCTGGCCGACGTCGAGGACGTCTGCGATCGCATCGCGATTCTCTACGGCGGCCGCATCCAGGCCGAAGGCCAGGTCCGCGAGTTGCTTCAACAGAGCGGCCGCCGCCAGATCGTCACCAGCGACGTCAGCGACGAGGCCGTCAACAAGATCCGAGGCATTCTGGAGTCGGAAAACGCTGAATGTGAGATCACCAGTCCGATGGAGAAGCTCGAAACGTTTTTCATCAACACGGTGGTCGAAGCGCAGCAGCAGGCCCGCCCGACCAGCGGCGCAGTCAGCACGACGCAGATCGGCGAGTTCCTCATGGCCGAGAAGTCGCAGGCGGGTATTCTCGACAAACTCGTCTCGGCGCCGGTTTCCGAGGACAAGCCGGCCGAGTCACCTGCGACGCAGCGTATCCAGCCGTCGGAGGTGCCTGCTCCTGAGCCCGATCGAAACCTGCTCGGCGAGCTAACGAAGTCGACGCCGCCGGCGGCGACTGAACAGGTGGGGCCGGCCAAACCAGCGCCGTCTGAGGTGGCCGAACCCCAAGATCGAAAGGTCCGCCAGGGGGTCCTGGACGCGCTGACCGGCAAGACGCCGCCCGCGACGACCGAAAGGCCGCACGAAGGACCGAAAGATGAAGAGGCCGCTCATGGGTAGGATCTGGGCGGTAGCGGTCAATACGATCCGACAGGCCCTGCGAATGAAGATCGCGCTGATCTTCATCGTTCTTCTGCTGGTCCTGTTGCCTGTGCTGGGGCTGACCGCCACCGGGGATGGCACGCTCAAGGGCCGGCTCCAGACGTTCGTCAGTTACGGCCTGTCTCTGACCAGCCTGTTGCTGTCTCTGCTGACCATCATCGTTTCAGTCTATACGATCACCAGCGACATTGAACAACGACAGATCTACACCGTTGCCACCAAGCCGATCCGGCGCTATCAGCTCCTGCTCGGCAAACTGCTGGGCGTGGTTGTGTTGAACGTTGCCCTGGTGACGCTCTTTGCGGGCATCGTCTATGGGGTGGTGGTGTTCCTGCCCGGCTTCTACGACGCCTCCGAAGAAACCCTGCGTCAGATCGACAATGAATTCTACACCGCCCGCGCCGGCCTGGTGCCGGCGGCGCCCGATGTGGAAGAGGAGGTCACCGACCTCTACAACCGCCTGGAGAGGACGGGGCAGTTGCGAGAGGCCTATCCGGCGCTGCCGCCGGATCGGATCCTCCGCGAGTTGACCCTGCGCAAGCAACTGGAGAAACGGGCCACCGGCGTCGGGGATGGACTGGTCTGGGAGTTCCAGAACGTTCGTCCGCTCGACCCCAATCAGAGCATTTTCATTCGGTTCAAATATGACGTGGCGGTGGAGCCGCCCAACGGGCTGATCTACGGCCGCTGGCAGATCGGCGACATGCGGCAGGTGCGCTACGGCATGGATTTCAAGACCCCGATCTGGCCGGAGGACCGGGCCGATCCGGTCCGGACGTTTCGGGAGATCGAGGTGCCGGCGCGCGTCATTGCCGACGACGGCTACCTCGCCGTGGGATTTCTCAACGTTCCCGCCAACAGCACGACGGTCATCTTCCCGATCGAAGACGGCCTCGAGATCCTCTACAAGGCCGACACCTTCACGAGCAACTTCATTCGGGGAACGCTGCTGATCCTGTTCCGCCTGATCTTCCTGGCATGTCTCGGATTGCTGGCGGCCAGTTTTCTGTCGTTCCCCGTGGCGATCCTGTTCTGTCTGGTGATCTTCTTCACAGGAACCGTCAGCGGGTTCGTTCTGGAATCATTCGAGCAACTGAGCGCCAGCGCGTGGCAGGTCTACTCGTACACCATCGGGGCGCTGGTCCGGCTGCTGCCGCAGTTCGACAAGTACAACCCGACCGCGTTCCTGGTTCCCGGCCGGCTGATCGCCTGGTCGATGCTCGGACGCGTTCTATTGCTCATGGTCGGTATCCAGGCGTTCGTGTTGCTGGTGCTGGCTTTGATCGTTTTCAGCTTCCGTGAACTGGCCAGGATCGTCATATGACGGGCCGGCGGCCCTCGCGGGCAACGCCGGATCGACGACGGACGACGGCATCGTGGAATGAACCATGCGTGGACGTGACATTGTAGTCATGGCAATCTGCCTGGCGATGGCCGCCGGGCTCTTCTGGGCCGCCGGCGCGCAGCTCGACTACATCAATGCGCAACGGCACCAGATGGGGCTTGTGGTCAACGAGCCGCTTGAAAACGCGCCGCCGTCCCTGGCCTTCGCCACCGTCGCAATGGGGGCGTTCCGCGGGCTGGTCGTCGATATCCTGTGGATGCGAGCCGACAAGCTGAAGGAAGAGGGGCAGTTCTTCGACGCCAAGCAGCTCGCCGAGTGGATCACGACGTTGCAGCCCCGCTTCGCGGCGGTCTGGGAATTCCACGCCTGGAACATGGCCTACAACATCTCCGTGGCCATTCCCGCCTCGCAGCCCGAACAGCGATGGCGCTGGGTCAAGAACGGCTACGAGCTGCTTCGCGACAAGGGAATCCCCACCAATCCCAAGGCCGTTCAGCTCTACCGGGAGCTGGCCCGCATCTTCCAGCACAAGCTCGGGGGTGTCTCGGACGACGCGCACAAGTATTACAAGCTTCAATTGGCCGAGGCGATCGGTCCTCTGCTCGGCTCCGAAGACAATCATCTTTCCGCCGATGACAACGCGTTCTACGATGCCCTCATCGCGATGCCCACGGAGTGGGCCCGGATTGCCGGCGATCCGAATGCCGCGCCGTTCATCGAGGCCTTGCAGGCGATCGGCGAGCCATTCACAGGCGAGCAGAAGTTCGTCCAGAACTATTTGGCCCTGCGCCGCAACACCGCCCGATTCCCCCAGGCGGCGTTCGACGTCGTCGATCGCTTCCGGGGCACGATGGCATTGCAGCGGTTCGATCTGTTTGCCAAGGCCTATGAGCTGCGAAACACCTGGAAGCTGGAGCCGGCCCGGATGCAGCAGGTCAGCCGGGAGTACGGGCCGATCGATTTCGCCGATCCCAACGTGCATCTGCCTCTCGATTGGCGGCATCCCGACAGCCACGCTATCTACTGGGCGCTCAAGGGGCTCAGTGTGGCCAAGGAGAACAAGGACCCCGATGCCCAGCGATATGAGACGAACACGCAGCGCATCGTCGCGCACAGTCTGCAGAACCTTTTCCGATACGGCAAGATCATGATCCTCAATCGACCGGCCAAGCCGCTCGATCAGGAGGGGCCGCCCGACGAGGCCGCCGCGGCCATCGACAAGGACGTGTTCCTTGGCCCGGATCTGCGCATGTTCAACGCCTACAACAAGGCGATCCTCGATATCATCGCCGGATATGAGGACGATCGCACCACCCGAGAGTCGCTCGAAAACGGCCATCGCAACATGCTCAAGAACGCCGTCCTGTCGTTCTATCAGGCCGGGCTCAAGGGCGAGGCCCTGAGAATCTACAACCGGTTGCGCCAACGCTACCCGATGAACGAGTTTCGGGTCTCGCTCGAGCAGTATGTCATCAACCGCTGGAGAGAGGAGCTGGAAAGCCTGGGCATCCACGACGCCAGGGAACAGATCGCGATGTTGCTCACGGAGGGCTACTACCTTTACGCGATACGCGACGACGACGCGGCAGCCGGACGCGATCAGTTGGCCCAGCAGATCTATGACCACTACAACACGACGAACGAGCCGGAGTTTCGTATTGACCTGCCCCCCATGTCCGTGCTACGCTACTTCGCACTCGGTCAGTTCCTCAACAGCGGGGCCTATCCGGAGTATATTCGATTGGGCCTGCTGAACCGGATTCAGATCGAAAAACCGGAGTTGTACAAACAACTGGAACAGACCGAGGTGCAGTTGAGGCAGATGCAGGAGCAGGGAACGCCGTAAGGGTCACCCGACATCGGGCATGGATGAGGCACTTCTGGCACAATTGACGTCGTCGCAACGGCAAGCTGTTCTGCACAGGGACGGTCCTCTGCTGGTTCTGGCCGGCCCGGGCAGCGGCAAGACGCGGGTGATCACCTGTCGCATTGCGGCGTTGGTCGATTCCGGGGTCCGGCCGTACAACATCTGCGCGATCACCTTCACGAACAAGGCCGCCGAGGAGATGCGTCAACGGGCGGCGGCATTGGGGCCTTCCGGCGGGGCCCACATCAGCACGTTCCACTCGCTGTGCGTGCGGATCCTCCGTCGCTATGCCGAGGCGGCGGGAATTCGCCCGAATTTCAGCATCTACGACTCGGCCGACCAGAGCAAGTGCGTCAAGCAGGCGGTCAAGGACTGCGGTCTCGACGGGACGAACTTTCCGCCGGCCCGGATGCTCGACGCGATCTCTACACTGAAGAACAAGTTGGTGGACGCCGAAGCGTTTCAGGAACGGGCCGAGGACTTCTTCTCGCGGACCCTCAGTCAGGTCTACACGCGGTATCAGCAGATCCTCGCCGAGCGCAACGGCCTGGATTTCGACGACCTGTTGATGAAGGTCGCGTTCCTGTTGGAGACCGACTCGACCGTTTGCGGCGAGCTGTCCAATCGGTTCAAGTTCCTGCTCATCGATGAGTACCAGGACACCAACCACGCACAGTATCGCCTGGCCAAGGCCCTGGCGCTGCCGCACGGCAACATCTGTGCCACCGGCGATCCCGACCAGTCGATCTACCGCTGGCGCGGCGCCGACATTCGGAACATCCTGGCCTTCGAGAAGGACTGGCCCCAAGCGATGGTCGTCAAGCTCGAGGAGAACTTCCGCAGCACCGCGGCAATCCTGCGGGCGGCCGACAGCCTGATTGCCCGCAACACGAATCGCAAGCAGAAGGCCCTTGTCGCGGTGCGGACCGATGAAGGCAGAGTCTGCGTCGAAGGCCATGAGGATGAGGCGGCCGAAGCGGACGCCGTGGCGCGACAGGTCGATGCGCTGCTCGCCGGGAAGGTCCCCGCCGGCCAGATTGCGGTGTTCTATCGTGTCAATGCGATGAGCCGGGCCCTCGAAGAGGCGTTCGTTCGGCGTCGCGTTCCCTACCAGGTCGTCCGAGGCGTGGAGTTCTACAATCGCAAGGAGATTCGCGACCTGCTGGCCTACCTGAAGGTGTTGGCCAACCCGGTCGACGAGGTCGCGCTGCTGCGGAGCATCAACACCCCGACGCGCGGAATCGGCAAAGTCACTGTGGACCGAGTGAAGGCGTTTGCCGTCAGCCACGGGCTGACCCTATCGCAGGCGCTGGCTCGGGCCGACCAGGTGGCCGAGGTGAGCGGGGCGGCCAGGACCAAACTCATGGCCTTTTCCTGTCTGCTGGACAAGCTCCGGCGGGACGTCGTGGGCCCGGTGGCGCCGCTGGCCGAACGGGTTTTCTGCGAGTCCGGCCTGGAGCAGTCGTTCAAGGGGACCGGCCAGGACGGTCAGGATGCGTTGGAGAATATCGGTGAACTGATCAATGCGGCAGCCGCCTATGACCAGCAGACGACCGAGCCGTCGTTGCTCGATTACCTCCAGCAGATCGCCCTGTTCAGCGACACCGATGCCTACGAGGCGACGAGCGAGCGGGCCGCCCTGATGACGCTCCACGCCGCCAAAGGGCTCGAATTCGACCACGTCTTCATCATCGGGCTCGAAGACGGCCTGCTCCCGCACGAGCGTGGCAGCGGCGACGGCGACGAACTGGAAGAGGAGCGTCGACTGTTCTTTGTCGGCGTCACGCGGGCCCGGATCAACCTGTATCTGAGCTATGCGCGGTACCGAACCGTTCGCGGGCAGTTCCTCCGGACGGTGGCGTCCCCGTTCCTTTTCGAGCTGGGCCTCGATTCCGTGGCGCCGGACGACGAGGACGGCGAGGAGGACGATCAGGACGCCTTCTTCAGCTACAGCCGTCCGCCGCGTTCGTTCGCGGTCTCGCGTGCGGCGCCCGCCAAACAGGCGGAACCGGAGTTTGCCCCGGGTCAGCTCGTGCGGCATAAGACCTTCGGGCTCGGACGCGTCCGCAAGTACGCTGACATGGGCGCCAACAGCGTGGTCACCGTCCAGTTCAATTCGGGACAAACCAAGTCGCTCCTGCTACAATACGCCAATCTGACGCGTGTGTAGAGCGTCACGCCAGGATTGAAGGCCTTTGCCGCGGGTGTGAGATCACTGCGGAATACAACGGCAGTAAGCTCGCCGGGCGCTTCTCTCTGGCCCAAGCGGCCGCCGATCCGGCGGAGGTTCGGTTGGGTCCGGCGCCTGGCGAGATGGGTTGAAAGAGGAACGAAATATGAACTATGCCGTGATTATGGCGGGGGGCACGGGCAAGAGGCTCTGGCCATTGAGCCGGCAGAAGCGCCCCAAGCAGGTGCTCAAGCTTCTGGACGGACGGACGCTGCTGGAACGCTGTTTCGAGCGGATTGGATCGCTTTTCGATCTGCGCAACATCCTCGTTCTGACCAACGCCGACTACGTCGATGTGGTCCGCGAGGACCTGCCGGGGCTGCCGTCGGGCAACGTGATCGCCGAGCCGGAGGTACGGGATACCGCCGGAGCGATCGGTCTGGCGGCGGCCGTGCTGTGCAAGAGCGATCCGACGGCGACGATGGCGGTCGTCACCGCCGATCAGTTGCTCGAACCGGCGACGGTTTTGCAGGAGGCCCTGCGCGACGCGTTCTCGTTTGTGGCGGCCCATCCCGATGCGCTGATCACGTTCGGGATCCCGCCGACGTTTCCCAGCACGCAGTTCGGGTACATCAAGTGTGGCGATCCATGTGCGTGCGAGGTGTGCAAGAATGCGGTGTATTCAGTCGCGGCGTTCAAAGAGAAGCCGGATCTGGCCACGGCGCAGGATTACGTGGCGGACGGGCGGTATTTCTGGAACTCGGGGATGTTTGTCTGGAAGGCCGGTACGATCCTGAAGAACCTGACCGACTTCGTTCCGGAGACGGCCGAACCGCTGCGGCGGATTGCGGCGGCCTGGGACACGCCCGATCAGCAGGCGGTGCTGTCCGAACAATTTGGCCGATTGCCGAAGATTAGCATCGACTATGCGGTGATGGAACGGGCCAAACAGGTCTGTACGATTCGGCTGGATTGCCGCTGGCTGGACCTTGGGTCGTTTGCGGCGCTGGCCGACATCGTCGAATCAGACGCCCACGGCAACGTTGTTGTCGCCGGGGCCAGCGAACTGCTGGACTGCTCCGGCAGCGTGGTTGTCACCGAAGACAAAGGCCATCTGATTGCGGCGATCGGCCTCGACGGCATCGTCGTCGCGCACACGCCGGACGCGACCCTGGTCTGCCGGGCGGACCAGACCGATCGGCTCAAAGAGCTTCTGGGCCGGCTCGAACAGCACGGCCGCAACGAGTTTTTGTAGGAACCGGGCGTCTCCGGAGACGCCGGCGGTCACGATGAGATATCTCGCTATAGACCACGGCAGCCGACGCATCGGCCTGGCCATCTGCGACGCCGGGCAGACCATCGCCTCGCCTTTGTGCGTGCTGGACGGGCGCGCGGACGTCCTGACCGGTATCGAGCGGATCGCGAAGGACGAAGGGGTGGGGGCCGTTGTGGTGGGGTTGCCACTGAACATGGACGGCTCGGAAGGCCCCCAGGCGGCGAAGGCCAAGGCATTCGCCGAGCGGTTGGGCCAGCGTCTCGGGCTGCCTGTCTGCCTTCAGGACGAGCGATTGAGCAGTTTCGGCGCCGCCGAGAAGCTCGAAGCAGCGGGGCTGTCCAAAGCCCGCCGGCGGGACCGGCTCGACGCCGTGGCGGCCGCCGAGATCCTGCAGGCCTTCCTGGATGAGAAACGGCCCGACGAGGACGAATGCGGGGCAGCGTCCGGCTGACGATGGGGCGGTTTCGGTGGCCTCCGAAGCCATCCGAGGGGCCTGCAGGGGGATTTTGAGCCTGGTGCGGCAAAAAAAGCTTGCCAGAATCGTCGCAAGTCGTTTAGATTAAAGGATTCATAATCCGAGTGTTACGCTAACCTCAAATGAGGCGAACCAAGAAGGGTATTAGGGAAACATGCTGACGAAAGAACAGAAAGGCCAGATTCTCACTGATTTTGAGACGCACGAAGGGGATACCGGATCCCCGGAGGTGCAGATCGCACTTCTGTCCCGGCGGATCAACGACCTGACCGAACACCTCAAGGCCCACCCGAAGGATCACTCCTCTCGTCGTGGTCTGCTCAAGATGGTCGGCAACCGCTCCGCACTGCTGAGGTACATTCGTGACAGGGACGTCAAGCGCTACCAGGCCGTCATCTCCCGCCTTGGGCTGCGAAAATAGCATAATCCCGTGTATCAGTGCGACGAGCCGTAGACGTCCACACGACGTGGACGCGATGGTCGTGCATGCGAGGCCGGACGCCTTCCATGTGGCGCACATACGCACAAACCAACGAGGTAGTTATGTCGGATGTTCATAGTGTTTCCAGAGAAATCGGCGGAAGAACGCTCACGATCGAGACGGGGCGGATCGCCAGACAGGCCGGTGGAGCCGTCATGGTGCGGTACGGCGAGACCATTGTCCTTGTCGCGGCGACGTGCGCGCCTCCGAGATTTGAGGATATCGATTTCTTTCCTTTGAGTGTCGATTACCGTGAACGACACAGCGCCGCCGGCAAGTTCCCGGGCGGCTTTATCAAACGTGAAGGGCGACCTACAACGAAGGAGATCCTGACCGCGCGGATGATCGATCGGCCCATTCGCCCGCTCTTCCCGGATGGTTATTTTCAGGAAGTCCAGATCATGGCCTCCGTGCTCAGTGCGGACCAGGACAACGATCCGGACGTGCCGGCCATGATCGGCGCCAGTGCGGCGCTGTGCATCAGCAGCATCCCGTTCCAAGGGCCCATCGGCACCTGTCGCGTGGGCCGCATCAACGGGGAGTTCGTCGTCAACCCGACGTATCAGCAACTCGCCGAAAGCGACATCAACGTCCTCGTTGGCGGCCGCAAAGAGGCCATCAACATGCTCGAGGTGGGCGCCAAGGAGCTGGCCGAAGATGTCGTGGCCCAGGCCATTCGCACCGGGCACGAAGCGGCTGGCCAGGTCATCGAGATGATCGAGGAGCTGCAACAGAAGGTCGGCGTAGAGAAGGTGATTCCGCTGACAGAAATCGATGCGGAACTCGAGCAGAAGATCCGTGCCGAGATCACCGAACCGCTTCGAGAACTCAAGACGATTCAGGGCAAACGCGATCGCAATGACGCGGTCAACGCGTTGCTGGATGAGGTGAAGACCCGATACTGCGGCGAGGAGGCCGGTGAGGCCAAGGCCAATCCGGGCATGGTTAAGCGGATTCTCGGGAAGATCGAATGCGAAGTCGTTCGGCAGATGATTCTTGAAGGCAAGCGGCCCGACGGTCGCGGCTACGACCAGGTCCGTCCCATCTCCTGTGAGGTCGGATTGCTGCCCCGGACACACGGGTCGGCGCTCTTCACACGGGGCGAGACTCAGGCGTTGATCAGCGTGACACTCGGCACCATTCGGGACGCGCAGATCATCGACGGACTCATGGAAGAATACAGCCAGAGCTTCACGTACCACTACAATTTCCCACCGTTCTCCGTCGGCGAGGTCAAACCGATCCGCGGACCGGGCCGTCGGGAGATCGGGCACGGAGCGTTGGCCGAACGAGCGCTCGAGAACGTGCGGCCGTCGTCCGACAAGTTTGCGTACACCGTGCGGCTCATCTCTGATATTACCGAGTCCAACGGATCGAGTTCCATGGCATCCGTTTGCGGCGGTTCGCTGGCCCTGATGGACGCCGGTGTGCCCATCAACGGCGCCGTGGCCGGTATCTCGGTCGGTATGATCAGCGGCAACGACGGTCGTTATGAATTGCTGACCGATATCATCGGCGAGGAGGACCACTTCGGGGATATGGATTTCAAGGTGGCCGGAACGAGTGAGGGGATCACCGCCATCCAGTTGGACATCAAGGCCGAGGGGCTGCCGCATCAGATCATGGTCGAGGCCCTGGAACGGGCCCGGAACGCGCGGCTTCATATCCTGGAGATTATGAACAAAGCCATCAGCACGCCGCGGGCGGAGCTGAGCCAGTATGCACCGAAGCTCATCACCGTGGAGATCGATCCGGAGTTCATCGGCAAGGTCATCGGGCCCGGCGGCAAGATGATCAAGAGCCTCCAGGAGCAGACCAACACCACGATCGAGATCGAGGAGGACGGCACGGTCTTCATCAGTTGCGTCGGCGGCGACGGTCATCTCAAGGCCAAGGCGCTGATCGAAGCGATGACCAAACCGCCGGAGGTGGGGCGTCTCTACAAGGACTCCAAGGTCGTCTCGATCAAGGATTTCGGCATGTTCGTCGAGATTGCGCCCGGGGTCGAGGGGCTCTGTCATATCAGCGAGTTGAGCGATGGCTACGTCAAGCAGGTCGACGACGTCTGCAAACTCGGGGACATCGTCCCGGTCAAGCTGATCTCGATCGACGACCAGGGTCGGCTCAAGCTCTCGCGCCGTGCGGCCCTGGCGGAACTCGGCATCAAGGAAGAGAAGAGGCCGCGGCCCCACGAGAAGCGATAGGGCTTCTTCGTCGGTGCAGCCGCCGTCGAATTGCAAAGCAGTCAGTCAGAGCCGAAGGTCGAAAGGGCGCGACGCCGGAGAGATCCGGACGGGGCCTTCTTGATCGTTCGGCTCTTGGTTTTTGGGGACAACGGGGATCCGCCAAGCGGGGTGATAGACGCGTGAGACTGTTTCTGGCCGGGGTCATTGGGGCTCTTCTGATCGTTGTCCCGGCGGCGGGGTTCCTGCTTCGCAGGGTCCAGCGCCGGGCGAATGCCGCCCGGGCTGCGCAGGTGGATTCCGATGAGATGCTGACGCGTCTGACCGGTGAGCTGGCGCACGAGATCAAGAACCCGCTCTCGACGATCAAGGTCAATCTGAAGCTCACGCGCGAAGCCCTGGAGGGCGTCGATCTCCGCGAGCCGTACAAGCCGGCGATCGACCGCAGCCAGAACAATCTGGCTGGGGCGAAGCGTAAGATCACCGTGATCGAGAAAGAGACGGACCGGCTTGAGCAGATTGTCGAGGGTTTCCTTCGCTACGTCAGGCGGCCCGAATTGCAGCCGGTGACGATGAACCTGAATGAGCTGGTCGAGGACATGATCGACTTCTATCTGCCGCAGGCGTGCAGCCATTCCCTGACGCTGCGGCACAGCCTGGCGACCGAACCGTTGACCTGTCGGGTGGATGCCGGAGCGTTGAAGCAGGTTTTGCTGAACCTGCTGCGCAACGCGCACGAATCGGGGAGCGCGCCGGACGAGGTCAAGCTGTCGCTGCGCCGCATCCCCGGCAACTGGCGCATCGACGTGCTGGATCGCGGCAGCGGCATGAACGACGCGGTGCTGGCCAATGCGCTGCTGCCGTTCTATTCGACCAAGCGCCACGGCACCGGCCTGGGCCTGGCGCTGAGCCGCGAGATCGCCGAAGCCCACGGCGGCCGCATCGCGCTCGCC
>ENA-UOUL01000388-UOUL01000388.1-bioreactor-metagenome-genome-assembly--contig:-NODE-388-length-76135-cov-15.944108_pt1 | contig 76135 bp, 79 predicted proteins | sample MGYA00249838_ERZ747220 | MGnify/ENA primary metagenome ERZ747220 (study PRJEB28778, sample SAMN05720191) | bioreactor metagenome | isolation source: Anaerobic biogas reactor | place: USA:Washington... | reverse complement strand
CCCCATCTTGGTGGTCGTTAAGGGAGGGGCGGACCTGGATGCGCGCGCCCTCGGTGATCTCTACGGCGTTCTCGTAGTCGACGAGGGTTCGGTCTTCCTTGACGGCACAACGCTACATGGAGCTGTGTTCGCCACGGACGCAGTGAGCCTGGGGGAAACCGGGTGCCTTCTATTCTCCCGGCCTGTTCTCAGATGGGCTACAGACCGGTCCCTAACCCGGGCTCGGTTGGTTCCGGGGACCAGATGGGAGGGTATGGAATAGGCCTACAACGGTATACTGCCGGTATGGCACGTATAGGGAAGAGCAACAGGAGAAGCGACGAGACCGCCTTGTGGCGCACGAGGCGCGAACGGTTGCGCCTGGAGTGTCGCGAGTGTGAGGTCATCTGCGAGCGCTGCGTCTCTCCCTGGCAGTGCCTGCGCTCCGGGTGCAAGTACATCTACTCCTATGACGACGGGGAGACGACGTACTTCGGTTGCCTGCAGAACGTCTTTCTCCCCGAGCTCGACCTGACGGCGTTCTCCGAGGGGCAGGGTGAAAGCGGCAAGGGCGGGTCTGCCGGCAGGCGCGACCCCTATGGCCCCATCCGGGTGAATCGCACGCCTCTCCCCGAATGCCCGGTGACCATCGAGCAGGCCTACGAGCCGGGTCCGGGTGGCGGCAACTGCTGCAACCCCACCTTCTTCCACGAGCCGGCGGGTCCGCTGGAGGATACGATCAGATTGACGGCAAGGCGCCCCGAAGGTGATTCTGCCCGTGAGGGTGATTCCGGCTGTGAGGATGACTTCGATCCCGAAAACGATCCCGATACGCGGGACTGACCAGAGCGCGTCTTGGATCTCCATCTGGTATTCCTCGGAACGGGCGGAGCCACGCCCACCGTCGATCGCGGTTCGCCGGCCACTCTACTGGCCCGCGGCGGGGAACGCATCCTCATCGACTGCGGTGAGGGCACGCAGCGCCAGCTCATGAGGTCGGTGGGTTTGGCCCGCATCGGGCTGATCCTTCTTACTCATCTGCACGGCGACCATTACCTGGGACTCCCCGGCCTGCTCAAGACTTACAGCCTGCTCGGGCGTGAAGAACCGTTGTTGATGTTCGGTCCCAGTGGGCTCTACGAGATGCTGCACGATGCCGAGCGGTTGATGGGCCGGCCCCGCTTCCCCTTCCTGCCGGAAGAGGTGGGCGAAGGCACGATTCTTGAGACCGAGGATTATCTGCTCAAGACGGCTCGGACCGACCACGGTTTGCCCGGACTGGCTTGGTGCCTCGAAGAGAAGTCCCGGCCCGGTCTGTTTCACCCCGAGCGGGCGGTGGAATTGGGGGTCGAACCCGGCCCCGACTTCGGCAGGCTGCAGCGGGGCGAGGCCATCACCACGGCGGAAGGGCGGGAGGTGAAGCCCGAGGAAGTCATGGATTCCTCCCGACAAGGCCGGAAGGTCGTGATAACAGGGGACACGCGGCCGACTGAGCCGGTCATCGAGCTGGCTCAGGGGGCGTCCGTGCTGGTTCACGACTCCACGTTCGGCTCGTCGGAACTGGATCGAGCTTTGGAGACGGGCCACTCCACGGCCCGCGAAGCGGCCGAGGTGGCAGTAGCCGCCGGAGTGACGACCCTTGTGCTCACCCACATCAGTTCACGGCATAGTTGGCGGGAGCTACGCGACGAGGCTCGAGCAGTCTTCCCGGGTACACTCATACCGCGCGATCTGGACACGCTCATGGTCCCTTATCCGGAGAAAGGCCGAGCGGCGCTCGAACGAGTATAATGGGCCGTCGCCGGTCGCGGAGGCAGAACGCGAGTCACCGGTGCCACGGCCCGCCGGCCGTCCTTGCCCACGTAGCTCAGGGGATAGAGCACTGGCCTCCGGAGCCAGGTGTCGCAGGTTCGAATCCTGCCGTGGGCACTCCTAGAGTTCAGATTCTTTCCCGCAACCGCGTCTTTGCCCGGAGCCGCTCACCTTCCGTAGCCGCGTCCACGTCCACTCACAGAGCTGCTCCGCTTCCCTCGGCAACGTCCATTCCTAGAGCCGCCTCCACCTCGTCCCAGGCCAACGCACGCAGGGGGGATAGATCCCAGCCAAAGACCTGGTGCGCCGCCTCTAGGTAATGCGCCTTCGCAACATCCATGGTTACCGCCCGGCCGGTCAGAGCCTCGATACTGGTCTGTCGTAGCTCGGGTTCGCCGCAGGAGACAAGCAGGTCAAAGAGCGATAGGTCGATGCTCACATTGAGGGATGTGCCGTGGCTGGACACCCATCTGCGGCAGCGCAGACCGATGGAGGCGATCTTGTCGTTGCGCACGTACAGGCCGGGGTGCCCCTCCCGCCGGTGCGCCTTCACTCCGGATTCCGCCAACACCAGGACGAGGATCTCTTCCAGATTGTGGACAAAGCTGCGCAGGTCGTGGCGGGGTACCGGAACGATGGGGTAGCCGACCAACTGTCCGGGGGCATGGAGGGTGGCCTGTCCGCCCCTCTCTGAGGGAGCCACCTGCACCGCACGACGCCGGATGGCCGCGAGATCCCGCAGGTCGGCGGAGTTGCCCCGGTTGCCGAGAGTGATGACGGGTTCGTGTTCGAGCAGCAGGATCACCCCGGGAAGGAGCCCGTCTGCGACGGCCTCCCTCAGGCGAGCCTGGAGGTCCTGGGTGGGGACGTAGGGGGCTATCCCCAGGTCGAAGACGGGTAGGGGCTTGCTGGATGGTCCCGGCTGCGTTTGCCGCCGGTGCCCGGTGCTCTCGCGGTTGGTCGTGTGGGCGGCCGGGTCGTGATTCTGCGGTTCCGTGGTCTGCCTCCATCCGTGATCGGGGCGGGAGTCCGGCGCTCCAGCACAGCTCGAGGCCGTGGGCTCCGGCGCAACAACGCAACTTGAGCCCATCGGCTCCTGTATGAGAGACTCATCTTACTTGAGGATATAGCACCGGGCCTGATCTCGGCATGTCACCGTGGGCCGCACGGCATTGCCGGTTCCCCGATAGCGCGTCGTATCCGCGGAGCGGGCCTGTGCGGACCGGGTAGTGGAGGAGGAACCGTGGCGAAGAAGAGGTACGACCCTCTGTGGGAGATAGTAGGCGAGAAGGTGGCGCTTCAGGGCCAAGAACCCGACGTGGACGCGGAGTGCCCCCACTGCCACGTCACCGTGCATCTGGGCAAGATCGCGCGGAGCGGCGAACGCTACACCTGCGGATTGTGCGGAGGCCTGTCGGAGGTGGCAGAGGGACCAGAGGGACTGCGCCTGGTACCGGTCTCCGGCAAGTAGAGCGCCGCGGCGCGTCCCGACGCGGGGCCGGCGGCCCAACACGCTCTAGTAGCGCACCACCGGGCGGCCGAGCGAGTCGCTGATCTCTCCGAGAGCGTCGGCCAGATCGGCCGGAGCCGACACCGTCGTGGGATCCCCGTCTGAGATGTAGCGCAGACTCGGATTGTCCTTGAAGTGCTTCAAAGCGTTGCTGAGGAAGGGCTCGCTGCCCCTGATGCGGGGGATGTGGAGAGCCTTGAACTTGGTGGAGAACGGTGACGGGCACGGCACCCCGTTGACGGAGAGTGCCGCCGTATAGGCATATGAAACGTCCTGGTACGTGCCGCCGGTGAGCAGGGTGTCGGAGTCAGGGTATTCCCCGAAGGGGATGGCGATGCTCGTGACCTCGTAACCGCCGCCGATGTAGTCCTCCAGGATCTGCTGCGACTGGGCCAACTGCTTGGTCGCCTCCGCCTGCGAAGCCTCGCTCAGATTCAGGTGGGTCACCGTGTGGCTGCCGACCTCGTATCCCCAGTCGACCAGGTTGCGGAGCTTCTCCTGCTTCCGGTCGTCCTGTCCGAAGACCACCCGCTCCTTGGGGACCACGTCCAGCAGGCAGTAGAACGACGCCCGTGATGTCCAATCCCCTTCATCTGCCGCCGCCCGCATGATCCCGACCGCACAATCGGGGTCCAGCGTCTCGTCCTCGAGGATGCGGTACTGTCCGGGGCTGGAGTCGTCGAAAGTGAGCACCACCGGCGACTTACCCGCCGGGATATCGATATTGCCCGACGCCAGGTCGCGCACGTTCACGGGGTAGAAGCCCTCCGCCTTCAGGGTGGCGATGTCTCTGCGGAAGTTCTCCGGGGTCCGGGTCCACTCGGACTCCTCGTCGGCGAAGTGGTGGTACATGAGCACCAGGACCTGGCCCATCTCGTTGGCGCCGATGGCGCGCGCCTTGTCGGCGGTCATGGGGCCCGACGCCACCAGGGACTCTTCGGATCCGCCCGTGGAGTCGGAGGCTTCATCCGTGATGTCGGTGGTGTCTGCGGCGGCGTTGGGGGTGGAAAGACCGGGAGCCCCGCCGAAGGCGAGCCCGCTGATAAGGCCGATGAAGGCCCCGATCGCGAAGGCGACCGTGACGAACCGGAGTACCTTGTCCCGTCGCATAGCGCGCATAGTGTATCAGAACCCTCTGGTAGACTATCGCCCACCATGGCGCAGAGGAATGTGAGCAGAAATCCGGGCAGGAATGCCCGGGACTATCGGGTGGCTCGGCGACGGAAGGCGGCCGGATGGAAGCTGGCCTTCATCGCCATCCTGGGTGTGGGCGCGTTCGCTGCCGGCTTCGTCCTTCTGTGGGCGCTTGGAAGTTGGGTTGTGGGCGGTGCGGGATTCCCCTGGAACTCGGACGAAGCGTCTGTTGAGACACCTGTGGCGGTCACGGCGGAGGCGGAATACCAGTTGGAGCCGCTGGTTGATCTGCTCACGTTCCGCGATCTGTCCTATGTTCCGGTCAAGGGAGTGTACGTAAGCAGTTACGCCGCGGCCAGCACCGACATGATGGCCAGGCTGCTCGACCTGGCCGACACCACCGAGATCAACGGCTTCGTCATCGACGTCAAGGACGACCTGGGCACCGTGACGTATGAGGCGGACGTGGCTCTGGCGAAAGAACTGGGTCTTGTCGAGAAGCGCATCAAGGACATCGACGCTCTGATCGCTCGGCTGGCCGAGCACGACATTGTGCCCATCGCCCGGGTGGTGTGTTTTAAGGACAGCCAGCTGGCTTTGGCGCAACCGGAGCTGGCCGTGCGGAGCACCAAAGGTGGCAAGTGGGAGGATCGGAACGGCCTCAATTATGTGAACCCCTACAGTCACGACGTGTGGGAGTACATCGTGCAGGTGTGCGAGGACGCTGCCCGGCATGGTTTTCGGGAGATCCAGTTCGACTACGTCCGCTTCCCGACGGACGGTCCCATCTCCGAGGCCGTATACCCCGGTGAATACTGCAGCAAGGCTGATGCCATCGCGGGCTTTCTGGCCTTCGCGCGTGAGCGGCTGGAGAAGCTGGGCGTGTGGGTGTCGGCCGACGTGTTCGGCATAGTCATCATGGACACGCCCGATACCGAGACCATCGGGCAGAAGTACAACAAGGTGGCGTCGAACGTGGACATCGTGTGTCCGATGGTGTATCCGTCCCACTACTACTCGGGGTCCTACGGGCTCGACAATCCCGACGCCAAGCCGTACGAACTGGTCACGGCGGCCATGAAAGAGACCGCCATGAGGTTGGCGGGCACAGGGGCGATGGGCCGGCCCTGGCTCAAAGACGATGACTACGGCATCGACTACGGAGTGGAAGAGGTCAAGGCTCAGATCAAGGCTGCTGAGGAACAGGGCTTCAACGAGTGGTTGCTGTGGAACGCGGGCAACGTATACACGAAGGGGGCTCTGCGCCTCGAAGGGAACTGACGGGCCATCCGTCGAGGGGCCGCCCGCTCCGAAGGGGCCGCCCGCTCCGAAGGGGCCGCCCGCTCCGAAGGGGCCGGCCGCTGCCGAGGGGCCGCGGGCCGTACCGGGGCTGTTGAGTGGCCGCCTCTGTACTAGAATAGCGGCCAAGCGCTTGGCCTTGGTAGCAGTTCTGCGGAAACGAGGGTCCTTGGACCGTGTGGGGGGGGGCCGATGAGCATCACACAGTTGTCGGTATTCGTGGAGAACAAGCCCGGCCATCTGGCCGACACTCTCGCCACTCTGGCCGATGGCCGGGTGAACGTCCTCTCGTTCACTATCGCCGATACCATCGACTACGGCATCCTGAGGTTGGTGGTGGACCAGGTGGAACGGGCTAAGGACCTGTTGCAGGCTGCCGGGTACGCCGTGGTCGAGAATCCCGTGGTGTGTGCGCTCCTGCCCAACGAACCGGGCATCCTGGCCACCGTCATTCGCATGGTGTCCGACTCCGGCCTGGATATCGAATACATCTACTTGGGCGCTCAGGACTCACTCATCCTCCGGACCGAGCAGATGGAACGGTTGGAGGCCATGCTCATCGAAAAGGGTTTTCGGGTGCTTGGCCCCGGAGACCTCAGCTGACAGGGTAAGCGGGCGGCTGCGCGGTCGTGACTTTCGATCAGTTCCTTCAATACCTGTTCAGCGGGATAACCAGCGGCAGCGTGTATGCGCTGACCGCTCTCGGCTTCACGCTGGTATTCAACGCCACGCAGATCATCAATTTCTCCCAGGGCCAGCTGGTCATGCTGGGAGGCATGAGCGCGGTGGGCCTGTACGGGCTGGGAGTACCCTTGTGGGGTTGCTTCCTCGGCGCTGTGGCTATCGTGGTGGTGGTCACTATCGGCTTCGAGCGGATCGCCATCCGGCCCCTGCTCCGCAAGGGGGTCCTCGCCCAGATCATCGCCACAGTGGGAGCCTCGTTCGTGTTCGAGACGGCGGCGATGCTCATCTGGGGTCGAGATGCGGTCGGATTACCCCCGTTCACGGGTGAGGAGCCCATCCACGTGGCCGGTGCGACCATAGTGCCGCAGACATTGTGGGTGGTCGGTTCCACCATCGTCATAGTGATACTGCTGCAGGTCTTCTACCGGAAGAGCCTTTTCGGCAAGGCGGTGCGCGCCTGCGCGGTCGATCCCACAGCGGCTCGTTTGCAGGGTATCTCCTACAGCCGGGTGGTGGTGTTCAGCTTCGCCCTCACTGGGGCCATATCGGCCGCCGCCGGGGTGATGATCACCCCCATCAGCTTCATGGGTTATCACTCCGGTTCGTTACTTGGGCTCAAAGGCTTTGCAGCGGCCACCCTGGGGGGGCTGGGCAACCCATTGGGGGCGGTCTTGGGCGGTTTCATCCTGGGGATCGTGGAAGCCTTGGGGGTGGGAGTGGTATCCGCCGGGTACAAGGACGCCATCGCGTTCGTGATCCTCCTCCTGGTGCTCTTTCTGCGGCCCGCAGGGTTGCTGGGGGCCAAGGTGGTGAGCAGGCAGTGACGGCCGTGAACCCGACTCTCGACTTCCTCCGCCGGCACGCCGGCTTCCTGGTATTCGCCGTGGTGGTGATGACCATTCCCGCCTATCTGAGCGACTCCTACTATCTGTCGATCCTGGCCTTCATGGGAACGCGTTTCATGATGGCTCTCGGGCTGAGCCTACTCTTGGGGCAGGCAGGGCAGATCTCCTTGGGACAGGCGGCCTTCGTGGGGATCGGCGCATACGGCGCCGCCATCCTCACCACGAAGTTGGGGCTGAATCCCTGGCTGGCCATGATCCTCGCGGCGGTTCTGGCGGCCGCCATCGCCGGTTTGGTGGGCATGCCCACCCTGCGCCTCAAGGGTTACTACCTGGCCATGGCCACGCTGGGCGTGAACGAGATCATCTACATACTGCTGGTGCAACTCAAGAGCCTCACCAACGGCACCGACGGCATCAGCGGCATCCCGTCTCTCTCCGTAGGCGGCCTTGACCTGGGTGGTCCCAAGGCGTACCACCTGGTGGTCTGGGGAGTGGCGCTGCTGATGCTGCGTTTCTGTCTCAACCTCACCCGTTCCCGGGTGGGACGTTCGCTGCGGGCTCTACACCGGTCGGAGCCGGCGGCGCAGTCCTTGGGCGTAGACACTTCTTACCGTAAGGTCCAGGTCTTCATGTTGGCGGCGGTGTTCGCCAGCATCGCCGGCAGCTTCGATGCCTTCTACGTGCACTACATCAGCCCGGAGAGCTACACCATCACCTTCTCCATCATCCTCATTACCGGGGTGATCATAGGAGGCCTGGGGACCATCTGGGGGGCCCTGTGGGGGACGGTGGCCATCGTGGTTTTGCCGGAGCTGCTCAAGCGGCTCAACGACGACATCACCAACCTGGTGTTCGGGGTGCTGCTGATCTTCATCATGGTCGTGTGGCAGGGGCGCACCCAGGGTCTCTGGCAGAGTTTGAAGTCCTGGATGACCCGTCACACCACCGGCGGCGGTGCGACGCCGCCGGGCGGCTCGAGGCCGCCGGGCGGTTCCGCACCACCGGGTGGCGCAGCCCCACCGGGAGCGGAGGAGTAGCGCGCCGATGGCTCTACTCAACATAGAAGGCGTATCCAAACGGTTTGGCGGGCTGGACGCCCTTCGGGAGGTCACCTTCGCGGTGCACCAGGGGCAGATCAAGGCGCTCATCGGCCCCAACGGAGCGGGCAAGACCACCCTCTTCAACCTGGCGTCGGGCTCTTACCGGCCCACGGAGGGGCGGGTGCTGTTCTCGGACGTCGACGTCACCGGACATGCGCCCCACCGTATCTGCCGGATGGGCCTGGGCAGGACGTTCCAGCACAGTCTGGTCTTCGACGACATGACCGTTGTCGAGAACGTGGCGGCCGGCCGCTACGCCCGGACTAAGGCGGGTATCCTCTCGGCGGTGCTCACTCTGCCGCTGCACAGGCGGGAGGAGCGTGAGACCATGAAGAGTGCGCACGAGGCTCTGCGCCGGGTGGGGTTGGGCCATAGGGCCGGGGAGGCCGCGGAGAATCTGCCCATGGGAGAGCGCCATCTGCTCGAGATCGCACGGGCGCTGGCCTCGGAGCCCCGGTTGTTGCTGCTGGATGAACCCGCGGCCGGACTGAACGACGAGGAGACCGAGCGGCTGGCGGACACCGTAAGGAGAATCAGGGACGAGGGTGTGACCGTGCTGTTGGTGGAACACGACATGGCCTTCGTCATGGACATATCGGATGAGGTGGTGGTGCTCGACTACGGGCGGAAGATCGCCGAAGGCCCGCCGCTGATGATCCAAGACAACGAAGAAGTGATCAAGGCGTATCTGGGAGAGGAGTTGGGGTGATGAACAAGGGACGTGGCACAGATAGAGGGGAGCGTCGAGCAGGTGGGAGTCGGGTGATTCTGTGGGGCCGGGATCTCAGTATCTTGATGATTCTGCTCTTGGTGGTCGCCATGCCGGCTCTGGCCGCCGGCTGCGGTGGGGAGACGACCACGACGACGGCTGCAGGAGGCACGGAGTCCACGGGGCCCTCGGGGCCGAGCGGCGACCCGGTGGTCATTGGCGCCATCGTGTCGGCGACGGGGCCCAACTCGGCCCTGGGCGAGCAGGAGCGTAAGGTGCTGGAGATGATGGAGACCCAGATCAACGACGAAGGCGGGATCTTGGGGAGACCGCTCGATCTGGTGATCGAAGATGACAAGAGCGATCCGAAGGAGGCCGTCACGGCGGCCAACCGATTGATCGATCAGGAGAAGGTGGTGGCCATTATCGCCGCTACCGGATCGGCTCCTACGCTGGCGGTGAAGGCCATCACGGCGCAGAAGGGCCTACCCCAGGTGGCCATGGCCGCCGCCAACGACATCACCGACGTGGCGCCGACGGAGTGGATCTGGCGGACGCCGCATAAGGACGCCATGGCAGCCGGCCGGGCGCTCATCTACGTGTCCGAGTCACTCGGCGTGACGAAGATTGCCGTCCTTCACGACGAGAACGCCTTCGGCTCTTCAGGCGCCGCGGAGATAGAGAAGACCGCCGCCGACTACGGCTTGGAGATCGTGGCCAAGGAGTCATACAAGACCGACGACGCCGATCTGACGGCGCAGTTGACCAAGATCCGGGGTGAGGATCCGGAGGCCCTCATAGTGTGGGGGACCAATCCAGGACCGGCCCTGGCGGCCAAGAACATGAAGCAACTGGGCATGGATATCCCGTACGTGGGCAGCCACGGCATCGCCAACCGGACTTTCATCGAGTTGGCAGGCGAGGCCGGGGAGGGCGTGGTGTTCCCCGCCGGCAGGCTGTTGGTGCCCGACTCGATCACCGATCCGGCCCAGAAAGAGGTCACCGACAAGTTCATCGCTGCGTTCAAGGCTGCGCATAACGAACAGCCGAACACCTTCGCCGGATACGCCTTTGAGGCCATCACCCTCCTGCAGACCGCCATCGAGAAGGCCGGCAGTACGGAGCCCGGCGCCATACAAGCGGCTCTGAACTCCACGCAGGGATTCCCGGGTCCGGACGGCATCTACAACTACTCGGAGACCGATCACGACGGTCTCACCGCCGCAGACATGATCATCGTGAGAGTCGAGGGTGGCACCTGGGTATTGGTGGAGTAGTACGAGGCGCGAGGGAAAGACGGACGCAAGGGACGGTTGATGCTCGAGCTGCACGACATCCGGGCCGGCTACGGCAGGATAGAGGTCCTGCACGGCATCGATCTTACCGTGGGCGAAGGGGAGATCGTCACCATCATCGGTGCGAACGGTGCGGGCAAGAGCACCTTGCTGAAGGTCATCTCCGGGGTGGTACGGATCTCAGGCGGCTCCGTCAGCTTCGAAGGACGGCGCATCGACACCATGGGAGTCGAGGGGATCGTGTCCCGGCGGTTGGTGCAGATACCCGAGGGCCGCCAGCTGTTCGGTCCCATGACGGTGGAGGAGAACTTGGAGCTGGGCGCCTATTCGCGCCGCGGCAAGGGGTGCAGTGCGGTCTCCGAGCGTCTGGCCCGGGTGTTCGCCTTGTTCCCCAGGCTGGAAGAGCGTCTCGGCCAACAGGCCGGCACTCTGTCCGGTGGAGAGCAGCAGATGCTGGCGGTGGGTCGGGCGCTCATGGCCGAACCTCGCCTGCTGCTGCTGGACGAGCCATCGATGGGTCTGGCGCCCCTGGTGGTCCGCGACATCTTCACCAGCCTGCGCAGGCTCAACGAGGAGGGGCTGACCATGGTGCTGGTGGAGCAAGACGCCCGTATCGCACTCAGCCTGGCTCACCGCGGTCTAGTGATGGAGCGGGGACGGATCGTCCTGGAGGACACCGCAGAAGCTCTGCTCGACAACCCGGAAGTGAGGGCCATCTACTTCGGCCGGCGGAGCGCCGGATACCGGCGCGGGATGGAGAAGACATGAACGAGATCTGGAACCCCGAATACGAGACCATGAGCAGGGAAGAGCTGCGGGAGTTGCAGTTTAAGCGGCTCCAGATGACGCTGCGTTGGGTGTACGAGAACGTCCCCTTCCACCGCGAGCGTTGGACCGCCATGAAGCTCAAACCGGGCGATGTCCGCTCGCTTGAGGACGTGGTCAAGTTGCCCTTCACGGTGAGGTCCGACTACAAGGCGGCCTACCCTTACGAGCTGTTCGCATTGCCGTTGGAGAAGGTCATCCGCATACATGCATCGTCGGGCACCATGTCCAACCCCACAGTGATGGGCTACAGCCGCGGCGACCTCAGCACGTGGTCGGAGTTGTGCGCCCGGGTGGCGGTGGCGGGCGGCGCCCGCTCTCACGATGTGGCTCAGATCGCCTTTGAGTACGGCCTCACCACCGGCGCCTTCGGGATGCACGCCGGCCTGGAGAGAGTGGGCGTCACGGTCATCCCGGCCTCCACCGGCAACACCCAGCGCCAGCTCCAGATCATGCGCGACTTCAAAACGACCGTGTTGGTCGGTACTCCCTCGTACGTGATGCATCTCACCGACGTGGCCCTGCAGTCCGGGTACGACTTCAAAGACCTGCACCTGCGCGTGGGCCTGCTCGGATCGGAGCCGTGGACCAACCAGACGCGCGAGGAGCTGGAGCGGCGCACGGGGATGTCGGCGAGCGATATCTACGGGCTCTCGGAGGTCATCGGCCCCGGGGTGTCCTATGAGTGTTGGAACAAGGACGGCCTGCACATCAACGAAGACCACTTCCTCGTGGAGGTGATCGATCCCGAGAGCGGGGAGCCGGTGCCCGAGGGCAAGGAGGGCGAGTTGGTCTTCACCTCCCTGACCAAAGAGGCGGTCCCCGTCATCCGATACCGGAGCGGCGACCTGGCCGGCGTGAGCTACCGTCCCTGCCCCTGCGGACGGGCGTTTGCGCGGCACAGCAAGGTCTACGCCCGCACCGACGACATGTTCGTCATCCGGGGTGTCAACGTTTATCCGGCCTCCATCGAGGCGGTGCTCAAGGACATCGAGCAGGCGCAGCCGCACTATCAGATCGTGCTGTATCGGGAGGGCTCGCTCGATCAGATCGAGATCCAATTGGAGGTGACCCCCTCCTTCCTGCCCGATGCGGTGAGGAAGTTGCAGGCCTTCCAGTATCATGTGGAGGAACGTCTGCGGCAGGAGCTGGGGATCAGGCCCAGGGTCCGCCTAGTCGAACCCAAGACCGTCCCCGAGAGGGAGGGAGCCTCGGCCCGCGTGATAGACAACCGGGGGGTCTGATACACTGCCGCGATGGTAGATACCCACCGGTGCCCCACCCGGGGCAGCCCGGTAGACTGAAGATACTTTCGCTTTGGAGGTCGTTGTGAAGAACCGTGATTTCCTGTTCACGTCCGAATCGGTCAGCGAAGGCCACCCGGACAAGATCGCCGATCAGATCTCTGATGCGGTTCTAGACGCGGTACTGAAGGATGACCCCCAGGGCCACGTGGCCTGCGAGACCCTCATCACCACCGGCCTGGTAGTGGTAGCCGGAGAGATCTCCACCTCCACGTACGTGGACGTACCGGCCATCGCCCGCAGGACGGTGGAGCGCATCGGATATACGCGGGCCAAGTTCGGCTTCGACGCCGCCACGTGCGGCGTGGTCACCGCCATCCACGATCAGTCGCCCGACATCGCCCAGGGAGTGCAGGCAGCTCTCGAGACCAGGGCGGGTGGCAACGTCGACGACGTACTCGATCTTCAGGGGGCCGGCGATCAGGGGATGATGTTCGGCTATGCGTGCCGGGATACCGAGTCTCTTATGCCCATGCCCATCTACTTGGCGCATAGGCTGGCTCATCGCATGAGTGAAGTGCGGAAGGCGGGTGTCGTCCCGTATCTGCGTCCGGACGGCAAGAGCCAGGTGACCGTGAAGTATGTGGACGGTAAGCCCGAGTTCATCACTGCGGTGGTGCTGTCGACCCAGCACAAGGAGGGTATCGACATCGACACCCTCATGCGGCCCGATCTCGTCGACCACGTGATCAAGCCGATCCTGCCTGAGGGTCTCTACGACCCGGAGTTCAAGAAGACCGAGCTGTACGTCAATCCCACCGGCAAGTTCGTCATCGGCGGTCCCATGGGCGACACGGGTGTGACCGGCCGCAAGATCATCGTCGATACGTACGGCGGGTTTGGCCGGCATGGGGGAGGGGCCTTCTCGGGGAAAGACCCTTCAAAGGTAGACCGCTCGGGCGCGTATGCCGCCCGCTGGGTGGCTAAGAACATAGTGGCGGCAGGTCTGGCAGACCGCTGTGAGATCCAGATCGCGTATGCCATCGGCGTCGCGCACCCCGTAAGCATCATGATCGATTGCTTTGGGACGGCACAGGTGGATCCGGTGCTCATCAAAGAGTTGGTCATGAGCCACTTCGATCTGAGACCGGCGGCGATCATCCGCGATCTAGATCTGCTGAGGCCCATCTACGAGAAGACCGCTGCTTACGGCCACTTTGGTCGCGACGATCTCGACTTCACGTGGGAGAACACCGACAAGGCCAAGATCCTGGAGAGCGAAGCGGGGTTGAGCTAGACGTCTTCCCGACAGAGGCCCGGCCGGGCCTTCGGAGGTGCGGGTGGCTCGGGCTTCTGTGAAGAATGACGTGCGGCCGGTGCCGCATGGACAGGTCGCGCAGCTGGTCCCCCTTCTTAGGTTGCGGCATCTCGGCGACCGCGTCTTCGACTACCTGGTTCCCTCGGAACTGGCGGAACGACTGAGCATCGGCTCGGTCGTATCGGCTCCGTTCGGGAGTCGGACGGCTCGGGCCGTCGTGGTAGGTCTCGGCCGGTCGGAAAACAGCGATATAGGGGCCCTGCGCGCCGTGGAGGCCATCGAGGACGACATTGTGCCCGCAGAGCTTCTCTCGTTGGCCCACGAGGTCGCCGAGCGGTACCTGTCGTCGCTCGAATCTTGTTTGCGTCTTGTGGCCCCACCTCGAGGTCGGGAGAGACCGGCCGGCAGAGCTAGACCGCGGAACACCTGGGTGGTACCCGCCGGGACTCCCGCTGGTGACGCGGCTGCCGCCGGCGCCGGTGCCGGGGGTCGCCGGTTGACGGCCAAACAGAGTGCTGTGCTGGACGCTATCCCACCTGAGGGTGCTGCCATAGCCGCACTCTTGCGAGAGGTGGGCGTCGGCTCTGGTGTGCTGCGGACCCTAGCCGTCAAGGGGTTGGTGGAGCTACGTCCTTCGTCCGCGGGGGAGACGACCACGGCCGGGGAACGCTTGGGCAGAAGCGATGACCGGGAAAGCCTGCAGCCACCCCGGCTCTGGCCCGAACAAGAAGAGGCGGTCGCCGAGCTGTTGAAGGCCTACGACGCCCCGGGCTTTGCGGAACGGGTGTTGTGGGGTGTCACCGGCAGCGGTAAGACCGAGATCTACCTGCGGCTGGTGGCTCGGGCTCTAGAGGACGGAACGGGCGCCATCCTGCTGGTCCCCGAGATAGCCCTCACGCCGCAGATGATCGGCCGGGTACGTGCGCGCTTCGGAGATCTGGTGGGCGTGCTCCACAGCGGGTTGTCTCCGGGCGAGCGTCTGCGCGAGTACCGGCGTATTGCAGAGGGAAAGGCGCCTGTGGTGGTGGGGGCGAGATCGGCCGTCTTCGCACCCGTGCCGGACGTGCGGCTCATAGTGATCGATGAGAGCCACGATGCCTCCTACAAGCAAGAAGAGGAGCCGCGCTATCACGTCCGCGCGGTCGCCGAGATGCGGCTGCGGCCGAAGGGCGGCCTGCTGATAGAAGGCAGCGCGACGCCTTCGGTGGAGAGCATGGCCCAGACGGAGACGCGGCTCCGGCTGACCCGGCGCGCGCGTGGCTCACCCCCCACGTGTGAGGTCGTGGATATGCGGCGGCAGGGGGGCGGTGCTCTGTTGGCCCCGCGCACGCGTGAGGCCTTGGCGGAGACGCTGCGTCGGTCGGAGCAGGCCATCGTGCTGCTCAACCGGCGGGGGTACGCCGGCTACGTCCATTGCGAGCTGTGCGGCCATGTGATGATGTGTGCGTCTTGTGATCTTTCGCTGACCTACCACGGCGGGGTCCGCCGGCTTGTCTGCCATCACTGCGGGCGGACCTATCCTCAGCCGTCCATCTGTCCCTCCTGTGGAGCGGCTCCACTGGTACGGGGAGCGCCCGGGACGGAGCGACTCGACCGAGAGTTGCGGATGATGGTGCCCGAGGGACGCGTGTTCCGGTTGGATTCGGACGTCCTTACCAGCGGGACGCGCGCCCGAGCAGTACTCGCTGCGTTTGCGGAGACCCGGCCGGCGATCCTGGTGGGCACGCAGATGGTGGCCAAGGGCCATGACTTCGCCGACGTCACGCTGGTCGTGGTGGCCGATGCCGACACCGGCCTCTATGTCCCCGACTTCCGTGCCGCGGAACGTACCTTCCAGTTGCTGACCCAGGTGGCCGGCAGAGCGGGGAGGGCGGAGAAGCTGGGACGGGTCGTGGTGCAGACCTGGAATCCGGATGTTCCCTGTATTAGAATGGCGCTGGAGCGGGAAGAAACGGCGTTCTACCAGCAGGAACTCGAGTTGCGGCAACGCCTTGGGTATCCGCCGTGCGCGGATCTCATCCGGATCATGACTTCCTCGAGGGAGAGCGCACGCGCTCAGATGGGTATACAGTTCTTGTTGGAACGTTTGAGCGCGCACTTTCGGCCCGGAGAGATCCGGGGAGCCGTACGTTTGCCGGTGCTGCGGGGACGGGCCAGATGGCACCTTCTGGTCGCTTCCGACGATGGTCGAAGAGCACGGGCCCTTGTGGGGCAGGCCTTGGCTCAACTCCGGGAGCCCTACCGGCGCAAAGGGGTGGCGCTGTTGGTGGACGTGGACCCGCAATCATTCATGTGATGTGGGCGCAAAAAGATATGAGGTTGCGATGAGCACCAAGAAGAGATTCTCCAAGAAACAAGGATGCCGGGAAGTGCCGACGGAACAGATCCGCACGTTCGGTGATCCGGTTCTCAAACAGAAGGCCAAACCGGTCACCACGTTCGACTCGCATCTGGAGAAGTTCGCCCAGATGATGCTGGACGTCATGGACCGCGGGGAGGGGGTCGGTCTGGCGGCCAACCAGGTCGGGGTGCTCAGCCGGGTGGTCGTGTGGAGACACCCGGACGACGAAGAAGAGCGCTACATCTATGTCAACCCTGAGATAGTGGAGCGGTCGGACACGTGTAATGACGCCTCCGAAGGGTGTTTGTCGGTGCCGGATGCGACCATGGAGGTCAGCCGTGCCGACGAGGTGACGGTCGAGGCCCAGGATCTCCAGGGGCAGCCCATCCGGGTACATCTGACCGGCATGCTGGCGCGCATCGTCCAGCACGAGATCGATCATCTGGACGGTTATCTGATACTGGATAGGACGTCGCCCGAGGAGAGACGGCGCGTCTTGAAACAACTGCGCGAGCGGACGCTGGTAATCTGAGCGTGGAGTTCGCGTTCGCCGGCACGCCCGAGTTCGCAGCCTGGGTCCTATCCGACCTGGCAGCCTTGGGGCGCCGGCCCTGTCTGGTCATCTCGCAACCGGACCGTCCTCGGGGACGAGGCAGACGGGCGGCGCCGCCACCGGCCGTTGTGCAGGCCGGTTGTCTGGGGATCCCCTGTCTGCAGACCGACGACATCAACGCACCATCGGTGGCAGAGCGGCTGGGAGAGAGCGGAGCCGGAGCCTTAGTGGTGGCCGCTTTCGGACAGATGCTCAGACACCCGTTGCTGGACTCGATCTTGTGTCTTAACATCCACGCCTCATTGCTCCCGGCCTACCGGGGAGCGGCCCCGGTGGAGAGGGCGTTGGCAGCGGGGGAGCCGCGGACGGGAGTCAGCATCATGCGGGTCACGGACAGACTGGACGAAGGGCCCTGGGCTCTTCAGACGGCGGTCTCGGTGGGACTGCGCGAGGATGCGGGTGCTCTCGGGCGCAGCCTTGCCCTGCTGGGGGCCGTAGGGATGACACTCGTGCTGGAGGGTTTGAAGGACGGCACGGTGACATGGACGGAGCAGGAGGGACCTGGTTCCTATGCCGAGAAGCTGATCGCCCGGGACTGTGTGCTCGACTTCGCTCTTGGGGCGAAGCAGGTACACGACCGGGTGCGGTCACTGAGTCCCTGCCTTGGGGCGAGGGCTGCGAGTGGAGGAGCCCGCTTCAAGGTATGGCGCACCTGGCCGTACGGTCAAGAAGGGTCAGACCCGGCACCTCCCGGGGCGGCGGCCGTCGCCGGCCGCCCCGGTCGACTCCGGGTGACCGGGGAACGCCTATTCGCCGGTTGCGGCGAGGGGGTGGTGGAGATCCTTGCGGTCCAGCCGAACGGCAAGAGCCGGATGAGCGCCGCCGCCTTCTTGCGGGGGTACGCCGGAGGGCTGGGCGATGTGATTCACTCCGGCGGCGAGACCGGCTCGTCCGCGTGCGAGGACAACTAGAGGAGGCTTGGGCATGACCATCCCGGCAGAGGTGTATCGTGAGTACCACCTGCTTCCCTCCATCCTCTCGGCCGATTTCTCCCGGCTGGGCGAAGAGGTCGACTCGGTCATGGACGCCGGGGTACGCATCGTGCACGTTGACGTCATGGACGGGCACTTCGTCCCCAACATCACCATCGGACCGGTGGTCGTCGCGGCTCTGGCGCCACGGGTGCACGAAAGGGGAGGGTGGCTCTCGGTGCATCTGATGATCGAGCATCCGGAGAGCTACATCGAGGCCTTCGCGAAGGCCGGAGCCGACGCTCTCAGCGTGCACGTGGAGGCCTGTCCTCATCTGTATCACGCGGTGCAGGCTATCAAGGACCTGGGCGTGGGAGCGGGAGTGGCCATCAATCCGGGGACCGATGTGACGCGGGTGAGCGAAGTGACCTCACTGGTGGACCTCATCCTGGTGATGACCGTCAATCCGGGCTTCGGCGGACAGGAGATGATCGTGCCGGCGCTGCGGAAGGTGCCCGTGCTGCGCAGCATGTTGCCCGATACGGCCGCCATCGAGTTGGACGGGGGCGTGAAGCGTGACAACATCCGCCGGGTGGTGGAGGCCGGGGCGAACTGGATCGTGGCGGGGTCGGCGGTGTTCGGCGCTCCAGACCCAGCCGCGGAGGCCAGGGCGCTTCAAGGATTGATCGGCGTCCCGGAAGTTTCGTGACCCGGTGTGGTATCCGTCGGTGTGGCCCGGTGATGCCCGGTGACGCCGGCTGCAGAGTATGGTAGATTCTCTGCAGCACTGTTTGGGTGCTTGAGCTTGATATAGGTCTTCGGGGTCGGGTGAGATTCCCTACCGGCGGTGACAGCCCGCGAGCCCTTCGGGGCAGACCAGGTGAGATTCCTGGGCCGACAGTGAAAGTCTGGAGGAGAGAAGGCCGGAGCTAGGCGTTATTGCACTACGCTCGCACGACCCCTGGGCCATGGCTGAAGGGGTTTTTTGTTGCCTTTGAACGATCGAGACACGCAGTATCTCCGGCGGGCTCTGGATCTTGCCGAACGGCGCCGTGGCTGCACCAATCCGAACCCGCTGGTCGGAGCGGTGGTGGTGGCCGAAGGGCAGATTCTGGGCGAGGGTTTCCATATCGGTCCCGGCCGGGATCATGCCGAAGTGGCGGCTATGAAGGACGCTCTGCGCCGCCAAGGTGTACCGGAGAGCCGTCTGAGTGAAGACTGGCTGGCCACCGCCGGCCATCTGTTCCGTGGTGGCACCATGTATGTCACGCTCGAGCCCTGCTGCACATACGGTAGGACTCCGCCCTGCACCGAATCGCTCATCGCCGCCGGGTTCGGGCGGGTGGTGGTGGCTGCCATCGACCCCACACCCGGTGTGAACGGCAGAGGCCTCGAGCTGCTACGGGCAGCTGGGATGGAGGTGGACGTAGCCGAAGGCGACGTGGCTCTTCTGGCTAAGCGCCAGAACGAGGGCATGCGCAGAGCAGTCACAACGGGGCTGCCCTTCGTCACGTACAAGTACGCGCTGACACTGGATGGGCGCACGGCGACCGACTCCGGCGATTCCCGCTGGATCTCGAGCGAGGAGAGCCGCCGTTTGGTACACCGCTGGAGGGCGTGGTCCGACGCGGTCGTGGTGGGCGCCGGAACCGCGCTCACCGACGACCCGACGTTGACCGCTCGGGGCATCCCTTGCGAGCGGCAGCCTCTGCGGGTGGTGGTGGACCGGGGACTCACCTTGAAGCGCGACTCGAATCTGATGCGGAGTCTGGACGCGGGGCCGGTGGTCCTGATTTGCGGTGATGACGCCGACGCGGAGCGCCGCTCCGAACTTGAATCGTGGGGGGTGGAGACGGCCGCCGTCGCCTGCGGCGACGGCGGCGCCCTCGACCCGGTCGCTGTGGGTAGGTTCCTTGTGAACCGGGGGGTGCAGACAGTGTTGCTGGAAGGCGGGCCGACACTGGCCGGTGCCTGGTGGAACGCGGGGCTGATCGATAAGGTGGCGGCCTTCGTTTGTCCGCGGATAGTGTCCGGGACGCAGAATCGGGCGCCTCTGTCAGGCCGGGGTGTGCTGCACATGGCCGACGCGACTGCTCTCGCCGAGGTCGAAATCGAGCGGATCGGGCCGGATGTCCTGATCTCAGGTTACAGAAGTGAGGCGGTCTGATGTTCACCGGGCTGATAGAGGAGGTCGGGACCGTTCTTAGGCTGGAAAGACGGGATGGCGGGGGCCGGCTGAGCGTGCGGGCCGAGAGGGTACTCGGGGGCACGGTGCTGGGCGACTCCATCGCGGTGAGCGGGGCCTGCCTCACCGTTGTCGACCTACGTCGAGACGGCTTCACCGTTGACTGCATGGCCGAAACCCTAGCTCACACCACTCTGGGACAGACGGGCCCCGGCTCTCTGGTCAATTTGGAGCGATCCATGCAGTTGGGCGGAAGGCTCGGCGGCCATCTGGTGCTGGGGCACGTGGATGCTGTTGCGGAAGTGCTCAGCGTCCGGCCGGCAGGGGTGGCATGGGAGGTTTGGTTCTCGCTTCCGGCGGAGGTGCGTTGGTGCCTTGCGCCCAAGGGATCCGTTGCCATCGATGGGATCTCGCTCACCGTGATCGGGGTCGAGGAGGCGGCGTTCTCCGTGGGGATCATTCCGCACACCATGAAGGAGACGACGCTCAAGGTCGTCAAACCCGGGCAGCGCGTGAACGTGGAGGCGGATGTTCTCGCCCGCTATGTACAACGGGCTCTGCTCGGAAGGGACGAGGCCAACAGCGATGAGGCCGGTGCATCCATCGGTCTCACCGAGGATGTACTGAAAGAACAGGGGTTCATATGAGAGATCAGGGACACTTCGCGACCATCGAGGAAGCCATTGAGGAGATCAAGGCGGGACGCATGGTGGTGGTGGTCGACGACGAGGACCGAGAGAACGAGGGCGACCTGACCATCGCGGCCCAGTTCGTGTCGCCTGACGCCATCAACTTCATGGCCACGCACGGCCGGGGGCTTATCTGTCTGTCCCTCACCGGCGAGCGGGCGCGGGCGCTCAGGCTGCACCCCATGGCTCGCGACAACCAATCTCGCTTCACCACGGCGTTCACCGTCTCCATCGAGGCCCGGCACGGTGTAACCACCGGCATATCAGCCGCCGACCGCGCTCACACCATACAGGTGGCCATCGATCCGAGCAGTACGGCCCAGGACTTGGTGCAGCCGGGACACGTCTTTCCTCTGGTTGCACGTCCCGGCGGCGTTTTGGCGCGGGCCGGGCAGACAGAAGCGGCGGTCGACCTGGCGCGGCTTGCCGGGCTCATCCCCGCCGGGGTCATCTGCGAGATCATGAACGAAGACGGCACGATGGCCCGGGTGCCCGATCTCGTGGAGTATTGCAGGCGCCACCAGCTGAAGATGATCACGGTCGCCAACCTCATCCGTTACAGAAGGCGCACAGAGAGACTCATCCGCCAAGTCGCGGCAGTGCAACTCCCCACCCAATACGGCGACTTCACGGCCTACGGTTACGAAAGTCTGCTGGATGGCGAACAGCATCTGGCTGTGGTCAAGGGCGACGTGGCCGGGAAGAAGGACGTGCTGGTGCGGGTCCACTCGGAGTGCCTCACCGGCGACGTGTTCCACTCTCTTCGGTGTGACTGTGGCGATCAGCTCCATGCCGCACTCAACAAGATAGAGGAGGAAGGCGAAGGAGTAGTTCTCTATATGGCCCAGGAAGGCCGGGGCATAGGCCTTCTCAACAAGCTCCGGGCCTACGAGTTGCAGGAGCAGGGTAGAGACACGGTGGAGGCCAATGTCGAACTGGGCTTCGAAGCCGATCTCCGAGACTACGGCATCGGAGCGCAGATCCTGAGCGATCTCGGTCTCACCTCCATCCGGCTCATGACCAACAACCCCCGAAAACTGGTGGGGCTGGAGGGTTACGGCCTTACCATCACCGAACGGGTGCCCATCGAGATCGCGCCCACCGATTTGAACCTCAAGTATCTCAAGACCAAGAAGGAGAAGCTGGGGCACATCTTGCACCATCAAGGACTTCAGTTCCTCGACGAGGGAAAGGACGGAGGCAATGAGTGACACAGGGCGGGTGTTTGAAGGTTTTCTGAAGGGAGAGGGCCTCCGCTTCGGCATCGTGGTGAGCCGGTTCAACGAGTTCATCGGCAGCAAACTGCTCTCGGGAGCCAAGGATTGTCTGACCAGGCACGGTGTTGCTGCAGCCGACGTGGATGTAGCCTGGGTGCCGGGTGCCATGGAGATCCCGTTGATCGCCCAGCGACTGGCCACGACCAAGGAATACGACGCGGTGATCTGCTTGGGAGCGGTGATCAGGGGCTCGACGCCTCACTTCGACTACGTGGCCGGCGAGGTGGCCAAGGGTGTAGCCCGAGTGCAGCTTGACACAGGCATACCGGTGATCTTCGGCGTGCTGACCACTGAGAACATCGAACAGGCGGTCGAGCGGGCGGGGACCAAGTCGGGCAACAAAGGGTGGGACGCGGCGGCGTCGGCGGTGGAGATGGCCAATCTAATGCGGGGGCTGGGCGAGAAGAAGAGCTGAAGCGTCGTTCGGAGGCTGAATCGGAGGGGGTCCCTGGGCCGGACACCGGTGTCGGGCGCCCCGGTTGGGCGCCCGAAGGATTGCTACTAGGCGACCTTCTGGATCTTGTTGGCTTTGAGGCACTTCGCGCAGACATACGCGCGCGTGGCTTTGCCGTCCAGCAGGATGCGCACTTTCTGTACATTGGGGTTCCAGCGCCGAGGGGTAGCACGCATGGAATGGCTTCTGTTGTTGCCAAAGCTCGGTTTCTTACCGCAGATCACGCATACCTTGGACATGCCTGCTCATCCTTCGCTTGATTCTTGGTCCGGTCCTCTTGGTCAAGAGTGCAATAGTATGCCGCAGGCGGAGGCCTTATGACAAGGGCCGAGCTGAATAGAGACCCTAGCCCGCGCCTCGGTACGGTAGAATACAACCCGCGGTGAGGAGCGACAGGGAAAGGAGAAGGCCATCTTCACTCCGCTTGAGGGTGGTTCACAAGGTGTGGACAAGCAGAAGGTGATGCACAGGGGACCAGAGAAGGCCTCAGAGGGTCGTGTGGTAGTCACGGACCGTGCCATTGCGGATATCGTGGGCTGGACGGTCCTGGAGTGCTACGGCGTGGTAGGCATGGCTTCGCCTAATCTGCGCCGGGGAGTAGCGGCGCTGCTATCTCGGGACCGCCTGCACCAGGGCATCAAAGTCGAGCAGGCTGAGGACCGGCTTTACATAAAGCTCTACATCATCGTGGAGTATGGACTGAACGTGGCGGAAGTCGCGGGGAACGTGCGTTCTCAGGTGGCGTATAACGTGGAGCGGATGGTGGGACGGCCCGTCACGGCCCTGCAGATCTATGTGCAAGGGGTCCGGCTTGGGGAATAGCAACGGCGGAGTCCTGCTTACGGTCGCGGGGGCCCGGACTCTCTTGGCCGCCGGCGCAGCGGCTCTTGAAGAACGAAAGCAGGAGATCAACGATCTCAACGTATATCCGGTGCCCGATGGGGACACGGGCACCAACTTGGCCCTGACTATGCGGGGGATGCTGGATGCGGTTGAAGGGTTGGTCGCGGGGGCCGGCGAGAAGGAGTTGTGCGCGGCTATTTCGCAGGCTGCCCTGATGGGCGCGCGCGGCAACAGCGGTGTAATCCTCTCTCAGATAGTCCGGGGAGCCATGGAGGTTTTCGGCGAGGCGCAGTCCGTTGGCACCGAGACACTCATCAAGGCGTTCCACGCGGCTACCGAGGCCGCCTATAGAGCAGTCCGGAAGCCTGTTGAGGGGACTATGCTCACGGTACTTCGGGACATGGCTGAAGAGGCGGCCGACATACCGGGGTCCACGGGGCGGAAGTCGTTCATCGATCAGGTAATAGAGGCCGGGTGGAAGAGCGTCGAGAAGACGCCGTCTCTCCTTCGGGTCCTGGCCGACGCGGGAGTGGTAGACGCGGGTGGGTACGGCTTGGTGGTGCTGATCGAGGGGGCCGCCAACGGCCGGGCCGATTGGGAGACGCCCATCGCTACACATCTCACGGCGCCGCGTGCGGCGGCCGGTCCCGCGTATCAAGAGGAGGGCCTTGAGGAAGACGCCGAGTACATGTACTGCACCAGCTTCCTTCTTAGCGGCCCAGAATTAGACGCAACCGCCCTCGAGGAAGAGTTGATGCCGCTCGGGGGGAGCCTTCTGGTAGTGGGGGACAACAGCCGTGTCAAGGTCCACGTGCACACGAACGACCCTGGGCCTGTCCTCGCTCTGGCCGGAAAGCTTGGCGTGCTCACCGAGATAGAGATCGACAACATGGTGGAACAGACGGCGGCCCGCGCTGAGAGGATGGCGCAGGCCGAGCGGGCGGCCGACACGGGGCTCACCCAGGTGGTGGCAGTGGTGGCCGGGGAGGGGAATAAGGCTCTCTTTCGGAGTCTCGGGGTGGAACTCATCGTCGATGGCGGGCAGTCTATGAACCCGTCCGCCGAGGATCTGATGCGGGCGGTGGATAAGGCGACGAGCCCGGCAGTGGTGATCCTTCCCAACAACAAGAACGTGATCATGACGGCCGAGCAGACGGTCGGATTGACGGATCGACAGGTGTATGTGGTCCCGACTACATCCATACAGGCCGGTCTGAGCGCGGCCGTGGCCTACGAGAGACGCAACCCCGGTGAAAAGAACGCTGAAGAGATGGCGGCTGCGGTGGCCAACGTCCTGGCGGGAGAGGTCACCCGGGCTGTGCGGGATTCTCTGGTGGACGGCGTGCAGATCCGAGCAGGCGACTGCATCGGCCTCATAGACGACCACGTGGTCGTTGCCTCACCCGTCATGCGCGAGGTGGTCACCGATGTGCTCGACCGGCTGCTGCAGCAAGGCCGGGAGACGCTGACCGTACTCCTAGGCGACGAGGACGACGCCGAGGAAGCTGAGCGGTTGATCGAGGAGGCCCGCGAGCGTTATCCGCTGGTGGAGATCGATATACATCAGGGAGGCCAGCCCTACTATCCCTTGTTGCTTGCGGCAGAATAGGCGGGGTGTGTCCGTATCGTAGACCAGGCAAGGAGGGGATCAGCAGATGATCGTCAATCGAGAGACAACGGCGGTTCTGGTGGATTCGACCGCCGATCTGCCGGATTACCTGGCGGCCGACCCCAACATAAGCGTCATCCCGCTGACGACGTACTTCGGTGACGAAGCCTACCTGGACTGGGTAGAGCTCAAACCGGCCGAGTTCTACGAGAAGTTGGCCGCGGCATCCGAGCTCCCACGTACCTCTCAGCCGTCGGCCGGAGCGTTCCTCGATGAGTACAAGAGACTCTTGAAGACGTACCAACGTGTCTACTCGGTCCACCTGAGCGGGCAGTTCAGTGGTACTTACGCCAGTGCCGAGGTGGCCCGCGCGCAGGTGGACGGGGTCAAGCTCGTCGACTCCCAACTGGCCACGGGAGGCATAGCTCTACTGGTGGACCGCATCATCGAACGCATAGACCGGGGTACCACCGAGGCCGAGCTTGACGCTTATGTCGAGCGTTTTGTAAAGGAGAAGATCTTCTTCTTCCTGCCCACCACGCTCGATCAACTCTACAAGGGCGGCCGTATCGGGCGGGCGGCGCATCTGGTGGGCGGACTGCTCAACATAAAGCCGGTGCTCATCATCGACGAGGGCGTCATAGACGTCTATAAGAAAGTGCGGGGGCTGCGGCAGGCGCTGGAGGCTATGCGCGACGGCGTATTGGATCACACCGAACCGGGGTCCACCGTGTACGCCAGCCTGTCTCATGGGTTGAACGAGCCGGTGCTCGGCCAGTTGCGTGATCTGATCGAGGGTATAGACGACCGGGACGTCAAGATCAGGTTAACAAGCATCGTCGGGTCGGTCATCGGGACCTACGTGGGACCGGGAGCGGTCTCCGTCTGCTGCATCCAGGAATGAGCGCCACCGCTTCCGGCGGTTTGTACTACCCCTTCGGTTCCCGGAGCGTTCTTGACGGAGGATGCCCGGTGAGTGCCCTCACATCGAAGGTGGGTCTGGATCCGGCCCGTCTCGACCGACCGGTTGGGGTAGTACGGGGGATAGGTAAGACCACGGAACGCAGACTGCGGGGACTGGGCATCGAGACGGTGGGCCGGCTCCTTCTTCACCTGCCCTTCCGGCATGAACCTCCGTCGCGGATCGCGGAAGTGGGGAGCCTGTGCACCGGTGAGGAGGTCACTCTACGGGTGCGCGTGGTCGATTGCGCCGTCCGGGAGACGGCGCGTCGCCGGGTGAAGGTGCTCGAGGCGCTGGTCTGTGACGACACCGGGAGTGTACTCGCCGTCTGGTATAACCAGGCCTATCTGGAGGCCCCTTTCCGCGAGCATCCGGAGGTATTGCTGAAAGGTGCGCTGGTGCGCCAGCGGGGCGCATCGACGTTTCTGGTGAAGCGTCATGAGATCCTGGGTGATGTGGGAGAGAGCCATCACGTGCTGGGGCTGATCCCCGTTTATCCCAGCACCGCGGACTTGAGCGTGCGGACCATCAGAACGGTTCTCCATCATGCTGCTCCCGAAGCTCGACACCTCGTCGACCCACTCCCCGCGCGGCTCAGGGCTCGCAGACGGTATCCGGCGAAGAGCGAGGCGGTGCTGTCCTGTCACTTCCCCACCAGCCTGAGAGAGGCGCAGCGAGCTCGGGAGCGGCTGGCCTTCGAAGAGTTGCTCCTCCTGCAGGTGGCGGTGCTCAAGGAGAGGCAGGCCCAAAGAGAGGGACGCCGGGCCCGGGGTCTTGTTGCGGCGGGCCGGTTGACTGAGGACTTCTTGGCCACCCTCCCTTACAGGCCCACTGCCGCCCAAACGCGGGTAATAGCCGAGATCGAGTCGGATCTGGTGCAGAGCTTCCCCATGCGTCGTCTGTTGCACGGCGACGTAGGCTCGGGCAAGACCATGGTGGCGGCCTACTGTCTGCTCCGGGCGGTCGAACAGGGCGCGCAGGGGGCTCTGATGGCTCCGACGGAGGTCCTTGCCGATCAGCACTATATGGGCCTGGCCGCCCAACTGGAGCCCCTCGGCGTGCGCGTGGCGCTGCTGAAGGGGAGTCTGACCGCGGCTGAACGGCGCAGGGTGAGGGCGGCTCTGCAGTCGGGTGGCGTGGACGTGGTCGTCGGCACTCATGCCCTCATCCAAGAAGAAGTGAGGTTCCGGGACCTGCGTGTGGCGGTAGTCGATGAGCAACACCGCTTCGGTGTCAGGCAGAGAGACGCCATCCTGGCCGTGGAGGACGGCGAAGGGCTGTGGCCCCATACCCTGCACATGTCGGCCACGCCCATCCCCCGAACCCTCAGCCTGACGCTTTATGGCGACCTTGATGTGAGCGTGCTGGACGAGATGCCTGCGGGCAGGCGGCCGGTCCGTACCAGAATCGTGTTCGCCGACTCCGAGGCCCGGATGTGGGAGTTCGTGCGTGCCCAGCTGGCTCGGGGGAGGCAGGCCTACGTGGTATGCCCGCTCATCGAGGAGAGCGAGACCCTGCAGAGCGCGTCGGCGCGACGTACCTTCGAGGAATTGAGTGCCGGAGAGTTGGCCGGGTTCCGGGTGAGACTCCTGCACGGGCAGCTCCCACCGGCCGAGAAGGTGGCGGCTATGGCGGCCTATACGGTCGGGGAGGTCGACGTTCTGGTGAGCACCTCGGTGATCGAGGTGGGGGTGGATGTGGCCAATGCCACGGTGATGGTCATCATGGGGGCCAGACGTTTCGGCTTGTCCCAACTCCATCAGCTGCGAGGCAGGGTGGGACGGGGAGTCGAAGACTCCTACTGTTTTCTACTCACGGAAGGAGAGGACGAGACGGTCCTGGAACGGCTGGCCCTGTTCGCCCGGACTAACGACGGATTCGAGCTCGCCGAGGCCGACCTCTTGGGCAGGGGCGAGGGGCAGCTCTTCGGTGAGCGGCAGTCGGGCATGGGCGATCTGGAGGTGGCCTCTCTCATCCGGGACCGTGGGCTTCTGGAAGAGGCTCGAGCGGAGGCGACGGAGCTGCTGGCACTGGCGGACAGTGGGCAGGCTGCCGCCACTATGCGTTTGCTCACGGAAGCGGCTGAGGCGCGCTTCGGACGGAAGATGGAGTTGATGGAGCGGGTATGAGCGCGAGAACGCCGGGCAGGATCCGCATCGTAGCAGGCAGCAGGAGAGGACGGTTGATCAGGGTGCCGAAGGGCCGCGGTACCCGACCCACGGCCGAAAAAGTGCGGGAAGCTGTTTTCAACGCCCTGGGCTCGGTGACCGGTCTGCGGGCGTTGGACCTGTTCGCCGGCACGGGAGCCATGGGACTGGAGGCCCTCTCTCGAGGCGCGCGGGAGTGTGTCTTCGTGGAGGAGGACCCGGTGGTCGCGAAGATTCTGAGCGAGAACGTGGCTTCGCTCGGGTTCATCGCAGAGAGCCGGGTCATCAACACGGGGTACCAGCAGGCTTTGACAAATCTGATCTCAGCCGGATCGGGCTTTGATTTGCTCTTTATAGACCCTCCCTATAGAATGCTGGCGGAAGCGGAAGCAGTGGTAACGCCGTTGCTGTCTTCATTGCTGTCGGTCGAAGGGTTGACAGTGATCGAAGGGGACCGGGCTGCGCGGGTCGGCTTCGGTGGGGAGCCGGTGTTCGACAGGATATACGGAGACACCAGGGTGGTCATGGTCAGGATGAGGAGGGGTGACCGTTGAAGATCGCGCTCTGCCCAGGCACCTACGACCCGGTCACGGTCGGTCACGTCGATGTGATAACTCGGTGCAGTTCGATATTCGACGAGGTGGTGGTGGCGGTCGTCGACGACTCGTTCCGCAAGACGGTGTTGTTCGGGGTCGACGAGCGCGTTTCGTTCTTGGAGGAGTCGACTGAGCACCTGCCGAATGTTAGGGTCACCATCATGCGCGCGCTGGTGGTGGAGTTGGCGCGCCAGGTGGGGGCGAGCGTCCTTGTCAAAGGTCTTCGAGCCCTGACAGACTTCGAGTACGAGTTCCAGATGGCGCAACTCAACCGAAAGTTGGACCCTAACCTGGAGACGATGTACCTTATGGCGTCGCCCGAATACTCGTTCTTGAGTTCGAGCGGCGTGAAGGAGATAGCCAAGTTCGGCGGCTGTGTGAGTGACCTTGTGCCTGAAGTGGTCGCACGTCGTTTTGCCGAAATGTACGGATCCGCGGAGGACTGACGATGGATGTTCTCGTTCTGATCGACAAGCTTGATGACCTTGTGCACGGCGCAAGCACCTTCCCCATGACCGACAAAGTGATGATCGATCGGGACGAGATTTACGACCTGCTCGATCAGATGAGGGCCACGATCCCGGAGGAGATCAAGCAGGCTCGCTGGATCGTCAAAGAACGGCAGGAGATGCTTCAGGAGGCCAAAGAAGAGGCCGACCGCGTCCTTTCCGAAGGCCGCGAGGAGGCGCAGCGGCTGGCCAGCGAGCAGGAGGTCGTGAAGCGCGCTCAGCGGCAGGCGGAGGAGATCGTCCGGGAGGCCGAGGCGCGCGAGCGGGAGATCAGGCTCGGGGCTGAAGACTATGCCGATGAGATCCTGAAGACTCTGGAGACCAATTTGGACAAGTTCCTGGCGGCCGTTCAACGGGGCCGCGAACGCCTGCAGTCCGGCAAGCCGGGCGAAGAGTCCTGAAATCTCCGGCTCAGTCGTTTAAGTCTTCCAGACTCCGGCAACCGTGTTTCTGGATCTTGCCCATCTTGCCTTGCGCACCGGGGAGCGCTACGAGCGTTCGTATGCGATCGACCTTGCTCCCATCGTTCTGGGCGGGGTGCGCTACGAGGTGCTGCTGCCTGAGGGGGTAACGGTCAAGGTAGAACGCGTAGCCGGTGGTTTCCTGGTCAAGGTGGGGGCTCGCGCGAGAGTATACGGACCCTGCGCGCGCTGTCTCAAGGAGACGGTCCTCGATTTGCACGCCGAACAGCAGGAGTTCGCTCCCACGGCCAAGGATGGCTGGGAGGAGTCCGAGCTCAGTGCCTTCATAGAAGGCCTGGTGGTCGATGTGGCCGGCATAGCCAGGGAGGCGGTGGTGCTGTCGCTGCCGTCACAGATAGTCTGCTCAGCGGACTGCCTGGGATTGTGCCCGCAGTGTGGCAAGGATCTGAATGAGGGCCCGTGTGGATGCCTGCCTGCGGGATCGGATGAACGATGGGGGATTCTCAAGGATCTGCGCCTGACCGACGAGTCTGAACAGCCGGGTGGGGGATCCGAAGGGGTCGACGACGACTCCAGGTAGCCGGTGGACGATTATTGGTGTACGGTGGATGGCGCAGGCCCCACTTACGATGCCGGAACTTGAAATATGCCGGCCGATGGGGTAAAAACTCTCGATTTCCCCCATCGCTTGATAGAGAGGCAGATAATGGCGGTTCCCAAAAGAAAGACTTCGCGGGCACGGAGAGATGCGCGCCGCTCCACCCACGCAGGGAGTGCACCCAGCGTGGTGGAATGCCCGTATTGCCACAGTCCCAAGATCCCGCATCGGGTGTGCCCCAATTGCGGCATGTATAAGGGTCGTCAGGTCCTCGAGGTTGAGGAATAGTGCAGATCGTCGTACAAGAGGGAGAGGTGCTGGTCAGTCTGACCTCGCCTATCCAGGCCACTGATGAGAACCTGCGCACCACCACCGTCCAGACCGTAGCCGGCGACGCTAAGGTTTACTATCGCGACCAGGAGATCATCCGGGTCGAGGCCAGGGATGGGGCACTGGAGATCTTGCCGGCCTGCATCGGGGCGGTGAGTTGGGTGAGGAAAGACCGGCGCTACCAGCTCAAGCTGGGTAGCTGAGTCTTCTTGGGGAGTCTGCGGTCTATGGGTCTCAAGAGGGATTGTGAAAAGTCCGGCATTGAGCGTGTTGACAAGGGTGTTCGGTATTGAAGGACGCTGCCTGCCGGGCAGCGTTTCTTATTGGTAGAGCCGTGCGGCCCCGGCAGCAGGGCCGCGACGGAGCAAGGCTGAGGTGAGGAGGAGCTATGGCGTTGGTTGACCCGGCCAAGATCAGAAACGTTGCGGTGGTGGGCCACCGTGGAGCAGGGAAGACGTCGGTGGTGGAGGCGTTGCTCTTCACCGCGGGTGCGAAGAACCGTCTTGGCTCGGTCATGGATGGCACCACCACCATGGATCATGAGGAAGACGAGATCAAGCGCCAGATGACCATCTCCGCGGGTCTCGCGCACCTGGATTGGGCAGGCCACAAGATCAACCTGGTGGACACTCCGGGGGAAGCGTCGTTCATCACGGAGGCGCTGGGAACGCTCCCGGTGGTGGAGAGCGTGTTGGTAGTCGTCAATGCCGTCGCTAAGGTCGAAGTCCAGACTGAAAGGCTGTGGAAACGAGCTCGGGAGTTGGGTGTCTCCCGGGTAGCGGCCGTCGACATGATGGATCGGGAGCGCGCCTACTTCGGAGAGGCGCTCGACGCTCTCAAGGAACGTTTCGGAGACGAAGCGGTGGCCGTAGCCCTACCGGTGGGCGAAGAAGCCGAATTCAAGGGCATAGTGGACCTGGTCGGCATGAAAGCGTATACGTACTCGGGCGGGGCCGACAAAGGGACGGAGGCCCCCATTCCGGACGACATGGCCGATGCGGTGAGCGCGGCCCGTGAGGCTCTGGTCGATCGGGTGGCCGAATCTGATGATGCCCTTCTCGAGAGGTACCTGGAGGGAGAGGAACTCAGCGAGGATGAGATCACCGCGGCGCTGAAGGCCGCTCTGGCGGCGGGAGAGGTCACGCCGGTGATCCCCGTCTGCGCCACGAAGAACATCGGCACAGACCGGTTGCTCGACCTGCTCTTGACGAGCCCCTCGCCCCTCGACCGGGGCGAGCGGACCGCCCTCGAGGGGACCAGCGGGACCGAAGAAGTGAAGCTGGCCACGGACGCCGACGCGCCCGCCACCCTCTTCGTGTTCAAGACCATCTACGACCAGTTCTCGGGCCGGGTCAACCTGGCCCGTATCTTCTCCGGCAGGATCGCCACCGATACGCAGCTTCTCAACATCCGCACGGGGGAGAAGGAGCGGACGGGCAACATACTTCTGATGCAGGGCAAGGATACCAAGGGCATAGACGAGGCGGGTGCCGGAGACATCGTGGCCTTGGCCAAGTTGAAGGACGCGGGCACGGGCGATACCCTGTCCGACCCTTCCCATCCGGTACGTCTCCCTCGGTTCGAGTTTCCACCTGCGGCCATCTCCTTCGCCATCACTCCGAAGACCCGGGGCGACGAGGAGAAGGTGAGCAACGGGCTCAAACGGCTCGCCGAGGAAGATCCGGCTATGGAACTGCGCTTCGATCCGCAGACCAAAGAGATGCTGATCTCGGGCACCAGCCAGGTGCACGTGGAGGTCATCCTCGACAAGCTGAAGCGTCGCTTCGGAGTGGAGGTGGATCTGCATCCCCCGCAGGTTCCGTACCGCGAGACCATCCGCAAGAAGGCCAACGCTCAGGGTCGCCACAAGAAGCAGACCGGCGGACGCGGTCAGTTCGGCGATTGTTGGATCGAGGTGGAGCCGAAGCCCCGGGGTGAGGGCTACGAGTTCGAGGACGCCATCTTCGGGGGCTCCATCCCGCGCAACTTCATACCGGCCGTAGAGAAGGGCATCGTGGAGGCCATGGAGCACGGGGTGGTGGCCGGATATCCGGTGGTGGACATCAAGGTCAAGCTCTACGACGGTTCCTACCACACGGTCGACTCATCCGAGCTGGCCTTCAAGCTGGCGGGGTCGCTGGCATGGAACAAAGCGATGACCGAGGCCGTTCCGGTTCTGCTGGAGCCGGTGATGAACGTCGAGGTCATCGCTCCAGAGGAGAACATGGGCGACATTATGGGCGATCTGTCCAGCAGACGGGGCCGCCCGCAGGGCAGCGAAAGCATGGGGGAGATGCATGTCATAAGAGCCCAGGTGCCTCTGGCCGAGATGCTCACCTACGCGCCCCAACTGCGGTCCATGACGGCAGGACGTGGTTCGTTCACCTTGGAGTTCGACCATTACGAGGAAGTGCCGTCGCATCTGACGGAGAAGATCATCGCGGACGCCAAAGCCCGTAAAGCAGGAGAGTCTTAACATGGAGAAATGGGTGTGCCTCGTGTGCGACTACGTCTACGACCCCGCCGTGGGCGATCCGACTCAGGATATCCCACCCGGGACTGCCTTCGAAGACCTGCCCGACGACTGGGTCTGCCCGGACTGCGGTGTGGGTGTGGAGGAGTTCGAGAAGGTGGAGGACTGAGCCGGTCCACCCTTGTGAACCAAACCATGTGATTGCCGTCCGGCGGCTCTTCGGAGCCGCCGGACGTCTTATGTGAGAGGGTCCTCTCCTCAAAAACTCAAGCGAGACTGCAACGCGGTCGATGAGGACGGCAGGATGAGTGCAATGATTGTTGTATTATTTAGGAGATGCAACCTGCACAGTTGCCGGAGGAGAGTTGGACGACGCCAGGCCACGGCGAGTGAGTGATCTGCTGCGCGAGGGCTTCGATGGGTTCTCTCGATCCCAGAAGGCAATCGCCCGGTACATCATCGACCATCTGGAAGAGGTGGGGTACCTCAGCGCGGAAGAGCTGGGTCAGAAGGGCAACACCTCCAGTTCCACGGTGGTGCGCTTCGCTCAGTCTCTGGGCTTCGCCGGCTATCCGGAGTTGCAGAAGGCTGCTAGGGACGAATATCGGCTGGGCGCGACGGCCCGGCCCGTGGTCCACGAGGACCAGCTTGGGTTTTCCATAGAGGAAGATGTGCTGACCCGGTCGCTCCGGACCGACAGTCTGAGCTTGGAGGAGACCATCAGCAAGAACACGCTGGAGCGGTTCAACCGAGCGGTGACCTCTCTGGCTGCGGCTTCGCAGGTGCTGGCGGTCGGTCTGCACGAGGCCTCCATAGTGGCGTTACACGCATCATATGTCCTGGAACTGCTGGGTATACCGTGTCTTGCCGTCACCGACAGCAATGAGTCCAACGTTGCCCGGCTCACCCGTCTTGGTGCCGGAGGCGTACTCCTGGCTATCGGTTTTCGCCGGGCTCATTCCGTCACCGTCTCCTTTGCGGAGAAGGCGGCCGAGCAGGGAGCGGAGGTCATCGTCGTCACCGACAACTCGCTCTCAGAACTGGCGGGTAGGGGCGGCATCACCCTATACGCGGATATCGATTCCACCTTTTTCGCCCATTCGTTGGTGGGCCCTATCAGCCTCGTGAGCGCCTTGGCGGCCGCCATCTACAGCCGGGAGCGCGATCTGTACGACTCGCGGGTGAGAGCGGTACGTGACAAAGCGGCTGAGTCCGGGTGGTTGCGTTGACACCGAGGGTCCGGGCGGCGCGTTGAAGGCGTCCGGGGGCTCGGCTAAACTCTGAGTCGCGCGAGGAAGACAAAGACCGGGCCGGTGCTCGAGCGGAGGTTCAGAGATGTCGGGGCATTCAAAGTGGGCGGGTATCAAGCATAAGAAGGCGTTGGTCGACGCCAAGCGGGGCAATCTCTTTGGAAAGCTTGCCCGCGCCATCACCGTCGCCGCTCGCGAAGGCGGGGGAGATCCTGACCACAACGCCGCCTTGGCTCAGGCCATCGTGAAGGCCAAGGACGCCAACATGCCTCATGACAACATCGATCGAGCCATCAAGAAGGGCACCGGCGAGGGCTCGGATGCGGAGACCTTCTATCATCTGACCTACGAAGGTTATGGTCCGAATGGAGTGGCGGTCTATGTGACGGCCCTCACCGATAACAAGAACCGTACCGCGGCCGATGTCCGCTACATCTTCGACCGCGTGGGCGGCAAGCTGGGCACGGACGGATCGGTCAGCTGGATGTTCGAGCGCAAGGGGGTCATCTTCGTCGACGCAGCGGATGCGGACGAGGACGAGGTGATGATGGCGGCCATCGATGCAGGGGCGGAGGACGTACTCTCTGAGGGCGATACCTTCGAGATCCGATGCGATGTAGCCGACTTCATGCAGGTCCGGAAGAGTCTCGAAGAGGCGGGCATCAAGTACAGTTCCGCGGAACTCACCATGATCCCCAAGAACACGGTCGCGCTCGATGAGGGTGATGCCAAGAAGACCCTGCGGCTTCTGGACGCGCTGGAGGAGAATGACGACGTCCAAGAGGTTTATGCGAACTTCGACATCTCTGATGATGTCATGGAAGCCATCGCAGGCTGACGGTGGCCTCCATCACGTGACGGAGGTGGCTGACCGGGTGATACTCGGATTCGACCCGGGGACGGCCTCTACCGGCTTTGGGGTGATCTCCGTGTCGGGCAACCGGCTTCAGGCTGTGGAATATGGAGTGGTGGAGACACCCCCCGATCTGCCTCTCGAACAGCGGCTGGAGCACATACACTCCGAAGTGGGTGAGATCCTGGCCAAGTACCGGCCGACGGCAACGGCGATCGAGTCCCTGTTCTTCAATGTGAACGTGAGGACCGCTCTCGCGGTGGGGCACGCGCGAGGTGTGACGTTGTTGGCATGTGCGCAGATCGGTTGCGATGTGTTTGAATACACGCCGCAGCAGATCAAGCGGGCAGTGGTTGGGTATGGCAAGGCCGACAAGAACCAGGTCATGGAGATGGTGAGGGTATTGCTCGGTCTATCCGAAACACCTCGTCCCGACCACGCAGCGGACGCTCTGGGCGTCGCCATCTGCCACGCGAACACCGCGGGTGTACGGGAACGGATCGCCCGCAGTGAGGCGAAGACCCGGGCCTTACGGAGAGACAGATGATAGAGCGCCTTACAGGTCATGTAGCGGCCAAGACGGCTGAAGGCGTGGTCATCGATGTGGGGGGCGTCGGGTTCCTGCTGGAGGTGTCGGCCGTCACCCTTGGAGACATGCCGGCCGTCGGCCAGCCCGTCTGCGTCTTCGTGCACCTGCACGTGCGCGAAGACGTGCTGCAGCTTTTCGGCTTCTCCACTGAAGAGGAACGGGAGCTGTTTCGCCTGTTCTTGAGGGTCAGCAAGATCGGACCCAGGCTGGCCCTGGCCGCGTTGTCGTGCCGCAGGCCGGCGGATCTGAAGAGGGCGCTGGCCGTGGGCGACGTGGCTCTTTTCTCCTCGGTACCGGGTATAGGCAAGAAGACCGCCGAGAGACTGATCCTGGAGCTACGGGAGAAGGTGGGGGAACTCGGTCTCGGCGAGGTTATTCCGGCGACGAGAGGCGCGGCGGGCGAGGATGGGACGTTGTCTTTGGCCCGGGCTGCCCTGGTCGAGTTGGGCTACAGCACAGCGGAGGCGGAGAAGCTGCTGGCGTCGTTGGACCCGGAGCGGCCGGTGGAAGACCTGATCCGAGACGCGTTGGCGCGGCGCGCTTGAGCGCCCGGCGGTTCATGTAGGAGATGGACAGAGTGGACGACGAAGAACGTTTGGCCCATCCAGAGGAGATTCCTCTCGAGCAGGAACTGGAGCGCACTCTACGTCCTCGCTCTCTGACCGCGTTCGTCGGACAGCCGGTGTTGCGCGAACAACTGGAGATTTTCATCGAGGCGGCCATATCGCGGGGAGAGCCTCTCGACCATGTGCTGTTGGCCGGTCCGCCTGGCTTGGGGAAGACCACTCTTGCGAACATCATCGCTCAGGAGATGGGCGTGAACATCGTCACCACGTCGGGGCCGGCGCTGGAGCGCAAGGGCGACATGGCCGCCATCCTCACCCATCTGCAGCAGGGGGACGTCCTCTTCATAGACGAGATCCACCGGCTCAACCGCTCCATCGAAGAGATCCTTTATCCGGCGATGGAAGATTTTGAGATCGACATCGTCATCGGACAGGGTCCCAGCGCCCGCACCATCCGTCTGGAGTTGCCGCACTTCACTCTGATAGGAGCAACAACGCGGAGCGGGCTGATCACCACCCCGCTGCGGGACCGCTTCGGCTTCTCCCACCGGCTCGACTACTACTCGATGGAGGATCTGGGCCGGATCGTGGTGCGCTCGGCTGAGATCCTGGCCGTCGTCATCGACGAAGAGGGCGCACAGGCCCTGGCCCTCCGTTCCCGGGGCACTCCGCGAATCGCCAACCGCCTGCTCAAGAGAGTGCGCGACTACGCCCAGGTGCGTCACGAGGGGCGGATCACGGGGACGATAGCCTTGGAGGCTCTCCGGCTCTTCGAGGTGGACGACGAAGGACTGGACCGGGTGGACCGCGAGATCCTGAATCTCATCTTGCACAAGTTCGACGGCGGGCCTGTGGGCCTGTCGACCTTGGCCGTGGCCATCGGTGAGGAGGCCGATACCATCGAGGATGTATACGAGCCGTTCTTACTGCAACGTGGGTTTCTGATGCGGACGCCCAGAGGCCGGGTGCTCACGCGGCTGGGATACGAGCACTGCGGTGTCCAGGCGCCGGTCGGGGTCCAGCCGGCGCCGCCGGACACGTTGTTCAACTGAGAGGCTGGGAGAAGACGAGACCGGGATGAAGCTACTCCTCCACATATGCTGCGGACCTTGTGCCGGTGCGACCATCCCGCATTGGCAGGAGAAGGAAGTGGAGGTCGTGGGCTTCTGGTTCAACCCGAACGTCCACCCGCTGCTGGAGTACCGGCGGAGGCTCACCGGGACCGAGGAAGTGTGCGAGATCACGGACGTCAAGTCTGTCGTGGACGAGAGCTACGACCCCGCCGGCTGGTTCGCGCTGGTCACGGGAACTGAGGAATCTCGCTGCAGCAGATGCATCGGACACCGCCTGGAGCGGACCGCTCAGGAAGCCGTCTCCCAAGGGTGCGATGCCTTCTCCACCACTCTCTCCATCAGCCCTTGGCAGGACCACGAGGCCATTCAGGCCCAGGGGGCCCTGGCGGCGGAGCGGCATGGGGTGGAGTTCGTCTACGAAGATCTGCGTCCGCTCTACCCCGAGTCCCGGCGTCTGAGCAGGGAGTGGGGCCTGTACCGGCAGAAGTATTGTGGTTGCCTGGTATCCGAGTGGGAGCGGTACCGTGGGTCTTGAGGGTGTGGCTAAGCTTGTTCTCGGAATCGGAGTGGGGTTACTGGTGCTTGGCGGCCTTCTCTACCTGGCGGCGAAACTGGGCTGGACGCGTCTACCGGGGGATTTCGTGTATCGGGGCAAGAACGTCACCGTTTACATCCCTATCGGCCTCATGGTCGTGGTGAGTGTGGTGGGTTCCCTCATCCTCTATCTGTTCTCCCGCCGATGATCCCAGGTGCAAGGGTCACGGACGCGGTGCGTATCCACGCTGATCGAGCATACTGACCACCGTGCGCCTGGAAGAGCTTGATTTCGACTTCCCCGAGGAGCTGATCGCACAGCACCCGGCCGAGCCGCGCGACTCGTGCCGCCTGCTGCATCTGCAGCCGAGTGGCCGCCTGGACCACCGGGTCTTCTCCGAGCTGCCGGATATTCTCCTACCCGGGGACATGCTGGTCTTCAACGACTCCAGGGTCCTGCCTGCACGGCTGCACGCGCACAAGACCACCGGGGGGGAGGTCGAGGTCCTCTTCCTGAGGCCTCTGGAGGTGGGTGGCGATACCGCGCTCCAGGCAGGAAGGTCCCCTGCGGAAGTCTGGGAGGCTTTGGCCCGGCCCTCGCACCGGCTACGTCCAGAACAACAGCTGATTCTCGATGGTGGGGAGGAGATCACACTGCGATCGAGCCTGGGGGAAGGCCGCTGGATGGTGGTGGGGCCTCCGGGCCGGTCCTTGGTCACCATCATGGAGGCGCACGGCAAGATGCCTTTGCCTCCCTACATAAGGACATATCCGGACCGGCCGGACAGCTACCAGACGGTCTATGCGGCGGTACCCGGGTCGGCGGCCGCCCCGACGGCGGGGCTTCATTTCACTCTTCCGCTCTTGGAGCGTCTCCAGGAAGAGGGAGTCGACTCTGTCCGGGTGACGCTTCACGTCGGACTGGATACCTTTCTCCCCATCCGTGAGGAAGTGGTGGAAGACCACCGGATTCACCGCGAGACGTACAGCGTGCAGGCCGGAGCTCTGGCCAGGATCGTGGAGACCAAGCGCGCGGGCCGGAGGCTGGTGGCCGTGGGGACGACGGTCGCCCGGGTCCTGGAGACACTGGCGAGGACGGGTGCTCTCGAAGGGAGTGCCACCCAGAGCACGGTCGGCGGATCCACCGACATCTACATCACTTCGGGCCATCACTTCCAGGCCGTCGACGCGCTTCTCACCAACTTCCACCTTCCTCGGAGTACCGTACTCGTGTTGACCACTGCTTTTGCCGGCGCGAAACGGCTACGCTGTGCGTACCAGGAGGCGATACGACTCCGGTACCGGTTCTTCAGCTTCGGAGATGCCATGCTGATCGAGAGGCCGGACCAGTCTGCTGCGACCGGGCCGGCGCCCGATGGCGCGGCTGTTCGTGGGACCGTTCCCGAGGAGAGCTGACTAATCGAGCCTAGATAAGGGGAGGCGATGCGGACTGTTGACGGGATACCGGATTTCCCGTTCACCGTGCAGGCACAAGACGGGAGAGCGCGGGCAGGCCTTCTTGAGACGCCCCGGGGAACGGTGCAGACCCCGTGTTTCATGCCTGTAGGGACCAAAGGGACGGTCAAGGCCATCTTACCTGAGCAGCTGAGGGCCACCCGCGCCCAGATCATCCTGGCCAACACGTATCACCTGGCCCTCAGACCCGGCAGCGAAGTGGTGCGGCAGCTCGGCGGACTCCACCGCTTCATGAACTGGGACGGGCCCATCTTGACGGACAGCGGTGGATATCAGGTATTCAGTCTTCGGGATACGGCGGGCATCGACGATGATGGAGTTGACTTCCGGTCCATCTATGATGGCTCCAGACATGTCTTCACCCCCGAACGGGCGATGGCCGAGCAGGCCGCGCTCGGAGCCGATCTGGTGATGTGTTTCGACCAGTGTCCGCCGGGTGACGCGACCGAGGCCGAGGTGACCGAGGCGGTGAGGCGGACCACACTCTGGGCCGCGCGCTGTAAGACAGCGCACCAGAATAGGCAGGGGCTCGGCACAGACGGGCCTCAGATGCTGCTTGGGATAATCCAGGGCGGCGTGGTGGAGCGGCTGAGGAGCGAGAGCGTAGCCGGGCTCATGGACATCGGTTTCCCTGGATACGCCGTTGGGGGTCTCACCGTGGGGGAGGATCGGCAGGCCATGCTCGACACCACCGAGTCGACGACTGCCCTCCTACCCGACGATAGGATCCGGTACTTCATGGGGATCGGCGACCCGGAGGGCCTCGTCGAGGTCATCGCCCGCGGTGTGGACATATTCGATTGTGTTCTGCCAACTCGTACGGCACGCATGGGTACGGCCTTCACGAAAGAGGGCAGGCTGAACCTGCGCAACGCCGAGCATGCGCTGTCGGACAGACCCCTCGAGGAGGGTTGTCCCTGCACCGCCTGCCGCGGCTTCACCAGAGGTGCCATCCGGCACTACGTGATTCAGAAGGAGATCCTGGGGCTGATGCTGCTGACCGAGCACAATCTGACGTTTCTGAGCGGGCTGGTGCGGGATGCTCGAGAAGCCATACTCGCGGGCGCCTTCGCTGCATTTCGCGGGCTGAGGCGCTCTCCGTGATAACATAGCTCCTCGCGTGTAAAAGACTCCGCATCCGCGCGTCGGCAGACAAGCGGCACTCGACAAGGAGGCTCGGTTGGGTAGTTCATCCTGGATGTTGATCATCTACGTGGTCGCGTTCATCGCCATCTTCTATTTCATGGCGATACGCCCGCAGCAGAGACAGCGCAGGGCGCATGCAGCGTTGCTCGCTTCGCTCAAGAAAGGCGATAGTGTGGTGACGGCGTCTGGAATCTACGGCAAGGTGAAGCGGGTTGAGGAGAATTTCGTGGTCATCGAGGTCGCCAAGGGCGTCAACATGAAGATCGCGCGGCGCGCCGTGGCCGAGATCATCCGCGACAACGCCCAGGCTCGTGCGGTCGCTCCTGAGGCGACCGGCGGGGCGCGCGGCAAGCGTGGGCGGGCCGAGATCGAGGAGCAGGTCTACGAAGAGATCGAAGACGCTACGCCCGAAGAGATCGAAGGGCAAGTCGCTGAGGATTTCGACGAGGAAGCGACCGACGTGGCCGACGCCGAAGAGGATTCTGAGAAGAGCGACTCTTAGCCCGGTCCGATATAGTCCGGCCGGGACGATCCGGACGGAGTGTGCAAGCCTGGTGGGTTCGTCGGGTCGGATTCGTTGACACTGCCCCCGTGGTGACCTATCCTCGTGCCTTGCGGCCCGAGGTGTCGTCGCTCCGTGGCCGGGATAATCGTTGCAGGATACTCGTTACAGAATTGTTCCGTAGGAAGGTGCGCCCTTGTCCAGAGTACAGCGTGACGCAGGGATACTGGTGTTGGTGGCCATCTTGTTGGGCGTGGCTGCCTATTTTGCCTTCCCACTGTCTAAGACCAACCTCGGCCTCGATCTCCAGGGTGGCTTGGCGGTCATTTTGGAGGCGGAGGACGCCACGAACGACCAGATGACCCAGGCGGTGGAGATCATTCAGAACAGGGTCAACAAACTGGGCGTTGCCGAGCCGGAGATCCAGCGTCAGGGCGACACCAAGATCAGCGTCCAGCTGCCGGGCATCGATAATCCGGAGGAAGCGCTCGAGATAATCGGTAAGACCGCCGTCCTCGAGTTCTATGATGTGAAGGACTTCGGGGATCCGTACTCGAGCCTGGCGGATGCTCTGGCGGCCGCGGGAGTGGAGTCCACCGAGGATCTCCCCGAGGGTACGAAGATAATCGAGTGGGCTCAGGAAGTCGGCAACAGCAGCGACCAGTGGTTTCTCGTCAGCACCTCGCCCGCACTGGATGGATCGATGCTGAAAGGAGCGCAAAGTTCCTTCGATCAGTTCAACAACCCCAAAGTCGATATGCAGTTCGATGATGACGGGGCCGAACTCTTCTCGGCAGTGACCAAGCGGATGGCGGAGACCTCTCAGATAACGGGACAGAACCAGCTGCTCGCCATAGTCCTCGACAACTACGTGGAGTCCGCCCCGCGGGTGCTCGAGCAGATCGACGGTGGTAACGCCGAGATCACGGGCGACTTCACCACCACCGAGACCAAGAACCTCGCCCTGGTGTTGCAGACGGGCGCGCTGCCGGTCGAGCTGAAGCCGGTCAGCGAGAACACCGTCGGCGCCACTCTGGGCAAGTCCGCCTTGAACCAGGCGCTTCTGGCCGGTGGGATCGGTCTCCTACTGATCATGGTCTTCATGATCGCCTACTACCGGCTGCTCGGTTTGGTGGCCGATATCGCCCTCATCATCTATGCCGTGCTGTTCATGGGGATCCTCAACGGTATCGGGGTGACCATGACTCTTCCGGGAATCGCGGGCATCATCCTGACCTTTGGCATGGCGGTCGATGCCAACGTGCTGATCTTTGCCCGTATGCGTGACGAGGTGGCGGCCGGTAAGACCATCGGCACGGCGTACAGCGTGGGCTTCAGCAAGGCCTTCAGAGCAGTGTTCGACTGCAACATGACGACCATCATCACCGCCGTCATACTGTTCTGGGCGGCGACGGGTGCCATCAAAGGCTTCGCCCTCACTCTGGGTATAGGGGTGGCTCTGTCCTTCTTGACGGCGGTACTCATAACCCGGACTATGCTCTTCCTGCTCAGCGGCTGGAAGCCGTTCCGCAATCACAGGCTCCTCGGGCTACACGTCCGGGGGGCTAGGACGCTACGGATAAATGGGGGAGGGCAGTCATGAGAGTCGTCCCCTTCATGCGGTACAAGTGGTGGTTCGTCATCTCCCTCAGTTTGGTGACCCTTTTCGCCATCATCGCGATCTTCACCGTGAGGCTGGATCTGGGTATCGATTTCGTGGGTGGGGTGCGGATGCAGGTCGGACTGGAGCAGGAGGCGAGTGTCGACGACGTGCGATCGTTGGTCGATGATCTGGGTGTCCAGGAACCGGTGGTGCAGTCGGTCAGCGGATCGAGTGGGACCAACGCGTTCATGATCACTGCCGAAGAGATGACGCAGGAGCAACAGGACCAGGTCAGGGCGGAACTGAACAACCGCTATGGCGTGGCCGAAGGATCGATCGGCGTTGAAGAGGTGGGAGGGAGCTTCAGTAAGGAGACCACCAACCGAGCCTTCATAGCCATAGCCATCGCTGTGGTGGCCATCATCGCGTACCTGACGCTCCGTTTCGAGTTCAAGTTCGCCATTCCGGCCATCGTCGCCTTGGTGCACGATGTCGGTCTTACTCTGGGCATCTACGCCGCCAGCAACCGGTTGGTGACGGCGGCTACGGTCGCGGCCATCCTCACTATCCTGGGCTATTCGGTCCACGACACCATCGTGATATTCGATCGGATGCGGGAGAATGCCACCTTCATGAAGAAGGAGACGTACTCCGAAATGGCCGACCTGTCTATCGCGCAGACCATGGTCCGCTCCATTAACACGACCATCTGCGTCGTGCTGCCTCTGTTGGCCATTCTGATCTTCGGCGGACCCACACTGAAGGATTTTGCCTTCGCTCTCACGATCGGGGTCATCACCGGCACATACTCGTCCTTCTTCGTCGCGACACCCATTGCCGTCTTGTGGAAGGAGCGGGAGCCGCGCTACCGTAAGCGGGTACTGGCGGCGGCGGCCGGTGGCGTGACCGTTGACGACATAGGCCTGTCTGCTTCGGATCCGTCCTCTGCCTCATCGGCCAAGGCTGCGACCCCAAAAGCGACGTCGTCGGGCAAACAGAGCAGCAAGTCCTCTGCCGGCAAGCGATCGGGGAGCGGGGTTTCGACTAAGCGTCCAAAAGGAAGTAGTTCGAAGAAAGGGTCATCTGCCTCGGGCTCCAAGCGTACGTCTCGATAAGAGGAGGACGCTATGACTGAAGACTCAGATCAGAAGACCGGATCCGAGAGTGGCGGGATCACCGGCCAGGCTATCAAGGACCTAATCGAGCGGACTTTTCTGGCGGGTCTGGGAGCGGCTGCGCTCACCAAGGATCGTCTCCAGGATTTAGTGGATGACCTGGTGCGCCGCGGTCAGCTCAATACCGAAGAGGGGCGCGAGGTGGTCGACCGCCTCATGACCCGCAGCCGCGAAGAGGCCCGCACCGTTCTCAAGAAAGCGGACTCATCCCTGCAGGGGGCCTACCGCGATATGGGGCTCTCCACGAAACGTGAACTGGAGGATCTTGATTTCCGTCTGCGGCAACTGGAGTTGCGCGTGCAGTTGCTGGAGAAGGCCGCCGACAGAAGCAGCGGGCCGGAGGCGGAGGCCTAGAACGAAGGGGCGGCAGGTGCCGATGAGGCGTGCTGCGGCGGATCTCCGGCCACCGAACGGAGCTGCCGGACGGGAGGGGTCTTGCCGGTCGTCCAAATGAGACACCCTGGCTTGATCACGCGGATGCGCAACCTGGAGCGTATCCGGGAGATCTCTGCAGTCGCCGTCCGCCATGGCTTCGGCTACCTGTTCGAGCGGCACCATCTGGTGGGCCTCTTGCCGCGCAGGAGGCGCGGGCGTCACCATCCTTCTGCCCAACGCGGTGAGCACATCCGCGAGATGCTGGACGAGCTGGGGCCTACGTTCGTCAAATTCGGCCAACTGCTCAGTACTCGTCCCGACATAATCCCTCCCGATATCGTGCAGGAGCTGGTGAAGCTCCAAGACAGGGTCGCTCCGTTGGACTTCGCCGTGATCAGGCCGGTGGTGGAAGCCGAGATAGGACTGAGTCTGGAGCGGGCGTTCGAAAGCTTCGACCCCGACCCTCTTGCGTCCGCATCCATCGGACAGGTGCACGGAGCCGTACTACCTGGGGGACGCAAGGTGGTGGTCAAGGTCCAGCGGCCGGAGGCCCCCAAGCAGGTCAAGAAGGATGTCGAGCTTCTGATGCAGTTCGCGGAACTCATCGAAGGACGGATCGTACCCTCGGTCTCCACCGTGGATCTGGTGAGAGAGTTCTCCCGCTCGATCGACCGGGAGCTGGACTATGTGCTTGAGGCCCGCAATGCCATGCGGTTCTCCGACCACTTCGAGGACGATGAGTCTGTGCTCATACCCGTTGTGTACCCGCGCTACTGCACGACCCGGGTGCTCACCATCGAGCGCCTGGAGGGACCGACTCTGAACACCTCGGAGGTTGCCGCCCTCCCCTTGGATGAACGCAGGACTCTGGCAGAGACCATGTCGTCCTGCTGGTTCAAACAGATCCTGCGTGACGGCTTCTTTCATGCGGATCCTCACCCTGCCAATATCGTGTACCTGGGACGGGGCAAGATCGGTCTGCTCGATTTTGGCATGGCCGGCTCCCTGCGGGCCGATGACCTTGAGGAGGGAACCCGACTGGTCCTGTACGTGATGCGGTCGGACATCGCCGGGATCAAGAGGTCTCTGAAGCGGTTGGGTGTGCAATGGAGCCCCGCGGCCGACGAACTGGTCTCCCAGGCCATCGAGGAAGCATTCGCCCGTTACTTCGGCGCCTCGCTCAGGAATATTGACATGCGATCCCTGTTCCGACAGGTGTTTGAGGTCGTGTATTCACTGCAGCTCCGTCTACCCACCAGGTTCCTGATCCTCGACAAGGCAGTGCTCACCTTGGAGGGCGTGATCAGCCAGCTATATCCGGACCTCAACCTGTTCGAGACAGCCTCGCGCTATTCGCGGGAGCTGAAACGTAACCTGACCGATCCAAGGAAGGTACCTGTCCGGCTGCAACGCTACGCAGCCGAGTACGCTCAGATAATGAGCGAGTACCCGTTGCAGCTCCATGATCTGTTGGAGGAGCTCCGTTCGGGCGCTCTGGAGATCAAGTACCGGCACACCGGCCTTGAAGATGTCATCCACCGGCTGGACATGCTGACCAATCGCTTGGTTGTGGCCCTGGTCAGCATCGCGCTCGGGGGGACCGGCACGGCGGTGGGTATCTTGGTGGAGGGTGGCCCTCATCTGGCCGGGCTCTCCGCGTGGGGGCTGCCTGGGTTCGCGGGCTCGCTCTTCTTCGGGGCGTGGCTCATTTACGCCATTCTGCGTTCGGGGCGCCTGTAAGTGTCTTGGGCCACGTTCGAAGGACCGGGAGGGGCGCCCACGGGTTCAGCAACCCATCCACCTGGGCCGCTATAGTGTGTCGTGTATGAATACCTCCACTGTAACGGAACACACCTCCTGGGCGGTCAACCCCTACTCCTGGCTGAGCGCTGAGCGGCTGGCAACGGAGCTCAACCTTCCCTTGGTGGCGGGGATGGTACTGGCGGGGAGAGGTTTGTCCGATGTTGAGGACGCCCGTCGCTTTCTCGATTGTACCGCTGCGCTGCCGGACCCATTCCTGTTCGGCGATATGGAGAGGGCCGTGACCGTCATCTCTCGGGCCATCGATGAGGGGCGCCGTCTCATCGTTCACGGCGACTACGACGCCGACGGCATCACCGCCACCGCCGTCATGTTGCTGGGTCTGCGCGAGCTAGGCTTAGAGGCGGAGTGGTATCTACCCAGCCGTTTCAAAGAGGGTTACGGGCTGTCAAGACACGCTGTGGACACCATCGCTGCGGGAGGACCGGCCGTCCTCGTGACGGTTGATTGCGGGGTGAACTACCCCGATGAGGTGGAGTACGGCAAAGGCCTGGGCTTGGACGTCGTGGTCGTCGATCATCACACTCCGGGGCCTCGGTTGCCGGATTGCCCCTTAATACATGCATCCGTGGGGGCGTATCCGCACGCCGACCTGTGCGGAGTGGGTCTGGCCCTCAAGGTGCTGCACGCCCTGCACATATCCAGACGCGGGGCGACGGCCGACTCCCTGCCCGAGACACTCCGCGGGCTGCTTGATCTTGTGGCCATAGGTACCGTGGCCGATCTCGCTTCTCTGTGGGGGGAGAACCGTTACTACGTGAAGGAGGGACTCAAGCTCGTCAGCATAGGGCATCGGCTCGGGATACGCATGCTGTGCTCGGTGGCGGGCTGCACCGGCCAGGTGGATTCGGGGACGGTGGCCTACAGACTTGCTCCCCGGCTGAACGCGGCCGGCCGTTTGGCTGACCCTTCTCCACCCCTGCGATTGCTTCTGAGCGAGAATGAGGAGGAGGCATCGGTCCTCGCCGCCCACCTCCACGAGCTGAACGGGGCGCGGCAAGACGTAGAGAGGCAGATACTCGAAGATGCCGTAAGGAGCGTGGAGGCATTGGACGATCTTCCACCTGCACTCGTGGTCGCCGGAGAGGGATGGCACGAAGGTGTCGTGGGTATCGTGGCCTCACGACTGGTGGAGCGTTACCATCGCCCGGCCATCCTGCTCGGCATACGTGACGGCACGGCCAAGGGGTCCGGACGCAGCGTCTCCGCGTACGACCTCATGAGCGGCCTGAACGCCTGCGCCGAACACCTCACGGTATTTGGAGGACACAGGCAGGCGGTCGGTCTCACCCTAGAGGAAGATCGTCTGGATCAGTTCCGCTGTGCGATCGAGGCTCATGCGGCCCGCATGCTCGAGCCGAGTGACTTCGTGCCCGTCTACCGGGCGGATGCCATCATCCGCGGCGAGGACGCCGGCGCCGACACTGCATCGGCGCTTGCCGCGCTAGGGCCGTTCGGCACGGGCAATCCAAGGCCTCGATTGCTGATGGTAGGAGCCGGCTTAGAGCAGGCGGAGGTCACTCGGAACGGCGGGCATCTCCGCTGTGTGGTGGAGGTCGATGGCGTGAGGACCCGGGGCATAGGCTTCGGAATGGCTGATATGGCTGCGATCTTGCAGGGACAACCCGGTCCGCGGTTGGTGGGTGCTCAGCTACGCGTGGATGAGTGGCAGGGTACGCTGCGCCCGGAGTTTGTGATCGAAAGGATCGGTCCCGTGGGGGACAGCGAGGGACTGTCGGACAGCTTCTCGGAAGACTGTATGCCTGTCACGACGGCCGCTGCTCAGAGTGCCCGTGCCGGAAGCCTGGGGGGGCCGGCTTGTACGGAGAGTGTGGAGGGCAGCCGGGCCGTCGGCCCGGCTGCCCTCCACCTGTCACGCGTTCGTGATCTGCGCGATGCCCGTGATTCTTCCGGTTGGGTGGCCCAAGTCCTGGCTTCCGATGCACGCGTTCTGTTGCTGGTGTGTTCCTTGCCCCAGGCGCTCAGTGCCCTGCGGGGACGCATTCCTATGTGCAGGCTGTGGGGCGGGGAGGTGAGTTGCGTGTCCAGGGGAAGCAGCCCGGACGAGCGGATGGATCTGGCAGCGGCGCGAGTCGGTATCGCAGAGTGGGACGTGGGAGACGAAGTGTTCCCGCTCTCAGGTGACTACGCTCATGTCATCGCCCTCGATCCACCGTACCGGCCCCGCCACGTCGGCCTTCTTCAACGCGTCGAGAGCCAGGGTTCCGTCGTGCATCTCTGCTATGGGGAACGGGAGCGTTCGGAGACCGGGCGTCTACTGAGGTATCTCGTGCACCCTCGTTTCGCGATGGTGTGCCTATTCCGGGCTATGCGGGAGGGCGGCCGGCCGCGGGTGAAGCTCTACTCGCGGGCTATGGAGATGGCGGTGAACGAATCCGGTGTGGCTCTCACCTGGGGTGATCTGGAGAGGGCCGCGTCGATCTTGGAGGAGTTGGGTGTTGAACAGGTTTCTCCTGGAGAGGCTAAACTAGACGCACGCAGCGTGGCGATCTACGCCGCGGCAGAGGCGGACTACGAGGAGTGTTCGAGGTTTTGTCTGACTCTCTGAAAACCTCTCAGCCCGGCCCTCGCCGAGGGCAGGCGGCGACCATGGCGCCCGATGAGATCGTGGAGCGCCACCGTAGTCTACTGGACGGTCTGGTCGGCAAGATAGAGCGGTATAACCCCGGTTTCGACCGGGATTTACTAAGCCGTGCCTTCGAAGTAGCGGCCGTTCAGCACGCCGCCCAACTGCGGGCGAGCGGTGAGCCCTATATCAATCACCCGGTGGGCACTGCGGTCATCTGTGCAGAGTTGGGGCTCGACGTCGCCACTTTGGTGGCTGCGCTGCTCCACGATGTCGTCGAAGACACCGGCATGCCCATAGAGGCCGTCAAGGAGAGTTTCGGTGATGAAGTAGCCCTTCTCGTCGACGGAGTCACCAAGCTGTCTATGATGTCGTTCAGCACGGACGAAGAAGAGCAGGCCGAAAACATCCGGAAGATGATCGTAGCCATGGCCAAGGATATACGGGTCATCCTCATCAAATTGGCCGACCGTCTGCACAACATGCGCACTCTCGGCTATCTGGGAAAAGAGAAGCAGATCCAGAAGGCGAAGGAGACCCTCGAGGTCTACGCACCCTTGGCCCACCGGTTGGGCATCGAGTCTATCCGATGGGAGTTGGAGGACTTGTCGTTCGCTACCCTACATCCGCGCAAGTATCAGGAGATACAGCGCATGGTGGCCCAGCGCCGGGCCGATCGGGAGCGAGACATGGAGGAGGCGAGGGCTATCCTGGTTCGAGAACTCGCGGCAGTCAACATAGAGAGCGAGATCGTGGGCCGGGCCAAGCACTTCTACTCCATCTACGACAAGATGGTACGCCGGGGCAAGGAATTCAACGAGATCTTCGATTTGATCGCTCTTCGCGTCTTGGTCGATTCGGTGAAAGACTGCTACGCGGCGCTGGGGATCATCCACACGCTGTGGAAGCCGGTCCCCGGTCGTTTCAAAGACTACATAGCCATGCCTAAGTTCAATATGTACCAGTCGCTGCACACAACGGTCATGGGCCCGCAGGGGAAGCCGCTCGAGATCCAGATCCGCACCAAGGAGATGCACGAGACCGCCCAGTACGGCATCGCTGCTCACTGGATGTACAAGGACAAGACCGGCCGCCCCACTCAGCGCACCGATGCCCACATGGAGAAGCTGCAGTGGCTGCGACAGATCATGGATTGGCAGTCGGAGACGAAGGACGCGGGCGAGTTCATGGAGTCTCTGCACATAGATCTATTCAAGGACGAGGTCTATGTGTTCACGCCCAAGGGTGAGGTCAAGAGCCTGCCGGCGGGGTCCACTCCGGTCGATTTCGCCTACGCAATCCATACCGACGTCGGCCACCGCTGCGTTGGAGCTAAGGTCGACGGGCACATCGTACCTCTAACCTATAAGCTCCAATCGGGGGACATCGTCGAGATCCTCACCTCCAAGACGGCTCAGGGCCCGTCACGCGATTGGCTGCAGTTCGTGGCCAGCTCGGGCGCCCGCAATAAGATCCGGCAGTGGTTCAACCGAGAGCGGCGAGAGGATGCGGGTCACCTGGGACGTGAGGCTCTTTTGGAGGCCTTCCGCAAGCAGGGGCTACCTGCCCAGCGGCTGATGAACTCGGACATGTTGGGCGAGGTTATGAAGGAGTCCAACTACGCAAAGAGGGATGATTTCTTCATAGCCATCGGTTCGGGCAAGTTGAGCACGCAGCACGTGGTGCAGCGTATCATCCAGAGTGTCAACCGGGAGGGCGAGGCCGCGGCGGCAAGTCTCTCCATGCCGGAGACGGTCACCAAGGGAGACATGAAAGGGGCGCCCTCGGCCCACCAGTTGGGTATCAAGGTCGACGGCATCGAGGATGTCGCCGTGCGACTTCCCCAGTGTTGCCGGCCGGTACCGGGCGACGACGTGGTCGGTTACATATCCCTGGGGCGTGGCATCACCGTCCATCGGCGGGATTGCCCCAACGTCAAGGCTTTGGAGAAGAATCCCGAGCGTTTCACCCACGTGGAGTGGGACAGCAAGGCAAAGACGCCCCTGCGTGTGGAGGTGCAGGTGGAGGCTTACGATCGAGACCATCTGCTGGAGGACATCTCCCGCACCTTGAGCGAGAGCGGCATCAGCATCATTGCCGCTCAGGTGACCACGGCGCGAAACAACATGGTCCGAGACCGTTTCGTCTTCGAAGTGCCGGAGATCGACTACCTGGAGACAGTGCTACAGCGCATCCGCCGCATCGACACGGTCTATGACGCTTATCGGGTGACCCCGCACTGACGCGGTGGGACCGCTGCCTTTCCCGTACGAGGTCTCACGGAGACCGATAACTTGCGACCAGTCAGGCCTCAGCCTCTGGTAGAATCTCGCGTCATGAATATTCTCTGTGCACCCGTAGGGATCAATCAGGCCAACTGCTACTTGGTCTACGATGAGCAACGTCGTATGTGCGCAATCGACCCGGGGGCGGAACCCGATCAGCTGTTGCGCCACATCGCGAAGGAAGAATTGAGCCTGGAGGCCATCCTCGTCACCCATGGACACTTCGATCACATCGGAGGCGTCAAGGGTTTGGTGGAGGCGACGGGAGCACCCGTGTACTGTGCGGCCGAAGTGGCGCCGGTGCTTGAAGGGATCGAAGAGTGCCCGGCCTTTGGGCAGAAGATGTCGGCGGTTGCTGCGGAAGCGGTGAAGGTGGTAGCGGATGGAGATACGGTCGAGGTTGGCTCTCTCTCCATCAAGGTGCTAAGCACGCCCGGACACGCCGTGGGCTCGCTTACCTTTGACATCGACGGCCATCTGTTCTGCGGCGACCTTCTGTTCTACCGTTCGGTGGGCCGTACGGACTTCCCGGGCGGCGATTTCGCCACGCTTCTCACCTCCATTCAGCGGCTTGCCTCACTCTATCCAGCGTCCACACCGATCCACCCCGGTCACCAGTGGTCGACCACTTTGGGGGAGGAGCTGGCCGAGAACCCGTTCCTCGGAGGGCTCGAAGCTGATGGCTGAGCCGGTCAGCGCACCCAAGGGCACCTACGACATCCTCCCTGACGACCAACCGCTGCGACGCTGGGTAGTCAGCCAGGCCGAGGCGGTCTTCCAACGTTACGGCTACGGTCGCATCGACACCCCTACGTTCGAGGAGACGAGGCTCTTCTCTCGAGGGGTGGGGGAGTCCACGGATATCGTCCGCAAAGAGATGTACACGTTCGAAGACCTGGGCGGACGCAGTATGACTCTGCGTCCGGAGGGCACGGCGCCGGTGGCTCGAGCGTACATAGAGCACGGCATGCACACGCTTCCGCAGCCGGTGAAGCTCTACTACCACAGCCCCATGTTCCGCTATGAGAGCCCGCAGTCGGGGCGCTACCGCCAGCATCATCAGCTGGGCATCGAGGCTTTCGGCTCCGCCGCGCCCGAGGTCGATGCCGAGGTCATCGGAGTGTTGGCGGCTCTTTACCGGGAGTTGGGCCTCAAGGAGCTCGATCTCCGGCTCAATTCTATGGGTTGCAGAGAGTGTCGTCCCGGCTATTCGGCCGCTCTTAGAGAGTTTCTGGCGAAGAATACCGAAGCGTTCTGCGGCGAGTGCCGCGAGAGGGCCCAGCTCAATCCCATGCGCACCTTCGACTGCAAGGTGCCGGCGTGCCGGGAGGCATTGGAAACGGCTCCCCGCCTGACCGATCACCTCTGTCCCGCTTGCGCCGCCCATCACGCTCGCCTACAGGAGTGTCTCGCGGTGCAAGACATCTCCTTCGTGCCCGACCACACCTTGGTCCGCGGGATGGACTACTACACCCGCACCACCTTCGAGTTCCAATCTCCACTGCTGGGAGCGCAGTCGGGTGTGGGAGGCGGAGGACGCTACGACGACCTCGTAGAGACCATCGGCGGCCCGGCTACGCCGGGCGTCGGCTTCGGTACCGGCGTAGAGCGCATCATCCTGGCCCTCGCCCGGGGAGGAGGAACGCCGCCGGGGCCGCGGCATCCGGTGGTGTATTTGGTCGCCCTCACCGATGAGGCTCGGAGAGAGGCCTTCTCCCTCGCCCACCAATGTCGCAGCCTGGGTGTCGCAGCCGAGCTGGATTACATGAGCCGCAGCGCCAAAGGCCAGATGAAGCAGGCGGGCCGCAGCAAGGCTCGTTATGCCTTCATCCTTGGCGAACAAGAACTGGCCGACCATGTGGTGACCGTGCGGGATCTCGTTTCAGGAATTGAGAGGTCGTTGCCGGGGCAGGAAGCGGTGTCCCTTGCAGCCGCTCAGTCTGCGGACCTCTGAGGGCATCTAGACCAGAAGGAGCAAAGGACCAACCGTGGGATACAGAGATGAATGGTGCGGCAACTTCCGCGAGGAGTCCGTTGGCCGGCGGGCCACAGTGGCCGGATGGGTCCAGCGGAGGCGTGACCACGGCGGTCTGATATTCGTCGACCTACGCGACCGGACGGGGATCGTCCAGCTGGTCTTCGAGGCCGAGAGCTCACCGGCTGTTCACGCGCAGGCTGAAGAATTGCGAAGCGAATACGTACTCACAGCCACAGGTACCGTGCTGGCCCGGTCCCCGGAGCGGATCAACCCCAATCTGCCCACGGGTGGAGTGGAGATAGTGGTGGAGAGCATGAAGATCCTGGCGGCCGCTGCCACCCCGCCTTTTGCCCCCGAGGACGATCTCGATGTCGACGAGACCCTACGCCTCAAGTACCGGTACATAGACCTGCGGCGGCCCCGCATGTTCCACAACCTGCTGCTAAGGCACCAGCTGGTCCAATCGGTCCGGCGCTACCTGGGGGGCCAGGGGTTCATCGACGTGGAGACCCCTATCCTCAGTAAGAGCACACCTGAAGGAGCACGCGACTTTCTCGTCCCGAGCCGTTTGAGACCGGGAGAGTTCTATGCTCTGCCGCAGTCCCCACAGCTCTTCAAGCAGTTGCTGATGATCGCCGGCTTCGAGCGCTACTACCAGATCGCTCGGGCCTTTCGGGATGAGGATCTCCGGGCCGACCGGCAGCCCGAGCACACCCAGATCGACATCGAGATGAGTTTCGTCGACGAGGCCGACATCCAGGAGATGGTCGAGGGCATGTTTGTTTCCGCCTTCAAGGACGCGCTCGATGTGGAGCTGTCCAGACCCTTCCCGCGCCTTACCTACTCAGAGGCGATGGCACGCTACGGGAGTGACAAGCCCGACCTCAGGTTCGGCATGGAGATCGTCGACGTGACCGACCTGGCAGGTGAGATGGAGTTTCGCGTCTTCGCCGATACGGTCTCGGGGGGAGGCGTGGTACGAGGCATACGGGCAGAAGGTGGCGCCCGCTTCTCCCGCAAGGACGTGGACGATCTCGCTTCGGAAGCTGCCGTCTTCGGTGCGAAGGGTCTCGTCCCCGTTTGGGTCGAAGAAGGTGGGACACGATCCCCCCTGCAGAAGTTCTCGCGTCCCGAGCAGATGCAGATTCTGCTGGACAGGTTTGGAGCTCGGGCCGGGGACATCCTGCTTCTCATTGCCGACCAGAAGGGGGTGGCGGAGCCGAGTCTGGGCGCCCTCCGCCTGGCCCTCGCCTCCCGGCTGGCGATCGAACGGAAGGGATGGTCGTTTGCCTGGATCGTGGACTTCCCCATGTTCGAATACGACGGGCGTGAGAAACGCCTGAAGGCGCAGCATCATCCTTTTACCAAGCCGAGAATCGACTGCTTGGAGGACTTGCAGAAGAGACCGCTCGAGCTTGGTACGTACGCCTATGACTTGGTCTTGAACGGGGTGGAGCTGGGTAGCGGCTCTCTCCGCATCTCAGACCCAGAGATGCAGGAAGCGGTGTTCTCTGCGCTGGGACTGACCGAGCCTGAGATCGAAGCCAAGTTCGGGTTCCTGGTGGAAGCCATGGACTACGGGATACCGCCGCTCGGCGGAATAGGTCTGGGACTCGACCGCACGGTGATGCTTATGGCCGGAGAGACGTCTATCCGTGATGTGATCGCCTTTCCGAAGACCGCCAGCGGTTCTTGTCCCTTGACGGACGCGCCCTCCAATGTCACTGCCGACCAGTTGCGAGAGCTCCGCATCAAGACCATATGAGGGTCCGGCTCTGCCCGCATCGGGTGTGAGGGGAGGGGGTAGAAGCCACATTGCCGGGGGAATGGGCGTGTGCTACCCTCATGATGCTCGACCTTGTTCGTGATCTGGCCCAAACTTGAGCCAACACATTTCGCTTGGGAGGCTTGTTCGCCTGAACGGCGTATTTTCCCTTTCAGGGACGGTCACCCACCTGCTTAGGCAGGTTCAAGCGCCTGTCAGACACGGCAAGGTGGAGCATTCTTATGGGAAGGAAGGCGATGGCCAGACGAAGTAGACAGCAGCTCAGTGTGTTGGTCTTGATTCTGTTTGCGGCGACGCTCTTATGGGGTTGTGGTGGCGGGGAGGACGAGACCACTACCACCAGCTTGGTCACCACCACTGTTCGCTCGGGCTCCGGGAGCGCCGGGGACGATCTCATAGGGCAGAGCGTCGACCCCACCGAGGACACTCCACCCGCCTTCACGGATGTCTATGGTGAAAAGCCCATCGTAGTTCTCTTCTATGTCACGGGTGGGACGGATGACGTTATGGTCATCGAGAACCTGAACGCGCTCACCTCCTCTTTCCGAGATTACGTGTTCCTGGCCTACGACTACAAGACACCGGATGCGTACGGTGACCTCTCCGCGCTCCTGGATGTGGGATATCCGCCGGAACTGATCCTCATAGACAGGGAGGGGATCGTGAAGGATGTCTGGAACGGCTACGTGGACGAGGGAACCCTCAATCAAGCCCTGGTGAACCTCGACAGGACCTAGTTCCCGGCAGACATGGATTGGTGTGCAAAGGCCGGGATATCCCGGCCTTTCTGGTAGTAGGGGGTGCTGTGACAACCGAGGTGTACGACTGTGCGCGGGGCGAGCCGGACGAGCGCGGGGTCCTGGTGGGCCTCAGCGGAGGTGTCGATAGCGCTGTTGCCGCCCTGCTGCTGCGCGAGCAGGGCTACAGGGTCTCGGCGGTGACGCTGCGCCTATGGAGTGACCCCGGCTCTTCAGACCGGCGGACGGGCCGCTCCGTCCAGGACGTAGCTCGAGCCGCCCAGGTCGCTGAACGTCTGGACATCGCCCACGCGGTGGTCGACGCCGGCGATGTCTTCTCCTCCGGGGTGGTGAGCTACTTCGTGGACCAGTACGCGCAAGGAAGGACTCCCAACCCCTGCGTGAAGTGCAACGCCCGGATCCGTTTCGGATTGCTTTTGGAGATCGCCCGAAAGTCGGGGCTCTCCCGGATCGCCACCGGCCATTACGCCCGCCTCATCGGCAGCCCGGGTGCGCTCGCCCGAGCCGTCGACCGCGGGAAGGACCAATCCTACGTTCTTGCCGAAGTCCCACCCGGATTGCTGAGCCACTGCCTCTTCCCATTGGGATCTCTGACCAAGGCCGAAGTGAGAAGGCTGGCGGCCGGAGCGGGCCTGGAGAACGAGGTAGCGGCGGAGAGCCAAGAGATATGCTTCATCTCCGACGACGATCACCGTCGCTTTCTCCGGCAGCGCCTCGGAGAGCTTCCCGGCGCGATCGTGGATTTGAGTGGGCGGCAGCTCGGCCGGCACTCGGGCACCTACAACTTCACCATCGGCCAGAGAAAGGGCTTGGGAATATCCGCCGACCGGCCCTTGTATGTGGTGGCGCTGTCTGCTGAACGACGGGAGGTAGTCGTTGGACCTCCGGAAGGCACTGCCGCTGGGGGAGTGGTGTTGGAAGATGTCGTGTGCCACCGCCCGCAACCTTCCCGGAGTCTGCTGATGCAATGGCGTTCCACCGGAGGCAGCGTCCGGGCACGCGTATCGGGGAGCACGGCGGAAGGCGGGGGTCAGGTCCAGGTTGACACTTTGCCGCCGGCGGTCGGGGATGAACCCGCCTCTGCCCGCCACGAAGCCGTCGCCGTCATTCTTGAGGAGCCGGCAATGGGGGTATCTCCCGGCCAGACGGCGGTGCTGTACGACAGAGACCTGGTGGTTATGGCGGGCACGATCCGGTCCACTCGGCCGTGGAGCGAGACGATGCGTGAGGGCTGCGTCAAGGGTTAGAAATAGGGCCTGTGGTATAGTCTTGAGGTTTAGTACTCACCAGAAAGGGGCTTGAGATGGAGTGGGATGCCGACGCCATCATGAGGATCGCCATCGGTGTCTTCTTCGTGCTCTTCGGGGTGGGGATCGCGTACGCGCTTGTGCGCCTGGCGACGGTCTTCAAACGGTTGAGCAGTATCCTCGCCGACGCAAACACACGGGTGGTGCCTCTGTTGACGCGGCTGGAGGGCACTCTGGATGGAGTCAACTCCGAACTGGGCAAGGTCGATGAGCTCACCGGCTCCGTGGCCGGCATTGTGAAGACAGCGGAGCAGGCCACCACTGCCGTGCAGAGCGCGGTGTCCAAACCCATGAAGAAGATGGCGGGGGCAACAGCCGCAGTCAATGAAACGTTAAGGTCCTTCTTCGGGACCGGACCAGGGAAGGAGAGATGATGGGTACGTTTCGAACACTAGCCATTTTGGCCACGGGAGCAGCGCTGGGGGGGACAGCCCTGCTTGCATATCGTATCTCTCAGGAGACGGGTAAGCCGCTTCAGGAAGCTCTGTACGATGTTCCGACGGAGGCACGCAAATTGTTCTCCGATGTCCCCACAGAAGCCCGCAAGGTGTTCTCGGAAGTCCCCACAGAAGCCCGCAAGGTGTTCTCCGATGTCCCCACAGAAGCCCGCAAGGTGTTCTCGGATGTTCCGGGCGAAGCTCAGCGGGTGTTTGAGGATGTCAAGAATAGAGCCGCGGAGGCCATAGAACGTGGGCGCGAGATGTACGTGGAGAAGCAGCAGGAGATCGAAGATCGCCTCAAGGGCGACGCCTCTGTCTGACAGGGGAGATGGCTGTCACCCGGTTGAGCGCTCCACACGACATCGTCACGCTTCACATAGCAAGAGGCGGTTCGGCACTCCCGGTGATGCGTGTGCTCATGGGGGGGATGGCCTCTCGCAACGACCTCCCGCTCGATCGGCTGGACGATCTGCACCTTGCCGTTGAGACGCTTCTGGCCGAAGAACCGGAGTCGGGGGGTGAGCTCACGCTTGAACTGTCGACCCCGGCCGGCGGATTTCGCGTGTTGCTGGGGGGCTTGGTCAACCAGAGCGTCAAGGCCGCCCTGGTGGCCGACGATCTGTTCAAGCCGTGTCCGGGCTGCCTGCTCGACGTGCGGCTCATCCTTGATTCACTATTGGATAGTCATGGGGTGGTCGACATGGATGGGGTGTCGTTCGGCGTCGAGATGGAGAAGCGGGCCTCGTAGGTGTCGGCATTGGAGTCAGACAGGGTTGAGGGGCAGCGCGGGGCGGGTCCGCTGCCTTACGGAGAGCGGGTAGAAGACCTGTCCGAGCGCGAACTCCTGTTGCGCCTGCGAGAGCAGCAGGACGGCGCTGCCCGGGAAGAACTGATCAAGAGATATCTGCCGCTGGTCAAGAGTCTGGCCAGGCGGTTCGCATCACGCGGCCAACCCGTGGAGGACCTCGTACAGGTGGGGTCCATAGGACTGATCAAGGCAGTGGACCGCTTCGATCTGGATAGGGGAGTCGAACTCTCCACCTATGCGACCCCCACCATCATGGGGGAGATCAAGCGGTATTTCCGTGATAAGGGATGGGCGGTCAAGGTTCCTCGTGCGCTCCAAGACCTAAACGTCCGCCTCAACCGGGTCGTAGAGCAACTCACGGTGGAGTTGCGACGCTCTCCGACCATAGCGGAGCTTGCCGCCGCCACAGAGGTCAGCGAGGAAGAGGTGGTGGAAGCGCTCGAGAGTGGGCGGGCGTACAGTTCGGTGTCCATCTTCTCTGGAGGCGGAGGGGAGGAAGACGAATCCTTGGAGTTGCTTGATTATCTCGGTACCGAGGAGGAAGCCTACGAGATATTCGAGCAGAGACGTGTCTTGGCTCCGGCCATGGCTCGCTTGGATCCGCGGGAGCGCCTCATCCTCCACCTAAGGTTTTTCGAGGGGATGACACAGACACAGGTGGCCACACGCATCGGAATTTCCCAGATGCACGTGTCCCGGCTGATTAGGAAGTCCATCGACAACCTCCGCCAATACATGGCGGAAGAGGAGGCTCTGGCCGAGGCGGCCAGAGGGAGAGGCGAGGTCTGATCCGTGAAGACGGCTGAACTGCGCAAGATGTATTTGGACTACTTCATCGACCAGGGTCATCTTCTGATGCCGAGTGCTTCGCTCGTTCCTTACAAGGATCCTTCGGTTCTTCTGACCACCGCGGGCATGCAGCAGTTCAAGCCGTACTTCATGGGGTTGGCCGAGCCACCCAGCAGCCGCATGACGAGCGTGCAGAAGTGCTTTCGCACTTCCGATATCGACAAAGTGGGTTTGACCGCCCGGCACTGCACCTTCTTCGAGATGCTGGGCAACTTCTCGGTTGGTGACTACTTCAAAGAGGGAGCAATCCGCTACGCCTGGGACTTCTCTACCAGATGTCTCGAGTTCGATCCGGAGCGTCTCTGGATCTCTTACTTCGAGGGGGACGAAGCCCTCGAGCCGGATAATGAGGCTGTTGCCGTCTGGAGATCTCTGGGGATGCCTCAAGAACGCATGGTGGGGCTTCCCCGCAGCGCCAACTTCTGGGGACCGGTGGGGCCCACCGGGCCTTGCGGGCCCTGCTCTGAGCTCTACTACGACCGCGGTCCCGGGTACGGCTGCGGCGGCCCAGATTGCCGTCCGGGCTGTGAGTGCGACCGGTACGTCGAGTACTGGAACCTGGTCTTCACCGGCTACAACATGGGCGAAGACCAGGTGCTCTCCCCGTTACCGGTACAGAACATCGATACGGGCATGGGCTTGGAGAGGGTGGCGGCTCTGAAACAGGAGGCGCAATCGGTATTTCTCACAGACGCGTTCAAACCATTGATCGAGCTGGGCGAAGAGGTCGCCGGAACACGCTTCGGAGATGACCCGGGGACCGATGTGGCACTCCGCGTCCTGGCCGACCACGCGAGGGCCTTGGCGTTCTTGGTGGCCGACGGTGTCCTGCCGAGCAACGAAGGCCGGGGATACGTGCTGCGTCGAGTCATCCGCCGTGCGGCCCGTTTTAGCCGTTCGGCAGGAATGGAACCACCCTTCCTGGCGCGTTTTGCGGAGCGCGTCATCGAACTCATGGGTGGAGCCTATCCGGAGCTCATCGAGCGGCGCGACAGCATCCTCCGAGTGGCCGAGACTGAGGAAGAGAGGTTCAATCGCACCCTTGATCAGGGTTTGGTGTTGGTGGACGAGGCCATCACCAAGGCGCTCGAGGAAGGTACGCAGCTCTTCCCGGGGAGTGTGGCCTTCCAGCTCCACGACACCTACGGCTTCCCGGTGGAGGTGACACGCGAGATTGTGGAGGAGCGGGGTCTGACCTTGGACCTCAAGGACTTCGAGGCGGCCATGGAGGGTCAGCGGCAACGCGCGCGTAGCGCCCAGAAGGGTGGAGACGTGCTGCAGGACGTCATCGTGCGCTTCGCCAGGGAGACCACTCATCCGACCGAGTTCCAAGGTTACGAGCGGGAGGATCTCTACACCGTGGTGGAGAACGTAGAGCCGCTGGGAGACGGCCGGCTGGTCCTCGCACTGCGCGAAAGCCCCTTCTATGCAGAGATGGGGGGGCAGACCGCCGATACCGGGATTATCGAATCTGAGGGCGGCAGAGCCGCGGTCGAGGACGTTCAGCAGCAGGGTCGGGTGCAGGTCATCGTGGCGCGGCTCTTGGACGGGGAGATAGAGGCGGGCACGCGGGTGAAGGCGAGCCTATCGGGCACGTACCGCCATGACGTAGCCGCCAACCACACAGCCACCCACCTGCTTCACTACGCGCTTCGGGCTCGCCTGGGCAAGGACGTCACCCAAGCCGGCTCTTCCGTCCGGGCCGACAAGTTCCGCTTTGACTTCGCCTATCACGAACCGCTCGGACCGGAGCGAATCCTGGAGATCGAAGAGCTGGTCAATCGCCGGATCGTCGAGAATCATCCCGTGCGCACCTTCGTTACCAGTCTGGAGCACGCCAAAGATCTGGGAGCTATGGCTCTCTTCGGGGAGAAGTACGACGACTTCGTGCGGGTGGTCGAGATCGACGATTTCAGCCGTGAACTCTGTGGGGGCACGCACGTCGGTTCCACTAGTGAGTTGGGCATCTTCAAGGTCCTGTCAGAAGGCAGCGTGGGGGCCAACGTGCGGCGAATAGAGGCGGTCACCGGACGGGCGGCCGTCGGCTATTACAGGGAGCGAGAGCAGATGGTGGCTAAAGCAGCTGCGGCTCTTGGAGCGGGCGAGAACGAGTTGCTTGCCGCCCTGGCCAAGGTCCAGACCCGTACGGCTGCCCTGGAGGCGGAGGTCAAGAGCCTCATGTCCACGGCAGCGAAAGACATCCTCCCCTCCTTGGTTGCGAGGGCCGTGCAGCACAACGGGGTGTCGGTGGTAGCAGAAGTAGTGGACGCCCGAGATATGAAGCACCTGCTGTCCCTGGTCGACCAGGTGCGGGATCGTCTCCGGCCGGGCGTAGTGGCGCTGGCCGCGGATATCCAAGGAAAAGCGACCCTCGTAGTGAGCAAGACTCCGGGTGTGGAGTCCGTGGACGCCGGGGCCATCGTCAGAGGGGCGGCGGAGGAATTCGGAGGCGGTGGGGGAGGGAACGCGCAATTGGGTCGCGGAGGAGGCGGTGACCCTGCCAAGCTTGCCGAAGCTCTGGGTGCGGCTCGGACCGCCATTTTGGCCGCTCTGGGTTGCTGAGTGCGGTACCTGGGAGTGGATATCGGCCGCAGTCGGACCGGTCTCGCCTTGTCGGACGCTTTGGGAGTGACCTGCCGTCCATTTGATATTGTGGCTGAGCGAGATGAAGAGCGGGTCATCGAGAGGATCGCGCAGGTGGCAAGAGAGGAAGAGGTGGGGGAGATAGTCGTGGGCCTGCCCCGTCCTCTGTCCGGCGGGTCCAATCGTCAGATGGAAGGGGTCATATCGTTGGTGGAGCGTCTCAGGCAGCTATCCCCGGTTCCAGTCGCAACCTGGGATGAGCGGTTCACGTCGAAGCTGGCTGAAGAAGGGCGTCCTGGGATGAAGTACCACGATGCCGTGGCCGCGTGCTACATGCTGCAAAGCTACCTGGATTCCCGCAGTAACAAAACACCGTGAGGGACGTGTGAAGAGATGAACGGATGGCATCGAGCGTCGTCTGGTAAGGACCAGCATTGGCCCCCGCAGAGATATCGGGGTCTGCGTAAGTGGGCGACGCGTCTGGTGGTCGTCGCAGCGTTTCTGGGCTTCCTCATAGCGGTAGGGTATTTCGTCAACTGGGGCGTGGACTGGTATGCCGAACGCTCCACCACCACGACCACCGAAGTGGCCCGCGGGCCCTCGGTGGAGGTGACCATCAACCCAGGCATGACGGCGGCGGAGATCGGCGGACTCTTGGAGGATAAGCGGGTAATCGATTCCTCCGCCGAATTCGTCGATTTGGTCAAGAGCCGAGGCAGCGAATCCGATCTGCGCCCCGGCATATACCAGTTCCATCAAGACCAGCCGATGCTCGAGGTCGTGGATATGCTGGAGCAGGGAGAAGGATCGCCCAGTTTCAAGCTGACTATCCCCGAGGGTCTGGCCGTGGCGCAAATCGGGGATCTTCTGGCCAGAGAGGGTGAGATCGACGGTGCGCGGTATATCAAGCTGACCGAGCAGCCCGGCAAGTTCAGGATTCCGCGCGTAGGCGGCACCACCCCCGTGGTCACCACCCTGGAAGGTCTGCTCTTCCCCAGCACGTACTACCTCATCGAAGGTGATGGGGCCACCGAACTGATCGGGGCCCAACTCGACGCTTTTGAGGCGAAGACGTCAGACCTGCTTTGGGAAAAAGCGGGTGAGTTGGGTCTGACTCCCTACGAGATCGTCATCGTGGCCTCGTTGATCGAGAAGGAGGTCAGCATCGCTGAGGAGAGACCCCTGGTGGCGGCTGTCATCTATAACCGTATCAAGGCCGACATGACTCTCGGCATCGATGCCACCGTCCGGTATGCTGTCGGGAAGTGGACGGAGAAGCTGACCGAGGAGGACCTGAAGGTGGATTCTCCCTATAACACGAGGACGGTCAAAGGTCTGCCGCCCACCCCCATAGCCAATCCGGGGGTAGCCTCCCTGGAGGCGGCACTGGAGCCCGCCGGGGTCGACTATCTGTACTATGTCCTCGAGGACACGGACGGTCATCACTTCTTCACGGCCTCCTACGACGAGTTCCTTGAAGCCAAGGAGAATCAACCGGACCAGTAGGTTACGGGTGAACCCCCACGGCGCGCTCTTTCGCGCCGTGGGGGTTCGTGCCGCCAGAGTCAGACCTTGGTATCAAGTCCGGGCCGCGTCCGGCACGATACTCTCCGTATCTACGGTGCAGAGAAGCCATCGCAGGAGGTTGCCATGCATCCAGAGGGGTTCGCCATGAGCGCCCGCACCGGGCTCTTGGGAGTAATAGGCCATCCGGTGGGGCATTCCCTTTCGCCTCGGCTTCATAACGCGGCCCTGCGGTCCCAAGGTGTCGATCTGGTCTACTTGGCGTTCGACGTGGAGCCGGTGCAGCTCAGTGCGGCCGTGAGTGGACTGCGGGCTCTGGGCGTGCGCGGGGCGAATGTCACCGTCCCGCACAAGGAAGCCGTCGTTGCCATGCTCGACCAGCTCGATCCGATGGCCGCTCGCGTGGGAGCCGTTAACACCATCGTGAACGATTCCGGCCGTCTGATCGGCCATAACACCGACGTACACGGCTTCGCGGCGGCGCTCCGGTGTTTGCTGCCCGATGGGGCCCGAGGATTGCGTTGTGTGGTCGCGGGTGCCGGCGGCGCGGCTAGGGCGGTCGTTGCCGCTCTGATCGCCGACGGGGCTGCCCGTATAACGATCTGCAACCGTACGCTCGAGCGCGCAGTGGAATTGTGTCGTGTCGCGCAGAACTGGGGCCCGCCCGGATGTGCGGCGGTGCCTCAAGAAGAGTCTCGCACGCTCTTGGCAGACGCAGATCTCCTCGTGAATGCGACGGCGGTCGGCCTCTCGCTGGATGTCAAGGACTTCCCCCTGCCTGTCGATACTTTGCACAGTGGCCTCGTTGTGGTCGATGTCGTGTACGGGACCGAGCCGACCGCTTTGGTGCAAGCCGCGAGACAGCGCGGGGCCCGTGCAATGGACGGCGTCGAGATGCTCCTTATGCAGGCGGGGTGCTCGTACAGGCTCTGGACCGGTCTCGAGCCGCCCATAGGTGTGATGAGGGAAAGTATGGAACTGGAAGAAGGGTGACGGACTGCACATGCAGACTGCACGAGAGGAGAATCTGGAGCAGCTGAAGCTGTCGGGCAAACGAACCGGCGAAATTCTGGTCGACATGGGTGTCTTGACCCCGGAGCAGGTGGACACGGCCCTCGCGGAGCAATTGGTCTCGCATCTGCGCATCGGGGATATTGCGGTAGCCAAGGGCTGGGCGACCAGAGCCCAGGTCATGGAGGCTCTTGCCCGGCGTTTGGGGGTCAAGTACCTGGACCTTGATGCGGCCAGGGTGGATCCAATCACCGCCGACTTGATCTCCGAGAAGGACGCCCGACGTTACGCGGCGGTCCCCGTGAGCTTCGTCGACGAGCACACTCTGCTTGTGGCCATGGCTGATCCTTCCAACATAGTCGCCATCGACGATCTGCGGATACTCACGGGTTTCGATATCGAGCCCGCCATCGCGAGCTTGGAAGATATCACCGCCATGCTGTCCAAGCTGCGACGGGACGACGGTATCGCGGAGGATATCGACTCGAAGCTGGGCGGTGGTGAGGACGAGGCGACCTCTATCGAATTGCGCGACATCAGGGAGCAGGTAGACGCTGCTCCGGTCGTGAAACTCGTCAACGGGATCATCGCGCGGGCGGTAGACGAGTCGGCTTCCGACATCCACTTCGAGCCGCAGGCCAAGGAGCTACTCATACGATTCCGGCACGACGGGGTGCTGCACGAGATCATGACCATCCCGAAGCGTCTGCAGGCGGGAGTGCTCTCCAGGTTGAAGATCATGGCCGACCTGGATATCGCCGAACGTCGCATTCCGCAGGACGGTCGCATAGGACTCGTAGTGAGCGGGCGTCCCATCGACATGCGGGTGGCTTCACTTCCGACTGTCTACGGGGAGAAGATCGTCATCCGCCTGCTTGACCGGTCGAATGTCATGCTGCGTCTTGAAGAACTGGGGTTCTCCGATGTAGCCCTCAACCGCTACACACGGTCGTTCACGAAGCCGTATGGAGCGGTGCTGGTGACAGGGCCCACTGGTTCGGGTAAATCGACCACTCTTTACGCCACCCTCAATATCCTCAATACGCCCGAGAAGAATGTGATCACGGTCGAGGACCCAGTCGAGTATCGGTTGGTCGGTATCAACCAGGTCCAGATAAATCCCAAGGCCGGGCTCACCTTCGCGTCGGGCCTGCGCTCGATCCTGAGGTGCGACCCCGACATCATCATGATCGGTGAGATCCGGGATCGCGAGACGGCGCAGATAGCGGTGGAGTCGGCGCTTACCGGGCACCTTGTCCTTTCGACTCTGCACACCAACAACGCCCCGGGAGCGCTGTCCCGACTCACCGAGATGGGCGTCGAACCCTTTCTGACGGCTTCAGCAGTGGATTGCGTCATAGCCCAGCGGCTGGTCAGGAAGCTCTGCGAATACTGCAAGGAATCATACCCAACCACGCGCGAGATGCTGGAGCGGCTGGATTTTCCGGAGCGAGTCGTCGAGAACTGGCAGGACACCACGTTGCACCGGGCGGTCGGCTGCTCACGCTGCAACCACACCGGATACAAGGGCCGTCTGGGGATCTACGAGATCATGCCCGTCACGGAAGCGATCGAAAGGCTCATAGTCGAGCGCAAGAGTGCCGATGAGATTATGCGGGTTGCCGCCGCAGAGGGAATGATCAGCCTCCGCCAAGACGGCCTAGAGCGCGTGGTGCAGGGTCTGACGAGCGTCGAGGAGATCTCGCGGGTCATCGTGTAGCGCGGAGGACAGGATAGGTGGCACAGGGCGAGCGTTAAGGGGCTTCTATGGTGGACATCAGTGAGATTCTCAAGGTAGTCATCGAGCAGGAGGCGTCGGATCTCCATCTTGCGGTGGGCGTGCCACCGGTGGTGCGCATCGATGGGCATCTGGTGAAGTTGGACTATCCGGTCCTCAGGGCGAACGAAGCACGCGAGCTCATCTACAGCATCCTTTCCCAGGATCAGCGGCAGAAGCTCGAGACCGACTGGGAGGTCGATTTCTCCTATGCCCTCTACGGGATGGCCCGCTTCCGGGTGAACGCGTACTTCCAGCGAGGGACCCTGAGTGCAGCATTCCGGCTTATCCCGGCAGCCATCAAGACTATCGACGATCTGCATCTGCCCAAGGTGCTGCATACCTTCTGCAACAAACCTCGCGGGTTCGTGTTGGTCACCGGCCCTACCGGTTCCGGGAAGTCGACCACCCTCGCTGCCATCATCGACGAGATCAACTCGCTGCGGAGCGATCACATCGTCACCATCGAGGACCCCATCGAATTCCTTCATAGCCACAAGGAGTGTGTGGTGAACCAGCGTGAGGTCGGAAGCGATACCAAGGGATTCCCGGTCGCGCTCCGGTCGGCTCTGCGGCAGGACCCGGATATCATCCTGATCGGTGAGATGCGCGATCTGGAAACCATCCAGATCGCTCTGACAGCCGCCGAAACCGGCCATCTGGTATTCGCCACCCTGCACACGCAGGATTGTCCGCAGACCATCGACAGAATGATCGACGTCTTCCCGCCGCATCAGCAAGAACAGATCCGGGTGCAGATCGCGGCGACACTGGAAGGTATCGTGACGCAGCAGCTTCTACCTCTGGCTGGCGGCAAAGGCAGGACGGTCGCCTGTGAGGTCCTGATAAGCACGCCGGCGGCTAAGAACCTCATCCGCGAAGGAAAGACCCACCAGCTCTACACGGTCATGCAGACCGGCGGCCAGATCGGCATGCAGACGATGAACTCGTGCCTGGCCGACTTGGTGCGCCGCGGCCATATCACGAGAGAATTGGCCGTCCGGCGATCATCGGTGCCGGACGAACTCGAGCGGTTGCTGCTGCAGGGGGCAGCATGATGGGGGAGAGGAGCGCGATCAGGGATGCCCATGGGGGGCTTCAGGATCGGCTCTTATCGGTCGATACTACCGCACAGACGGGGACCGCTTCTGAAGAGCGAATGACCAAGGAGTAGGACAGAGTGGCCACATTCACATACACAGCAAGGCGGGAGCGGGGCGCGCCGTTCACCGGCGAGGTGGAGGCGGACAACAAGGCTGCAGTGGTCGCCCAGTTGCGCCGAAAGGGTCTGACGGTTCTCAAGCTGGAAGAGAAACGTGGGTCTATCGACTTCAAAGCCATGCTCGAAGAGTCCACTCGGATCAAGACCCGCGACAAGGCGGTTTTTGCCCGCCAGTTCGCCACCATGATCAACTCGGGCCTGGCGGTTCTGCGAGCGCTCTACGTGCTGGAGGAACAGACTGAGAACCCTCGTTTGAAGAAGATCATCGGGCGAGTCCGGGAAGATGTGGAAGCCGGTATGCCGCTTTCCGACGCCATGGAAAGGTATCCGGTTGCTTTCGACCGGCTGTACGTTGCTATGGTCCGTGCCGGTGAAGCGGGTGGAGCTTTGGACCAGACTCTCAACCGGTTGGCTACACAGCTGGAAAAGGACGACAGCCTACGCAGAACCATCAAGTCCGCCATGGCCTATCCAGTGCTCATCGCGGCCTTCGCCATCCTGGTGATGATCGGCATGCTGCTCTTTATCATCCCGATCTTCGCGAGCATGTATGCCGATCTAGGCGGTCAACTGCCTAGTCTAACCAGAGCGATGATGGGTGTGAGCAACGCCTTGAAGGGCTACTGGTTCGTGATCTTCCCAGTGCTCGGCCTGCTCATTTGGGGAATCGTGAAGCTCAAGAACACTGACGATGGCCGGCGTTATTGGGATCGGATTAAATTGAAGCTGCCCATGAAGCTGGGACCGGTCATACAGAAGATCGCGCTCGCTCGTTTCAGTCGCACGCTGGCCACTCTGGTCGGCGCCGGGGTGCCGATCCTGCAGGCCATAGAGATCACCGGCAAGACTTCTGGCAACTCAGTGCTGGAAGAGTCCATGGTCGATGTGAAGGAGAGCGTGCGCAGCGGCGAATCGATCGCTCAGCCGCTGACGCGGGTGGCGGTGTTTCCACCGATGGTCACGCACATGATCTCCATCGGCGAAGAGACCGGAGCTCTGGACGCTATGTTGAACAAGATCGCCGACTTCTACGAAGACGAGGTCGATGCAGCGGTCAAGTCGCTGACCTCGATCATCGAGCCCATCATGATGCTGTTCGTGGGTGGACTGGTAGGGCTAATCGTGATCTCGATGTACCTGCCGATGTTCAACATGATGAATCTCGTCCAGTAGGCCATGCCCAATGCACGATAATGTGCATTATGTAAACTAACGTGTCAGGCGCAGGCTGTCAGACCTCGTAGCTCAGCAGGCTGAAGACATCGTAGCCCTGAAGACGGTCTCTCCCACGGAGCTCGGTCAATTCGATCAGGAACGCCAGACCGGCTACGATGCCTCCCGCCCCTTCGACGAGTCGGATCTTGGCCTCGGCCGTACCGCCGGTTGCCAGTAGATCGTCATGAATGAGCACACGTTGACCAGGCTTGATGGCGTCGGCGTGCATCTCGAGGGCGTCTTTACCGTACTCAAGGTCGTATTCGCAGCGATTCACGGTCCACGGCAATTTCCCCGGCTTACGAGCGGCAGCAAACCCTACTCCCAGAGCGTATGCCAGCGCTGCACCCAGTATGAAACCCCGGGCCTCCGCACCCAGAATGAGGTCCACCTGTCTTCCTCGGGCGTAATCCGCCAACTTGTCCACTGCATAACGTAGTGCCTCTGGGTCCTGCAGCATGGGCATTATGTCGTGGAAGAGGATGCCTTCTCTCGGGAATCCTGGGATGTGACGGATATGGTCTTCGAGTCTCATTTCTCTCCTTGCCGCTTCGCGTGCAGCTTCTGATCCGGCGTCCAGAGCGCACGAATATGAACATTTGTTCACCTTTGGTGTTCACCTTGTGCCTCATGGCGCGGTGCCCGAACGGCACCTGGGATATTGTACGACCGTCGGCCCTCAAAGAGAACAGCTCCAGGCGACGTTGAACACCGTCTAGAAGGCCTTGCGCAACTCCTTGTAGAGAAGATGGTGCATGAGTCGCGAATAGAGCCCGCCCAGGTCGTTCAAGAGCTGCTCCCCATACTCCCGCTTGTCGGCGTGTGTGGAGCGAAGAGAAGGCGCGACCACCTGCTGAAGGATGGCGGCTTCTCGCTCCACCGAAGAACCCAGGAGTCTCAGGTTGCGAGGCTCCACTCCGAAGCGAGCGAGAACGTGGCAAATGCGGGCGATCTCAACGTCGCCCTCAGTGAAGGCAGTCCCAGTCTGCCGAGACGGCTCAATCAGACGGTAGTCGATGAGGATGCGGAGGAAGTCCTCACTGACTTCGGCCTCCCGGCACAAGTCAGCCCAGGTGTAGCCGGGTTCCTCCTTATGGAGAGTGGCATTGGAGCGCAAAGGAGACACAACCGACGCCAGGCCCTCCCCCGTCCCCGAGGCCTCGGCTCGGTCGAGGCGGTCGCGGATGACCCCCAAGGGCAGATACTCGTCGCGCTGTAAGGTCAGTATGGTGCGCAGTCTCCGCATGTCGGCCGCGGTGAACTTGCGATAGCGGCCCTTGCTCCTGGCCGGAGCCAGGAGGCCCCGGTCCTCGAGGTAGCGAATCTTCGTGATGCTGAGATCCGGGAACTCGGACTCGAGTGACGCCACCACCTGGCCGATGGTCAGCGGACGTTCAGCGCCCTGATCCGGCTCATGCTCAGCTGTGGCGGTCGATGATGGTTTGGCACCGTCTTCCATGGCTCCGTTCACTTCAGATCTGGTCTTCTTGCTCAAGAAACGCCAGTTTGAACTTTCCGATCTGAAGCTCATCGCCGTCGGAAAGCCGATGTCGCTCGATGCGTTTTCGGTTGACGTAGGTGCCGTTGAGGCTGTTCAAGTCCTCGACCAGGTACTCGTCCTCGACTCGGAGGATGCGGGCATGATGTCGGGACACGGTCACGTCGTCGAGGAAGAGATCACTGTGAGGGCTGCGCCCGATGGTGAGGACGTCTCCGCCCAGCGCGATATTCTCGCCTTCCCGTCCACCGCCGGCTCGGATCAGCAGCATCGCTCCGGGTGTACCTTCACCCATAGGAATGGCCGCACCTGTGTCCTGGTCGGCAAGCGTGTATGCCAGCGTCACCTCAGCCGGATCGATCACCGTCAGTCGCATCCCACAGCGTCTGCAGAAGTTCGAATCGGGGCTGTTGGCGAATCCGCACCCCGGGCATGGGACGAAGTCGCCCGGATTGGTCTGTGGGTCGGGCTTTGGATTCGACGCACCGCCGGTGGTGGTTGTGGTCGCGTACTGATAACCCGCGAACTGTCTCTGGATCTCCTCTTCGATAGCTCTGATGACGGATGGGTTCTGAAGTATCTGAGCCCGCTCCGGCTCACTTGTGTGCGTAGTCAGATAGGGATCCCCCATGATGTCGTCCATATGGCGTCCCTGGCGCAACTGATTGACGATGTAGCGGAGTACCCGTTCCTCGCGCACATCTACTGAGAGATCCCTGAAGCGCTTCTGGATACCTCGGACTACCGGCTCGACATCATCGGGCATGAGAGGTCACTCCCCCCCTTGCAGATCCTCAGAATACCCACGACCGCTAAGTATGTCCGTGAGGGCGGCTATGTCCCCATCACGGACCAGGCCGCCTTCGCTCCTGTTCTTGTCGCGCAGTCTACGAACCGTCTCAGCCCGGACAATGTCCATCTCCGCATGCAGAAGTCGCCTCCGCATAGACACCTCGCGCTCCTCGTCCGCGAGGCGACCGGCCAAGTCTTTCAACTCCTCGTCAGTAAATGACTGGATGTTGATCAGGCGTTCAAATGAAGATCCATCCAAGGCGTCCACACTTTCACTATAACGGCTCGGTAACAAACCTTCAAGTTACACTGGAGGTATCTATCCAGGCCCATCCGCCTGACGAGTTGCCCCTTGTTTGTCAGCCGCAGCCCTATTCCAGCGTGGACAGCAGCTCGGAGTACTCCTCCTCAGACATGAGATCGTCGGCCTCGGCAGGCTCGCTGAGCTTGATCTTGATAAGCCATCCGTCGTCGTAGGGACTCTCGTTGATGGTCTCCGGAGCATCGACGACATCTTCGTTGACTTCCACTACCGAACCACTGAGAGGCGCATACACCTCCGACACGGCCTTGACCGACTCGACCTCGGCATACGGCGTCCCAGCTGCGACGTCGGCGCCTACCTCGGGGAGTTCCACAAACACGATGTCACCAAGTGTTTCCTGGGCGTAGCTGGTGAGACCGAAAACCGCGGTATCTCCGTCGATGCGTGCCCAGTCGTGCTCCCTGTGGTACTTGAGGTTTTTAGGGTTCACATGCGCTCCTTTCTCGCCACTATCGGCTGGCCGACATGATAGCACAGCAGTATTTCCCCTCCGCGCCGCGGCGGGACGGTGTTGGTAGACCGGCATTTGAGCGGGACAGCCGGCCCCGGCTCCGGGCTCCGGTATTGAGGGCCGTCGGCCTCTCTCCGAGGCTTGTATACTGTGCATGCACAACGTACGCCTAAGGAGGACATGCCGTGGCAGGTCGCAAAGGCCTCGTGATCAACGATGGGCAGATGCAGTTGATCGACGGCGTCCTCAACAAGTTGCAGCGCGTCACCGGCTCCAACTTCGTGGCGCTTGTTACGACAAGCGGCCAACCGATCACCACCGCTCCCCCCCATGCCGATGCCGACACTCTGTCGCTGGCCGCTCTTGCCGCCGGATCGTTCGCCGCCACACGCCAGCTTGCCCAGGTCTTGAAGGAACGGGAGTTCAGCCTGCTCTTCCACGAAGGTAGAGAGTCCAATCTTCACGTCATGCAGGTGACGGAACAGATCCTGCTGCTGATCACCTTCGGGAGAGAAACTCAGGTGGGTCGCGTACGGCTCTACACGGGCAGAGCCGTGGAGGTGCTCAAGCCCGTTTTCGAAGCTGCCGAAAATACCAGTGGGGACGAGCAGATCGTCGATCGCGATTACTCCCGTGAGGCCGGAACAGCCATAGACGCCTGGTTCCCCGGCGAAAGCGACGGTTAGAGACAGGGAGCGAGACGTGGCACTGATCAATCTGGCGGCCAGGGAGATCAACTATAAGATCGTGTACTACGGCTGCGGGCTTAGTGGGAAGACAACCAATATCCAATACATCTACCGCAGGGTGAATCCATCGGCCCGGGGACGTCTGGTCAGTATCGCCACAGAGGAAGAACGTACCCTCTACTTCGACTTCCTACCGCTCTCTCTGGGCACGGTGAAGGGACTCCGGACCCGATTCCATCTTTACACGGTGCCGGGACAGTCTTTCTACAACGCATCGCGCAAGCTGGTTCTTCAGGGGGTCGATGGCGTGGTCTTCGTAGCTGACAGCCAGGTCGCCCGGCTCGACGAGAACGTGGACAGCTACCTCAACCTCTGGGACAACCTTATGGAGCACGGCGAAGACCCCAGTAATCTCGGTATCGTCCTCCAGTTGAACAAGAGGGATCTGAGTTCTATCTTCTCCGTGGCCGACCTGAGCGACCTGCTCAACCACACGGAATCGCCGGTCATCGAGGCTTGTGCGCTTACCGGCGTCGGTGTCTTCGAGACGCTGAAGACGGTCTGCAAGCAGGTGATTGCGAAGAGTTCACACCTCTAGGCAGGCGCTGAGTCCTTCACAGCAGTTTCCAGCAACACCCGATAGCTCTCTGCGAGTTCCTGCGCCCGGCCATCATCTGCCGCTTCCGCGTATACATGAAATAGAGGCTCTTCCGCATCCGGGAGCACCAGAGCCCACTCGGAATGGTCGAGGAAGACCTTGATGCCGTCGACTAGAGAGACCCGGCCCTGATGAAGCCGCTCTGTCATACGCCGCATTACGGTCCCCTTCAGATCCCAAGGACAGTCCGCGTTCAGGTGGATCACATGAACCTCCGGCATCGCGGCGACCATCTGAGACAAGGGCGCATCGGAGGTGGAGACAAGTTCCAACACCTTGCCCAGGGCGAAGAGTCCGTCCATTGAGGCGAGAACCGCCGGGTAGATGTACCCGCCGTCGGTGCTGGCCGCAAAGATCGTGCTAGGTCTGGTCGCTTCGACCATTAGTGCCGCTTTGGAGTACTTGGTCCGTCTCAGGCTGACTCCGGTCGTGGCAACGATCTGTTCCGCGAGTCGGGTGGCATGCAATGGGAGCGCCGCCACCCCCGACCCAGCCGCTTTGGCGGCGTGCTGCAGCAGCAGCAGCAGGATTGCAGACGATGGGATCAACTCCCCCTTCTCGTCCACCACGTAGAGATACTCGGCGCCTGGGTCCAGAATGGCCCCCAGATCAGCCTCCATCGCCCGTACCATGTCCCCCACTCGCGCGGCGGCCGGCGGCAGGCTCTCAGCCAGAGTGAACCGGGCGCGGCTGCGCGAGAAAGTGTTGAGGGCCACGGTCTCCACGCCCAGGTTGTCGAGAGTCGAGGAGAAGAAGAAGGCCGGAGCTGATGATGAGTAGTCGAGCACCAGCTTTGGCTGGCGTCCCCTGATGGCCACGGTGTTCCAGTTCTGGAGCAGCGAGTTCGTGTAGGTCTCGATGACCCGCGGCGGATAGACGACCAGGCCCATCTCCTCAAAATCGGCCCGCCGGAAGTCTTCGCGGAAATAGAGGTTCTCTATAGCGCGTTCACGGCGGGTGTCCGTCGGCACGCCCGGAGTCTCCGAGAAGAGAAGCTCCACCTGCTCTGGGTTCTCCAGGCTCATCCGCACGTGGATGCCTCCGACGGCGTTGCCACTCTTGATATCGAAACGGTTAACCGCCAGCGGCGCGGTGGTCAGATCGCGGACGTTGACGCCGGTGGAGTTCAGACCGCTGATGATGGCCCGCTTCAGGACCCTGGAGGCCTGATGAGTGTCCCGGCTCGTGGCAACGTAGCTTCCTTTACCGACCAGTGTGCCGTAGGACATGGCGAGGCGCATGGCCATCTCTGGGGTCACGTCCACGTTGGCCAAGCCTCGCACCCCGTTGTGCCCGAAGAGGGTGCTCGGCCCTCTGGTCTCCCAGACTATGGAGGAACGCACGGTGGATCCAGGGTCGATGTTCTTGAAGGGGTAGATCTTCACGTTGTTGGCGACCACGGCGTTGCGCCCGATGATGGAACGGTCGCCGACAACCACCCCTTCGGAGAGGTGGGCATTCTCATGCACCTCGACGGCGTTGCCGAGGACCGCTCCTTCGACCGTCGCGCCGGGGGCCAGATAGACGTTCTCCCCGAAAACCGAATCCCTTACCTGCGCGCCGCAGCGCAGAACGGTGTTGGCGCCCAATACTGTGTGAGAGAGCACCTTGGAGCCCGATTCCATACGGACGTTCTCTCCGATCACGGCGGGGCCCTCCACATCGTCCAGGGTGTCAAGAGAGGCACCCTGAGCGACCCAGATGTTGCCCCGTAGACGGACTCCCGGTGGCGTCAGTCGCACCTTACCGTCGAGGGCATCGCGATTGGCCTGCAGGTACTGCTCGAGACTGCCTATGTCCTGCCAGTAGCCCTCACAGACCATGCCGTAGAGGGGTTTGCCCATCTCGAAGAGCTTGGGGAAGAGTTCGTGGCTGAAATCGTACGGTTGCCCTTCCGGGATGTGATCGAATACCTCAGGCTCGATCACATAGATACCGGTGTTGACCGTGTCCGAAAACACCTGGCCCCAGCCGGGCTTCTCCAGGAAACGCTGGATGCGGCCCTCTTCGTCGACGATGACCACCCCAAACTCCAGCGGGTTGGCCACGGTCTTAAGCGCGATGGTGACGGCAGCCTCCCGCTCTTTGTGAAACGAGAGGACGCTGCTCAGATCGAAGTCGGTCAGGGCATCCCCGCTGATCACCAGGAAAGTGTCGTCGAGCAGATCCTTGGCCAAGCGTATGGACCCGGCGGTCCCTGCCGGCGTCTCCTCCACCGTATAGTCGATGCGCATACCCAGACTGCTGCCGTCACCAAAGTAGTTGCGAATCAAGCGCGGCAAAAAGGCCAGAGTCATGACCACTTCGTTGATGCCGTGCCGCTGGACCAATTCCAGGATGTGCTGGATGGTGGGCTTGTTGACCACGGGGACCATGGGTTTGGGTTGATTCGAAGTCAACGGGCGCAGACGGGTACCCTGGCCACCGGCCATGACCACTGCCTTCAAAGAAGCCTCCTATCAAGGATTTTGACCATGCATCACCGCGGTGCGCGACGCATGGGTCTCTTCCCTTTACGCTTCCACTTCGAGGCGCTTTTCAATCACCCGAATCGTAGCATGGCGGGTATTGCCGGAGCGGCAGGCGCAATCCGTCAGCTCACGCTCGTTGGGCTGTCAGACGATGTGCTCACTTCCACCAACAGCACCTAGCCATGAGCGAATGACATGCCAGACACCCTCTCTCGGCACGTGCGCATTCTCCCATAGCCAAGGGATCACCCCGATCCCATCGGTGTCGTAGTCGCTCAGCGGAGCCGAAAGATGGAGCTCTAAGCGTACGTTCGGCCCCGTTGCGAACGGAGCCCTGTGCTCTGTCTCGTCGTGACGAACCCCCAATGTGATACCAATCAAGTTCGCAGCGGACGCAACCGTGACCATCACGTCGGCGTAAGTTACCCTCGCTCTGAAGACACCTGTGTCGGTCAAGAACACCGCATCGACTCCTAGCTGATGTCCGGCCTCACCCCCTGTCAGGTTGTCGACGTATGCCACTATGCGAGCAGCGCCCAGCATCTCGGTCAGAACGCTGCTGAGGTAATCTCGAAACTCCACTTGCTCGATGCCATCTCCTCTGACCTGAGAGCAGGCACCAAGGATACTGCTGATAGACTCCTGCTGGGTCATGGCCTGTCCCCTTCCCACCTACGTCCCTGCGGGGCACCGTTCTTCGCTCCTCTAGATTGAGTATAGGTCGGCCGTCTGTGCGGTCAAGCACAACTCACTAGCCCCGGCGGCCTGTGAAGCACCCCGGGACGAAGGAGACGACGATGTTGAATCCTAGACGACCGGCCGAGATCAAGGCACTGACCTGGGACTGGAAGTACGAAGACTGCTCCGACCATCAAAGTGCTGTTGACGACCTGCCAGAAGAACGTGAAACATTGCCGGCATGGGAGCGGCGCATCGGGCGCTACAATGAAAAAGACGGGCAGGGGGACTCATGCGACCGGTCTGGGGGATGAGATGAGGGCACCTCGCACCATCGTGGCGTCGCTCGTTGTTGCCGGGCTTGTTGGTGCATCTTCGCTCGGTGGCTGCGAGGAGTCGTCCGCCGGCCTCATCACCGAGGAACGGGCAGTGGCCGTCGCGATGGAGGCTTTCACCGAACGACCGGCCGTGATCCCGAGCACCACCGCTCCGGACGGCGAAGTGACTCCGAGCACTGTCCCCTTGGGAGTCGTTGTCGACGACGCTGAGTTGATCCGCTGCGACGCTCCCGGTATCACGGGAGGCGAGGATATGATGGTATGGACCATCCACTTGGGCGGTAGCACGTCCGAAGGGGTGGTGAGCGCCAGAGTCTATGTCGATGCCACGACCGGAGAGTTGTTGGTCTACTGGCTCGGACCATGAAAGCGGCGGACCGTGACGAGTAGGCACCTACCCGTCGTTGGTCAACTCGCATGATGCTCTTAG
>ENA-UOUL01000386-UOUL01000386.1-bioreactor-metagenome-genome-assembly--contig:-NODE-386-length-76231-cov-7.797108_pt1 | contig 76231 bp, 69 predicted proteins | sample MGYA00249838_ERZ747220 | MGnify/ENA primary metagenome ERZ747220 (study PRJEB28778, sample SAMN05720191) | bioreactor metagenome | isolation source: Anaerobic biogas reactor | place: USA:Washington... | reverse complement strand
TGAAGAACTGCTCTTCAGGTTGATCTATGTTTTTACCAGAAGAAATCTGGCTGTAATCATAGGGACTTCGCTGGTTCTGCTGTTGGTGTTCCTTTTCCGTGCAAGCTATGTAAAAGTCGTACTGTTCGCTATTGTTATTCTCTTTGGCAGCATACTGCTTCTCACTTTCGAAAAGAGCAAACAAATATACTATGGTCGTTTCCGATTCTTTTTCTTTCTATTGGCCGGGGCATTTGCCTTGATGCACCTGTTTAATTTTCAGGGAATAACTTTGCTCAGGCTGATGCCGGCGCTATTCATCGTTCTTCCCCAGCTGATCCTGGGAACAATCCTCGGATATGTCAGACTGACTTATGGATTCTTTTATGGTCTCCTCTTTCACTTAATGGTAAATAGTCCGCTCCTTTTACCATAAGTGTGAATATTAACTTTTGTGAGCAAAAAAGAGGGATTCTATAAGACGAATCGTATTATTTGGTACTACAATTTCGTAAATTTGGTAAGACTAAGTCACATTTTTTTATGTTCTGTCTCTGATATTAAGTTTAAAGTCCTTTATACCTAAACCTGCTATTATGAAAAAGCTTGAATTGATTCTGATTGCCGGAGCCATAGTGGGACTCCTGCTGGCACTGCTCAATGTTCCGTATCACTCCGTGGCAGTGTCATTATTTTTGGTGGCTCTGGGTACACTTTACCTCTACCTGGGCTTCGCTCTCTTCAATGATATTCCGTTCAGCAAAATCTTTAAATCAGAATCATATCGGGGCATCGGACCATGGAGGATTGCCATAGCTATCGGAACCGGACTGGGACTGTCACAACTCACTGTAGGTTTCATGCTTGCAGTCGGGAATTATCCGATGACCAGATCATTCCTTAGCTTTGGTCTTGTCCTTACAGCGTTGATGCTGCTCCTTGCCCTGATCAGAAACAGGAAGGAGAAACATCAATTTTACAGGAACATCGCCCTGAGATGTGCCATTTTCATTATCATCGGTACTGTCTTCCTGCTGGTACACGTGCAACAGGGACAGGCAACCTGAAGAAAATGAGCCCGCGTATAAGAAGAAAAATACAAATAGCCGGATTGATCATGAGCCTGATCTGCCTGGCAGTGGCTGTGGTCATGATCCCCGTGAATCTTCCCGGATCGATGGGAAGAATAGCCATGACAGGAGTGGCTGTTGTGGGCATACTGACCAGCCTGTCCTTCTTCCTGCAACTGAGACAGAATAAACCGTGACAACTGAATACATCTTACACTATGAAAGACAAACTAATCCGCTTCGGCATCTATGCTGTTATCATGACCGGCCTGCTCTTCCTGGCCTTGATGCTGCTTGATCTGCGCGAGGGCTCTTTCCGTGAGAAGGCGCCGGCGAACCTGATCATTTCAGTAATCGTCGGTGTACTGACTCCGGCCTTGTTGGTCTTCTTCAGGAAATCGGACAGATAATACCGGGAAGGGACTGTCTGACCTGACCCCATGCAGGCACCTTTGTGATCTTCCCATAATTTTTTTACCTTTCACGGTGCAATCAAACAGAACCCCGATGAACCAACTGGTGCTAAGAGACAAAGCACAGGAATACGTGTTCCGGTTCCTGGGCGGACTGACACTCCTCGGGGTGGGCCTGCAACTGATCACCCAGAGCCCCAAAAGGCCGATATTCTGGGTGCTGGTGGTGGTTTTTATTCTGGTTGCTGTCCTCTTCTTTACAATGCTTCTGGGCGCTCTCATAAACAAACTCATCGTAGATGACGGTATCCTGACCATACGGTGGAACACCAAGGTATTCAGGCAACATTTGCGCATTGACGAGATCAGGGAGATAACAGAGGACAAACGCAATATACGCATTATTATGAAGGACGGTCACACAGTGCGACTGCCCGTCAGACTGATGGAAGCGGATCAGCGACGGGCCGCCCGCGCATTCCTCAGGGAACATACGGCGCTCTAACCCTTCGCGAAAAGGACATCAGCGAAAGCCTCTTCCCGGGTACCCGCCGCAGGCTACGCTGACCCTCCAACAATGATTCACCCTGCAATCCGATCAGCATTATTTCTTATCTTTACATTGAAAACAATCCTGCAATGAAACAGCTTGTACTCAGGAATACCCTTTATGAACGGATATACCGTTCGCTGGGAGTTGTATGCCTGGTGATGGTAATAATCATAATCTTGACAGGTGACTCCGGGGAATGGCCGTTCTGGGTGCAGATCATCGCCATGCTGCTGCTGGGCCTGGCCTTCCTGAGCCTGAACTTTGGCACCCTGGTCAACAGGCTGACGGCTGACAAGGGAGAACTGATAATAAGATGGTATACCAGGCCCGGCCGGGTAATAATCGGGATACATGAGATAGAAGAGATAATTGCTGATGAAACCTCTGTACGCATAATACTCAAATCAGGACGCACCATCCGTCTCCCGACGGGAATGCTCGAGTTCAATGAGAAAAGAGCCGTCCGCAAATTCCTCAAGGAGACAACCGGTTTCTGAATCCTATGCGCAGACTACTCTCCCTTGCTTTTGCAGCAATCCTCCTCAGCCTGTCGCTGCAAGCACAGCGTGCCACCGGCGTCTCTGCGGCTGCCACCGCACGGATAACCGTCAGCGGCTTCGTCACCGACGCCGGCAGCGGCGAAAGGATGATAGACGCCACCGTCTACGAGAGAGCCTCCTTCACCGGCACCACCACAAATAACTATGGCTTTTACAGCCTCCCGCTGAATCCCGGAAAAGCTGAGATAATTGCTTCATACCTGGGTTATGACGCAGACACCGCCGAGGTATGGCTCACCCGCGACACGGTGATCAATTTCAGTCTTACGATGTCATCAAGTGAGATAGCTGCAGTAACAGTAACAGCCTCGGGGCGCAGGGCGAAGATCGAAAGCACACAGATGAGCATGATAGACATCCCGGTGGATAAATTCATTAAGCTGCCGGTGATCTTCGGCGAGGCCGACGTGCTGAAGGTGATACAGTTGCTCCCCGGCGTACAGTCGGGCACCGAAGGATCAACGGGCATCTACGTCCGCGGCGGCGGCCCTGACCAGAACCTGTTTCTCCTTGACGGAGTGCCGGTATACAATGCCAACCACCTCTTCGGATTCATGTCGGTCTTCAATCCAGATGCAGTCAAATCAGTCCAGCTCTATAAGGGAGGCTTCCCGGCCCGGTTTGGCGAACGCCTGTCATCAGTGGTAGACATCCGAATGAAAGAGGGGAATGAGAAGGAGTTCAGCGGCAATGTGGCAGTTGGTCTGATATCTTCCAAATTCTCACTGGAGGGACCGATAATAAAAGACAGGACCTCATTCGTGATCTCGGGCCGGCGCACATACTATGACATCCTGGCCCGGCCGTTTATCATGAGGTACAATCAGGGTCAGGAAGACAAGACAACGGGAGGTTACTACTTCTATGACCTGAATGCCAAGGTCAATCATAAATTCTCTGAGAAGAGCAGGCTCTACCTGAGCTCATATTTTGGCCGCGACAGGGCTTATACGAGAAACACATACAGACCGAATTATGAGGGTGATGATGATATTAGGATGGAATATAAGGATAGCTACGGCCTGGGATGGGGGAACATGATTACTGCCCTCAGGTGGAATTATCTCATTACCAATAAGCTGTTCAGCAACACAACCCTTACCTACAGCAAATATGATTTCGATGTGACAATTGAGTCATCGGTGGAGGAGCTCAACTCAAAAGCCAGGGCGGTTGATTACTTCAAGTACTTCTCCGGCATAGAAGATGTGGGTGCAAGGACTGACTTCGACTATTACCTGTCGCCCAAACATTCAGTGAAGTTCGGTACCGGGTACACCTTCCATTACTTCAAGCCGGGTGTCACCACCTTCAGGTTTGATTCGGGCATCATGGGTGACACCGGGCTGGACACTGTTATCGGAGACATGAAGGTGAGAGCCAACGAGTTCATCATGTATGCCGAGGATAACATCGAGCTCGCCCCAAAACTCAAGATGAATGCCGGCGTACGGCTGTCGCTGTTCAACGTTCAGGACACGAGCTATTTTGTCTTCCAGCCGCGGATCTCACTCCGCTACCTGGCCGGAGAGGATCTCTCATTCAAGCTGTCATACAGTAAGATGGCCCAGTTCGTGCACCTGCTTACAACCTCTGCCATCAGTCTGCCAACCGATCTATGGCTGCCTGTGACGCGCCGGTATGAGCCTCCTGTCTCGCACCAGGTGGCTGCCGGTACGGGATTCCTTATCCCGGGCAACCTTGAGGTCACCCTGGAGGCCTTTTACAAGACCATGGATAACCTGATTGAGTACAAGGAGGGAGCCTTCTTCGGAGGCACGGGCGCCGGATGGGAATCGAAGGTGGAGAAGGGCAGGGGATGGGCCTACGGGGCCGAGTTAATGGTGGAAAAGAGTTATGGGAAGCTGACGGGATGGATAGGCTATACCCTATCATGGACCAACCGCAGGTTTGAGAACCTCAACTTTGGAGAAACCTTCCCCGCCAAGTATGACCGCCGGCATGACATTAGTGTTGCCCTGACCCATAAGTTCAGCGACAGGGTTGATGCAGGACTGGTATGGGTTTACGGCACCGGCAACGCTGCCACCCTGGGCGCATCGGAGTACCCTGCTGAGAATCTCTTTGCCTACTATTCCGGGTATGACATGATTACTGATTTCCCGGGACGAAACAAGTATCGTTTGCCTTCTTACCACAGGCTCGATCTGGGAGTTAACCTGCACAAACAGAAGAAACACGGAGTGCGCACCTGGAGTTTCTCGGTTTACAATGCCTACAACCGGCTTAATCCTTTCTTTATCTACTGGGGCGACAAATGGGTGGAGGAACCTGATCCGGACAATCCGGGAGAGATGATCTACTACAGCAAGCCTGAGCTTAGAAAGGTCAGTGTGTTCCCCATCATCCCGTCGGTATCATATTCATTCAAGTTCTGAGCGCCATGAAGATGATAACAACGAAGATAGTGTCCCTGACGGCTGTGGCAATGGCCGCACTTGTAACCATCGGATGTGATACGGTGATTGACTACAGGGGTCCGGAGACCGAACCAAAGGTGGTCATCTATGCCCTCCTTCAACCAGATAGTCTTTTAGTGGTATCAGTGTCGGAAAGTCATTCTGTCTTCCAGGAGAAATGGCAGCCCCGGCAGATCAAAGATGCAACGGTGCGGGTCTACCGCGACGACGAACTGCTGGAGACACTGACCTATCAGAATTATGAGCCTGCAGATTATTATTATACTGTCTATCCCTATTCACTTTACACCTCACAGACAAACAGGCCGGAGTTTGGGCATACTTACCGCGTTGAGGTTGAGGTTCCGGGATACCCCATGGCATACGGCGAGACTGTCCTGCCTGCTCCGGTGACGGTCGAGGTTACTGACACCAGCTACGCTTATGGCGATTACGGAAACAGGCAGTTTAACGTAAAACTACGCTTCCGCGATCCGGCTGGCGAGGAAAACTACTACAGGTTTACGGCGCCCGCAACGATGGGGAGCTACTGGGGTGACCCCGGCCAGCCTTATGATCCGGAACAGAAGATTTATGTCCACATTAATGACCTGAGCTATGGTGCCCTCAATGATCCCATAATATCTCCTGTACAGGAAGATGACATTTTTGATATGTATCTTCATAATGACTATTATATCTTTAATGATGAGCTTATACCGGGCAGGGAGTATAATCTCAGCCTGACCTACAATGAAATGATTATTAATACGGAGTATTACGAGTTCATGCGCGCATTCTTCAGGTTGAACAGCATCACGAGGGATATCTATCTGTTCCTGCAGTCGTTCTCGGCTTACCGGCAGACATCAGATAATCCCCTTGCTGAACCGGTTCCGGTATATACCAACGTTACCAACGGACTCGGTGTGGTGGGAGCATTGTCATTTACCCAGGATTCACTCATTATAGGAGAGTACCCGGTTGAAGGGGTGCAGTATGAACAACATCTCTACTGACACTCCTGCTTCAGACTTGTCGGTCGCTAATTATATACCCCCCCCACAAAAAAAATCACTTTTTCTTGCATCAGTGAAAATAATTATTTTACTTTGTAGCGCAAAGTACTACAAAATACAGTGATGAATCAATCAGATCAGCATCTTGAGGATATCCAGGCCATCAGGAAGTTAATGGAGGCATCTTCCAGGTTCCTGTCGCTCAGCGGATTATCGGGAATAGTGGCGGGACTCCTGGGCGTTGCAGGGGCTATTGCCGCACAGCTCATCATAACGAACATCTCCGCACCTGAAGACTGGTATATGAGACCATTTGCAGAGGGGCCTGACGGATTCCGTGAGTTTTTACCTCTGTTTGGAGTAATGGCACTGGTATTGGTGCTGGCTTTTTCGGGAGCTGTTATCTTTTCTTCGCGCAAGGCGAGAAAGAGCGGGCACAGGGCATGGACTCCCGTCACGCGCAGGATGCTGGCGAGCCTTCTCATTCCTCTTGGAACGGGAGGTTTGTTCATTCTTTTTACTGCTGCCACGGTACCTGCCGGGGTGTCGATTGCTTCAACACTTATCTTTTACGGATTGGCTGTCATAAGCGCCGGAAAATTCACATTCGGCGAAATACACTGGCTGGGAGTGCTTGAGGTGATTACCGGGCTGGTATGTCTGGCGCTGCCTCAGCACTGCGTATTAATATGGGTTTTCGGGTTTGGCCTGCTGCATATCGTTTACGGGCTTTTCATGCATCTCAGGTACAGGGGATGAAAGAGATACTGGCAAACTTCAACAAGGCCTTTGAGAGCCGTGTCAGGCTGGGCATCATGTCCGTGCTGGCAGTCAATGACAGCATGGACTTTACCGGCCTGCGCGAAACCCTGGCGGTGACTGACGGCAACCTCGCCAGCCACCTCAGGGCCCTCGAAGAGGCAGGGTACATAAATATGGAGAAGAGCTTCATCAACCGGAAGCCCAACACCAGCTATTCAATAACCGAGGAGGGACTGGACAGCTTCAGCAGCCACCTTAAGGCACTGGAGGAACTGATCAGAAACCGATAATTTTTTTTTTAATATCAACTTTGAAATACAAAGTACTTTAATGAATCCAAAAACGATGGAAACAGAAAACACAAAACAGGAAAGATGGTATGAGTCAATGACCGTCAAGATGGTCTTAATCGGAGTAATGGGACTGATTCTGCTCATCCCGCTTGCACTCATTATGGAGCATATCAGGGAGCGTTCTTCGAATGCTGAAACAGCCCGGCAGGAAATCGGCTCACTATGGGCATCAGCCCAGACGGTCACCGGTCCGGTGCTTAACGTACCCGGTATCAGGATTGTTGCCGATGACGGTTCATATGTAACAACCACCATGCACATTCTCCCTGACGGGCTCAAGGTGAACGGCGTTCTGGTGCCGGAGATCAGGTACAGGGGCATCTATGAAACCGTTGTTTATGACTCAGACATAAGTATTACCGGCACCTTCGTTGTGGCAGGTTATGAGCATCTTAATGAGTACACCTGGCAATGGGACAAGGCATATATCTCTCTTGGTGTATCTGACAACAAGGGGATTGCTGACAGCGTCTCGCTCAGCATGGGTGGCAGGGTCATCAGTGCCATTCCCGGGGCCGGCCAGACCGAGCTCTTTGACAACGGTATTTCATTCCGGTATGCCATTGACAAGGCTGCGCTGAGTGAGGCAGGCGGTGAGTTCAGTCTCAGTCTGGGTCTCAGGGGCAGTGGCAGCCTGGTCTTTTCGCCCGTAGGCCGGACCACCGAGGTAGTCCTCTCTTCTGATTGGGACGCTCCTTCCTTCACCGGCAATTTTCTTCCGGCAGAGCGTGAGGTGACTGATACCGGCTTCACGGCAAGCTGGGTTGTGACCCATCTTAACAGGAGCTTCCCGCAGGTTTGGGAGGGCAGGCAGTACAAGCCCGCCGATGAGGCTTTCGGTGTTGATCTGATCATGGAGGCTGATCATTATACAAAGGCTGAACGCAGCGCCAAGTACGGCATTCTCTTTATTGCACTCACATTCCTGGTGCTGATCATCATTGAGCTCAGATCAGCCCGGCGTATCCATATATTTTATTATCTGCTTGTAGCCCTTGCCCTTATAATGTTCTTTTCGCTTCTGACCGCCCTGAGCGAACATATAGGATTCAATCCGGCATATCTCATCTCCGCGGTCGCCACCATCGGTTTGCTGACCTTCTTCTTCAGATCGCTTCTGGAGAAAGGGTGGATGACACTGCTCATCAGCGGCATGTTAACGGTGCTTTATATCTTCATCTTCTTCCTTCTGGCAATGAAAGATTATGCGTTCCTGGCAGGCAACATCGGCCTCTTTGTGCTGCTTGCCGCCCTGATGATGGTATCTGCCAGGTACAGGCTGTTCAGGTCGTAGGTATCGCAGAGCGAAGCGCCTCCGGCAGTCTTCCCGCGAAGCATTGCCGGAGGTCACCTGCCGAACCGCACTGGTAATGATTCAACCGGCTGAGGTTCACAGCAGGCGTTGACCAGTTGCCAGACTTTTTCCCTACGCCAGCCCGGCGTCATTTCTTCCCTGCCGCCACTTTTCGCGGCCCCTTCCCCGCTGCACGACGACTGGCAGCGGGGAAGGTTTTTTATAGTAGGAGGTAATTGTTACCGGTCATGGAATATATCACCATTTTGAATTAACTTACAGGTCGCATTAAACGGTCTGATAAATGATGCTTAAAAGGTATATTGAAGAAGGGGGGCCTGATAAGTTTGACCTGGTTATTGTCGGCGGAGGCATCACCGGTGCCGCCGTTGCATATATCGCTGCTGCCCGTGGCCTCTCGGTAGCTCTCTTCGAGAAGAAAGACTACGGCGGCGCCACCTCGGCAGCCACCTCTAAACTCATCCACGGCGGATTGCGCTATCTCGCCAACGGCGAACTGAAACTGGTCCGCGAATCGCTCCGCGAACGACGTATCCTTGGCAATATAGCCCCGAACTTTGTCTATCCGCTCCCTTTCCTACTGCCGATGTACAGGAGGTGGAGAGGCAATATATGGAAGATGCTGATCGGGATGTACCTCTATGACCTACTCTCCTATGACAAGAAAGACACGTGGGACAAAAGCAAGAAACTGGAGAATCACCGGCTGATAAATCACAGAAAAACCATCAGGGTTGAACCCAACCTTAAGAAGGAAGATCTCAGGAATGCCTTTTATTTCTTTGATTACCAGAGTATATTCCCTGAACGCCTGACGCTGGCTTTTATCAAGTCTGCCGCCGAGTATGGCGCCTGCGTTTCAAACTACACACCTGTTGACGGGTTTATTTTTGATGAGGGGAAGAGGATCACGGGGGTTAGGGTGAGGGATCACTTCACCGGCATAACCAGGGAGGTTCACTCCAGCCTGGTGATCAACTGCGGCGGCACATGGGCAGACAAGATACTGAGTATGGCAGCCGGAGATGATAAGGTCTCCCATCGTGTCAAACGTTCGGAAGGCATTCATATCATCACCAAAAAGATAGCAGGTCATCATGTTGTCTCACTACAGAAGGCTGACGGGGGCCATATGATGATTATGCCATGGCGCGAACACTCCCTCATAGGTACAACGGATAAGGAGTTTCTGGGTGACCCGGATGACTACAGGGTCTCAATGGAGAGTATAGACGAGATCATTGAAAATGTGAACACCAATTTTGGCAGGAAGATCTCGCGTGAAGATATAGTGCACGCTTACGGCGGTCTACGGCCACTGGTGGATGATCAGACAAAGGGATCATATGAGACCTCGAGAAAATATGAGGTTTATGACAATGCCGTTGACGGCATACAGGGAATGATCACAGTTGAAGGAGGCAAGTACACCACCAGCCGGAGTCTTGCCCGCGAGGTACTAAGGGTGATCTCGGCAAAGCTCAACAGGGTTCTTTCTGATGCGGTGTCGGACAACCTTTATCTGTCTGGTTGCGAGATACGTGACATGAAGCAGTTCATGATCCGCCAGCACCTTAACTACAAGGATTTCAGTCGCGAGACAGTAGAATATATAAGCAGGAATTACGGGACCGAGAGCCAGATTGTCTTTCGCATTGCACGTGGCGACAGCCGGTATGCCGAGGTGATCAGCCATGACGGCGAACTGCTTGCAGAGGTTGTCTATGCCATTCAGTATGAGAGTGCCATGACGCTATGTGACATTATGCTCCGGAGGACAGGCACGGGCACCCTGGGAAATCCTGGCCGGGTTGTAACGGAGAAGGTTGCATCCCTGGCCGCAGAGATGCTGGGATGGGATGAGAGGAGGAAGGAGGAGGAGACAGCCTCGCTGATGAAAGTATATGATTTATTCTGACAGCATGAACAACGAGAACAGCTACCGCCATATCCTCAAATGGGGAGACAAGCATGAGGAAGGCATAAGCCATCATATGGCTAAGGTTATCAGGGAGAAGTTCGGGTTGACGGATGAGGACTTCAAAAGGAAGCATCTTCCCGGCACTGATTCTGTAAAGCTTGACAAACCCTCTCTGCTCAAGCCTCCCCATACTGATTTCTTCAGGAGCGTCTGCGGCAGTGAGAACGTACATACGGATGATCTGTCGCGCGCCCGCTTCTCATGCGGCAAGTTTTACGGAGAGCTGCTTGATCTGAGGCTGGGCATGGTGCCCGGACCGCCTGACGCGGTGGTTTCCCCCCGCACACATGAGGAGGTTGTCAGGATAGTTGAGTACTGCAATGAGGAGGGAATTGCAGTGGTGCCCGCAGGAGGACTCTCATCGGTTACGGGAGCAGTAAGGGCACCACGGGGTGGCATAGCTCTTGACCTGACAAGGCACCTTAACAGGATCATCTCGGTCAACACCCGTAACAAGACAGTCACCGTTCAGGCGGGCATGTACGGGCCCGCGCTGGAGGAGGAGCTCAACAGGCAGGGATACAGCTGCGGCCACTTCCCGCAGTCGTTTGAGTATTCAACCGTGGGCGGATGGATCTCTGCAAGAGGAGCGGGCCAGGCATCCACCGGTTACGGTAAGATTGAAGATATGCTGGTGGCATTAAAGGCGGTAACCCCTGCCGGAGTCATTGAGACAAAAGACTTCCCCCGTATGGCGCAGGGATGGGATCTGTACAGGCTCTTTGCCGGCGCGGAAGGAACACTGGGAGTAATCACTGAAGCAACCCTGCATATTTTCAACCACGCACCGGGGAACACTGCCTCAGCAGCCTTTATCTTCAGATCGTTTGAGACAGCCGTTGAGACGATGCGCAGGATCATGCAGGCAGAATGTGGCAGGCCCCATCTATTCCGCATATCAGATCCTGACGAGACAGATATTGCATTCCGCACGAGCGGATTTGACGGCACCTTTGCCGACAGGCTGCTCCAAATGCTGGGATTCAAGGCCGGCAGCCGATGCCTGATGTTCGTGACCGTGGAGGGGGAGAAGGATTATGCACGGTTCGTGCTTAAAAAGATTAGGAGAAAAGCCCGTGCAGGAAAGGGTATGTATATTGGCACATCCCCTGTCAGGAAATGGCTGGAACAGAGATATTCCAGTGCCTATATGCGTGACCCACTGATGGATCTAGGCATAATGACCGACACCCTTGAGACCGCTGTCACATGGGAGAACCTGATGAAGGTATGGCGGGCAACGCATGAGTACGTCAGCCGGCGGCCGAAAGCTTTTATGATGATACACATATCTCATGTTTACGAGAACGGCGCAAACCTGTACTTTACCTTCCTCAGCCCGATGGAGAAGGGCAATGAGAAGAATGATTTTACCTCTTTCCACAGGGGGCTGGTGGAGACCATCATTGAACATGGCGGCTCCATATCACACCATCATGGAGTGGGGCGCGTGCTGGCACCATGGATGGAGGGCCACCTTGGGAAGAACTCCATGGAACTGCTCAGGGCAGTGAAGAAACATCTTGATCCGAACAACATAATGAATCCCGGCGGTATGCTGGGATTACCGTGACGTAAAAACGAAACAAATCAACTCCGGCGGCATACCGGACTTTTTATATCCTGACCATGAAATCATCCGATGAGCTTATTCTGGCCATAGACTTCGGCACCCAATCGGTTCGCGCCGTACTGGCCGACCTGCAGGGCAACGTGCTTCACCTCACAAAAACAGAGATAGAACCCTATTTCTCAGTGGCGCCCGGATGGGCTGAACAATATCCCGAGTACTTCAGGGACAAAATGTTCGAAGGACTGAGGCGATTCTTCAGCGAGATCACCTGTGATAAGGAACGGATAAAAGCCGTTACACTCACCACACAGAGATCAACTCTTATCAACCTCGATGCTGAAGGTAGATCACTGCGCCCGGCAATTACCTGGCTTGACCAGCGACTGAGTGCGGTGGGTAAGTATCCCGGGAAGCTGATGGATCTGGCCCTGAGGCTCGTAGGTATGAGGGAGGCGGTCCATTTTGCAGTCAAGAACGGAGAGTCCAACTGGCTGATGCAGAACACCCCGGATATTTGGGAGAAGACCAGTAAGTACCTGCTCCTGTCCGGTTACCTGACCTGGACCCTGACAGGCGAGTACAGGGATTCAGTCGGTTGTACGGTGGCTTACCTGCCTTTCGATTACAAGACACAAAAGTGGACCGACAGCAGGCACATGAATTACAAAATGTTTCCCATAGAGCGGGAGAAACTGCCCGATCTTGTTAAACCTTCTGAGGTGCTGGGTCACATAAGCAAAGAGGCTTCGGAACAATCAGGCATCCCTGCCGGCCTGCCACTGATAGCGGCCGCAGCCGACAAGGCCAGCGAGGTGCTGGGCTCGGGAGTCATCACCCCTGACATTGCCTGTCTCAGCTATGGCACTACGGCCACAGTGCAGACCACTGACAGCAGATACCATGAGGTGATCCCCTTCTTTCCGTCATACCCGAGTGCCGTCCCTGACTGCTACAACACCGAGGTGCAGATCTACAGGGGCTACTGGATGATAAGCTGGTTCAAGAAGGAGTTCGGACTGAAAGAGATACAGATGGCGGAGAAGACCGGACGCCACCCGGAAACCTTCTTTGATGCCATGGTTGACGAGGTGCCGGCAGGTTCAATGGGGCTCATACTACAACCATACTGGTCGCCTGGCGTAAAAGTACCCGGCACAGAAGCCAAGGGAGCAATAATCGGTTTCGGCGACGTACATACCCGCGCACATGTATACCGCGCCATACTTGAAGGCCTCACATATTCACTAAAAGAGGGTCTTAACCGAACGGTTAAAAGGACAAAGATTCCGGTAAATACAGTCATTGTTTCGGGGGGTGGTTCACAGAGCAGACAGGCGATGCAGATCACGGCTGATATCTTCAACATGGAGACATTCAGGCCGCATACATATGAGACCTCGGCTATTGGCGCCGCAATCAACGCAGCAGTGGGGATGGGTTATTACGGGGATTTTCCCTCAGCGGTGGCTGCCATGACACGCAGGGGGGACCGGTTTGAGCCAGATCCTGAAAATGTTGAGATATACAGTGAGTTGTATGATAAGGTTTATTCAAGGATGTACCGGCATCTCCAGCCACTTTATGAGCAGATAAGGGATATTACCGGTTACCCGCCGAAGATCTGATCCTGGCATGGGGGAGATCCCCGGAGCTGACTCCTGTGTGAATTTGTACCCTGCAGGATATCAGGTAACAGCAAGCCTTTTTTGCAGTATTCAGACCACCTTTATTTCGATGGAGCCACCCAGGCCGAGTCTGTCGCCTGCGATTATGACCACGGATTGTATCTCAGTGATTTTCAGAGCATCTTCAGTAACCTGATGAACCAGCTCAGAGGTTTTAACTTTGTTGCAGAAGGCCGTTGCACAGGCATCGGCCAGCGCTCCGCCGGGGCATGCAATCATACATGCGTCCGCTATCCCGAAGCTGAGTGAGTGGCCCACCGTGCCTGACGAACAGCAGAGGGCAAGAGGGGTGTCTTCCGGCTTCAGCTGCAGTGCTATCTTTTCAGATAGCGGGGAGTTGCCTGCATATACTGACACGGTAGCAGGTTCAGACAGTTTCATGAAGATATCACCGCCATTCTCCACCACCACCTCGTCAGCACCTGACTCCTCCAGCAGATCGATGCATATGAATTCTGCCATGGCTCCGGCCACAGCGCTCATGGGGCCGGTACCCGCAGCCAGAGCCGCATCACTCATTTGTGTGATCATCTCGTGAGCGCCGCCCGGGGCCACCACGGGCGTCAGCGAATCCCTGAACTCCGGGTGCAGTTTTATATGTTTCTCCAGTACGTTCCGGTAAAAGAGTATCCGGTCCATTGTAAACCGTTCTGTCTCCTTCCTGTAGTGTCTGCTGTCAACTGCCACCCACAGGTCGGTTTCGCGGAAAGCGCAACGGAAGCTGGTCCAGCGGTTGTTGCCCATCGCCTCTCTATACAGACGGGGCTGATATGCCGGGCTTTTAGCCAAGATCGATGGCAAATAGTTTCAGCGGGCAGGCGGTAAGGCAGAGCTCACAGACCACGCATTTCTCAGGCTCAAATACCAGCTCGGCCGACTTGTGGTCCATGGTCAGCGCCCCGGCAAAGCATACGGCCGAGCAGGCGCCGCAATGAACGCAGAGATCTTTCCGGTAGGTGATCTTGCGGTCAATGGGGACACACTCCACATTCTGCTGTTTCATGTATTCCATTCCCTCTTTCAGCACCTTCGATGGCGCGGTCATCTCCATGACAAGATGCCCTATCTTTCCCGGTGAGACGTCTGCCCTGACAATGTTGACCATGATGTCAAATTTCCTGATAAGGTTGTATGTTATCGGTTCACCTGTCGCCTCGGGCGGGAAGGTCAGCACAAATCTCCTGCTTTTCATACGGTTATTCAAGATTAAAAGTTAAAGTCTGATGTCAAGGTTATTGAGTCCCGGTGTCTTTGTAAAGGCTTCCACCGGGGCTGTCAGCAGGAACCGTCCTGCAGTTATCTCCAGACGGAGCGTTTCAGCTATCTCGCGAGCTACCCTGAGGCTCGAGAGTGGTGCTGTACGGATCTTCTTCCCGTTAAGGGTAATCTCACCGGAGAAAAGAGACTTATAGTCGGCGCGTCCCAGCACGTCATGACCGGGTGAGCCATAGTCAATAATATTTGTTTCAATCTGGCTGTTACGGATCATCACGCGGCGGGCCATATCCTCATCAAGCACCGGTATGGGAATGCCTGCTCCTATAAAGATTGTAACTCCGTATTTCTCAAAGTATGCTGCCCTGATGAATTTTGTATTCATCTCCCTGGCATTGCCTATAAGAGCCAGGGTGGCCGCGTTGCCAACAGGTATGCCATTTTCATTGACCGGCTTGCCGGTATTGAACTGTGTGCCATGCCATGCCACATACCCTGTAGTACCCCCGAAGAAGATGCGGGTGCCGACTCCTATGGTGCGCATCTCGGGATCATTGAGCAGAGGGCTGAGCTCACCTGAGGTGGAGAAGGTGGCGTTGCCGAACGATGGCAGCAGGGTGCCCATATATGTATATTTCATTTTGGATGTGCTGTTCACCGCCACATTGTAGTTCTGGTAAGCATTACGCGGATTGAACATTATCATCTCATTGACTGTGGCCCTGTTGATGAGTGTCTTTACCTCGGTGCGCGGGTAGCAGTCTGTTCCCTTGGCTGTGGCCTGCAGGAGAATATCTTTTCCTGCTATCAGCTCCTCAATGACATGGGCCCCTCCGTACTGGTCGTGAGGCAGGGCTGTCTCGGTGGCTCCTATATAGGCATCAACGGCTGCTATGCCGGCAAAGACAGGCACATTGTTGAGGGTGATCCTTTCCATGCGCATAGGCGGATCGGTATGACCGAAGTTGATGAACATGCCTGATGAGCACATGGGTCCGAAGGTACCCGTGGTTACAACGTCAACCTTTTCGGCAATAACTGCAGGCGTTTCTTCGCGGCCCATGGCCGCCACCTGTTCAGCCGTAAGTACTACCGCCTTTCCTTTGCGGATCTTTTCATTGATCTCCTCAATGGAGCGCTTCTTCGACATAATATAAATTTTAAAGTAACTTTAGCCTGTTCAATAACAAACTTCAAAGATATGCTTAGATCACTTATTGTCGCAGCTATTTCCGCAATTCTTTTCTTTTCATGTGTTCCGGCCGACGACCCGGCTATTGATGTGATGTCTTTCAATATCAGGCTTGACACCCAGCACGACGGGCCGAATGCCTGGCCTCACCGCGCTGGCATGGTTGCCGGGTTTGTCAATGACCAGATACCTGATCTGCTTGGTATGCAGGAGGTTCTGTGGCATCAGTACCTGTATCTTGATTCAGCGCTGATCGGTTATGGATCAGTGGCCGCAGGCCGTGATGATGGCCTCCGGGAAGGGGAGGCCTGTCCTGTGTTCTACCGGCTCGGAAGGTTCGACAGGCTTGACAGGGGCTCATTCTGGCTCTCTGCTACACCCGACGTGCCGGGATCAGTAGGATGGGGAGCGGCTCTGACACGCGTGGCTACCTGGGTCCGGCTCTATGATAAGGTGAATGAGGACACATTGATGTTCATGAACACCCATTTTGACCATGTAAGTGACTCGGCCAGAGTGATGAGTTCCGGTTTGTTGCTCGGCAGGCTGAAGGAGCTGGCAGGTAACAATGATTTCATCATTACAGGCGATTTTAACGCCAGACCCGGGAGTCTTGCCATTGAAAGGATGACTGAAGAGGGATACGCAGTGGACAGTTTTATATTGTCAGAGACTCCTCCCTCCGGGGAGAGCTATACATTCAACGGGTTTAAAGAGGAACCGGGTGAGGGAAGGATTGACTATATCTTCGTCCGAGAAGGCATGAAGGTGCTATCACATAAGACGCACCGTATAATAGAAGAGGGAGTATTCATTTCTGATCACTGGCCTGTGACTGCCAGGGTCAATTAAAAAAAGAGTGATCAGTGATGGGGATGAATTCAATGGGTAGGTTGAAAGCTTCGGAGATGTGATGACCCCGTTCAAGTATGTCATCGTCCTCCTCATCATAGTACCACTTGATTACCAGTCTTTTACCCTGATCCAGCACCTGTGAAACCTTTCTGATAACAGCAACCAGTATCTGGGTTCCGAAACTGTTAAGGTATTCCAGCTCGATAATTATCGTGGTTGTGTTAGCGGGATTCTTCAGGTACCGTTCAATGCAATCAAGCAGCTTCTCTGACGGCGCGGTCCTGTTCAGGGCCATAGCCCTGCCCTTTATTGTGAGCGTACCCTCGGCGTCGAAGATAACCTCCGGTGTCTTGTCGGTTGGCAATATATGGCAGTAAATACCTGACATTGATTAGATTTCAGATTATCCTTATGGATTGTAAAGATAAGCAGATATATCTGCGGGGACAAAAATTATTTTAATACCACAGCAGAAGCGAGGGTTATTCCAGGGATGCAAAAATCCAAAAAAGTCCTTGAATTGGTCAGGCTCTCTTGCGGTATGCCCTGATGGCGAGGATAATGAAAGCCAAGGCCAGTATAGACAGCATTCCAATATCGCGGGCAATCTCGTGGAATCCTGCACCCTTCAGCATCACCATCCGGTTGATGCGCATGAGGTAAGCCACCGGGTTAATCCAGTTGAACTGCTGCGCCCATAGCGGCATGCTCTCAGCAGGGGTGAATATGCCGCTCATGAGAATAAATACCATTGTAAAGAAAAACGCCACAAAGAGATATTGCTGCCTGTTGGAGACCAGGGTCGAGAAGAAGAGTGCCATCCCCAGCACTGCCACGAGGAATATTGCCGAGCAGGCAAAGAAGAGCAATATACTTCCCTCGAATGGAATATTGAAGGCAATCCACCCGACTGTCAGCCCCAGGGCCAGGTCGAATAATCCCAGGATAAAGAAGGGAATTACCTTGGAAACAATAACCTCCCATTTACTGACCGGAGTGACATTTATCTGTTCCAGGGTCCCCGTTTCCAGCTCCTTAACCAGATTGAGCCCCGCCAGCATCAGGCCGATGGCTATGATCAGTATGACCAGTATTCCCGGGAGCATGAAATGCTTGTAGTTGAGTGTTGGGTTGTACCAGTAGCGTGGTGCGGTGCTTATGCCCGGGATTACCTTAGGCGCTCCTCCCTGTGATATGACAAGATCCATGTTAAAATCCCGCACAACAGATGTCAGGTAGCTCCAGGCAAGCATCCCCTGTGTGGCGTTGACGGCATCAATCAGCACCTGAAGCCTGGGTTTTGTCATTCCGGCCAGTCCTTCGGAGAAGTCATCGGGAATTACAAGTACCATATCCGCATCGCCGGAGAGGAGCAGTGATTCTGCCGTGGCAATATTCAGCGGAGCAGCGGTTGTTCTGAAGAAGGAAGATCCGGACAGCTTCGAGATCAGCTCGCGCGAAGCGGAACTCCGGTCATTATCGGTCACAGCCAGGTCGAGCCTCTTTATCTCAAAGGTGACAGCCGGCACCAGGATAAGCATCTGCATAAGGGGAACCCCGATTATTGCCCGCAGCATGAACGGATTCCGGATGATCTGCCGGAACTCCTTCCTCAGCAGAAAGAGTAACCTCTTCATTATGAGGCCTCCCTTCTCTTACAATAGGGCGCAATCCTCATCATGCGATCTTCCTTGTTGTGTAACGATAATCCTTTCATCCCGCCTTCTCCTCCAGCCTTACCTTGAATTTTCTGGCGCTGAGCACCATCAGAAAAAGAGTCATTCCCGCCAGTATCAGCGTCTCTTTCCAGACATAAGCGATACCGGCCCCCTTGATCATAATAGGACGGATGATTTCTATGAACCACCGGGGTGGAAGTATCATGCTGATGTAATCATAGATCTTTGGCATATTCTCTATCGGGAAGATAAAGCCCGACAGCAGCAGCCCGGGCAGAAGAAGCACCATGAACGTAATGATTATCGCATTCTCCATCTTGTCCACAATTGTGGAAATAAGGATCCCGAAAGACAATCCCATCAGGATATATAGCATACACTCGGCAATGAGCAGCGCGATGCTTCCCCTTACAGGCAGTCTGAAGACAAACCATGCCATCAGTAGAATAATAATCACGTTAAAGAGTGACAGGAAGAAGTAGGGCGCAACCTTGCCGACGATGATCTGCCATGGTTTCAGAGGTGATACCAGCAGCACCTCCAGGGTGCCGAACTCCTTTTCGCGGACTATGGCCACGGAGGTCATCAGAGCTGATACCATTATGAGTATCAGGGTTATGATGCCCGGAACAAACATGAAGTGGCTCTGGAGGTTAGGATTGAAGTACATCCTCACTTCCGGGGCAATGACAGGGAGCCCTGAGGTGATATGCCCTGTCAGAGTGGCGGAGTAGTCGTTCAGTATGCCTGAGGTGTATCCCGTTACCAGGCTGGCTGTATTTGGCTCCGTGGCATCGGCAATTATGCTTACTGCCGCATTGCCTTCACGGGTCAGCCTGGCTCCCAAATCTTCCGGGAAGATCACCACTGCCTTTATCTTTCCTTCCTTAAAGGTGGCGTCAATCTCGTCATATGATTCAAGCAGACTGGTAACGGCAAAGAACTCGGAGGCTTCCAGCTTGCGGGTCAGCTCTGTTGAGACATTGTCGCGGGCATTGTCAAGCACAGCTATGGAAGCATTTTTAAGGTCGGTTCTGACGGCATAGCCGAAGATGAGAATCTGTGCGGCCGGGATACCGAACAAAATGATCAGTGTACGTACATCCCGAAAGATGTGAAGAAACTCCTTGCGCACAAATGCCATGAACCTTTTCATGTTTTGCTCTTTTGAGGTCTGGCAATCTTCACGAATAACTCTTCAACAGATGCTGTCCCATATTGTTTCCTGAGCGCTGAGGGAGAGTCGATGGCGGCTATCTGTCCTTCGCTCATGATTGCTATACGGTCACAGTATTCAGCCTCATCCATGTAATGGGTGGTCACGAAGACGGTGATGCCATGTGAGGCGGTCTCGTAGATCATCTCCCAGAACTGGCGCCGGGTGACGGGATCGACACCGCTGGTGGGCTCATCAAGAAAGACTATCTCAGGGTCATGGAATACGGCCACTGCAAAAGCCAGCTTCTGCCTCAGCCCGAGTGGCAGTGCATGTATCAGCATGTCACCGTACTGTGTGAAACTAAGCCTGTCAAGGAGCGCCTCGCGGCGGGGAATGATCACCTTCATGCTCATGCCATAAATGCCGCCGTAGAGCTCTATGTTCTCCCTGACAGTAAGGTCTTCATAGAGGGAGAAGCGCTGCGACATGTATCCTATTCTTTTTTTGATCTCCTCCGGCCTGCGCGAGGCGTCTATGCCGGCCACAGTCACCCTGCCCGAGGTGGGGCGCGAGAGCCCGCACAGGATCCTCATGGCAGTGGTCTTGCCCGCGCCGTTGGCACCCAGAAAGCCGAATATCTCACCGCGGTAGACGTCAAAGGTGAGACGGTCATTGGCCATGAAGGCGCCAAACCGCTTCACCAGATCCTTTACCTCAATGACTTTTTCTTTCTCCATCAATATTCCTTTTTCATAAGCTCCAGGAACACATCCTCAATCCCCGGCTTTATCTCATTCACTGCCGTACCCTCTATTCCTGCCTGTTCCAGCAACCGTTTAATATCCTCCGTGGTGGTGCCCTCGCGGAGTGTTATGTGTACTGCCTCACCGAACGGCTCCGGGCTGGTTGCCTGGGGCATGCCGCGCAGGGTGAGGAGGAGCCTGTACCTGTCTGGATGGCTGACGGCATAGAGTCTTTTGCCGTACGATGAGCGTATGGCTGCCGGGGTGTCAATGCCCATCAGCCTGCCCTCCTGTATAAGCGCTATGCGGTCACAGCGAAGGGCTTCATCCATATAGGGAGTGGAAACGATTATGGTTATTCCCTCTTCCTTGAGTTTTTCAAGCATCTCCCAGAACTCCGTGCGCGAAACGGCATCCACTCCGGTAGTGGGCTCGTCGAGGATGAGTATGCGCGGCTTGTGGATCAATGCACAGGAAAGTGCCAGTTTTTGTTTCATGCCGCCGGAGAGTCTGCCGGCGCGACGCTTGCGGAAGGGCTCTATCTGTTTGTATATTGGTTCTATAAGATGGTAGTTCTCCCGTATGGTTGTGCCGAAGATGGTGGCATAGAACTGCAGGTTCTCCTCCACGGTCAGATCAGTGTAGAGGCTGAAGCGCCCGGGCATGTAGCCTATATGATTGCGCAGCTCCCTGAAGTCGCTCACCACATTGAGCCCGAAGAGGGTCATCCTGCCGCCGGAGGGGATGATCAGCGTGGCCGCTATGCGGAAGAGGGTGGTCTTGCCAGCGCCGTCAGGACCGATGAAGCCGAAGAGCTCACCTGTATCAACGCTGAAGGAGACATCGTCTACCGCGGTGATCTTTCCGAACCTGTGGGTTATGCTGTTTGCCTCAACGGCCTTCATCTCATTATACTTTTATTGCTTTGGCCTGTATTACAATTGAAGTGGTATTACCGTGCCGGGATTCAGTTGAAGATAGCTTCTCCCGGCATTCCGGCTTTAATTGAACCGTCGTTGGGTACATCAATTGTCACAGCATAGACCAGTGTCACGCGCTCCTCTTTTGTCTGGATGATCTTGGGAGTGAACTCCGCCTTTTCCGAGATATGGGTTACGGTGCCTGTATAGTTCTTAAACGCCTTCTCACCCTGGTCTATGCGCACGGTACATGATGCACCTGTTTTCACTTCTGCCAGCTGTGCCCCGCTGACCCACACCTTCAGTTTCATAGTCTTCATGTCGGCCAGTTTGACCAGAGGCTTGCCGGCGGCAGTGAGCTCATGGGCCAATGCATATTTTTCTGTCACGGTTGCATCATATGGTGCACGTATGGTGCTGCGGGCTATCTGCTCATTAAGCAAAGCGCGTTTGGCGTCTATACCCTGCTGCTCGGCTGCCACCGACCGGCGCTGGGTGCCGTTGGCCTCTGCCTGCCGGCGGAGGACCTCCATCTGCCCCGTGAGGTCATCAAGCTGTTTCTGCGTGGCGGCGCCGTCAGCGAGCATGCGGCGCGTACGTTCTATGTTGACGGCAAGGTTATCCATCTGCTGGCGTATCACGGCATCCTGCGCCGCAATGCCCGCCAGGCGCGCCTGCGCCTGCGCCGTCACCGCATCAAGCTCTGCCCGCTGCAACACAAGCATAGTGGTGTCGGTGACGGCGATGACGGCGCCGCCCGCCACCATCATGCCTTCGGTCACATCCATGCTGATGATCCTGCCGGAGCTCTCGGCAGAGATGATAATCTCCTCAGCCTCAAAGGTGCCCCACGCATCGGCATCGCTCTCGCCGCGGCCGCATCCGGCGGCGGCCAGGAGCATAATCACAGGTATAACCAGTTTCTTCATATCATTCATTTGTTTTATGTCCTGTTATATAAAGGTATTCAGTTTCAGCCCTGGCAATGCTTATCTTCCTGGCCGCCGCTGCAATGACAGCCTGCTTCTCATTGTTCAGCTCGGTCATATACTGCGAGGCAGTGATCGTTCCGTTCTGCAGTTGAGAGGCAGCAACGGCAGCTATACGTCTGCGTATGACTATCAGCTCGTCGTCGCTGGCGGCCGCCTCGCGCAATGATTCAATCTCTGCCATCTTCACGGTGAGAAGCCGCTGCAGGGTCTGCTCCATGGCGCTTTTCCTGATACCCAGCAGCTGCTTCTGAAGAGCAAGTGTCTTTCGTTCATTGCTGTTTTTGCCCCAATCATAGATGTTCCATTTCAAGCCGGCGCCAATGGAGTAGTAAATATCCGCATCGTCAGAAAGGAAATTGTTTCCCGGGGGATTGCCATAGCCTGCCTGTGCAAAACCGAACAACCTTGGCATGCGCTGACTCCTGAGGAGGTTCTTTGAAAGCTCAAGCTGACGGCTGCGTGTATCAAAAAGCTGAAGATCGGGATTATCCTTCAGGTCATTGCCGGTTATCTGCACCTGAGGCAGGATCAGCTCCGCATCCTTCAGTCCTGTCATGCCGGTAATCTGTTCAAGCGCATCTGCCAGCGCATCATGGCGCCGGCCCAGCTCAGCGGCTGCCTGCTCTGCCTTTATTATCTCAGCCTTTAGTACATCAGGTGTTACAGGCAGTACAACACCGTTTTCCGCTCCCGAGGCTGCCTCCCGGGCCCGTGCTTCAAGCTCAGAGATGAGAACCCGGGTTACTTCAGCCTGGCTTCTCACCAGCAGGAGTGAGAAGAAATAGTTGTTGACCTGATCGCGGAGGCGGTACAGGTCAGCTTCGCTCTGCTGCATGTTCAGTTGGCTGACAACCCTTTCCACCTCCCGTGCGCTGCGGGTCACACCGCCATCCCATATCACCTGGCTGAGATCAACGGTTGCCCTGTACTGTTCATGCGGTATGGAAGGCAGTGAGCCGGGCGGCACGGGCATTGAAGAGAGCATGTCAGACAGATCTACAACATCTGACTGGTAGTTGAATGAGCCACCGAGATCCAGTGAGGGAAACCATGTGGCAGAAAGGTTCTGGTCACGCAGCTGTGTCATGCCCGCGTAAAGTTCCCTCTCACCCGAGAGTGGAGAGGCCACGGCAGCGGAGTCATAACACTGCCATAGGGTCACGATCCGCTGTGACATAAGCGCTGACGCCAGCAGCATCAATATTGAAAAAAGAGCTATTCTCTTCATTTCTTGCGGTGTTTGAGGGCACTGAAAATAAAGTCTGCTGCAAACTCCTTTCTGTCCGACATAAAGGCATTGAATTTCCTGTTATCAAGCATCTGCGGCATCATGACTGCAATCATCTCCCTTGCAGCAAAGGGGAATATGGACATGGATACGATGGTTATCATCAGCTGAGGCATGTCACTCTTCCTGATGCCATATCCCTTGAGTTCCTTTGCATGCTTCTCGTAGATCAGGTCACGCAATTCTCCGTACTTAAGTGTTTCCTTCACCCCATCAACCACCGATGGATTTACTGACATCTCATTGAGAAGAAACATCGGCAGTTTTGGATTCTTCACAAGGAAATCGATATGCTGATCGAGAAACAGCTTTACCTTTTCCTTGAATGAGAGATCTGCCTGGAAGATTGCTATTATCTTTTCAAACATCTTTTTGAGCAGTACCTGGAAGACTGCCATGAAAAGCTGGTCCTTGCTCCTGAAATAATAATGAAGGAGAGCCTTATTAATACCTGCCCTGTCAGCTATCTCCTGCATCCGTGCACCGGAATATCCCTTCTCCTCAAAAACCTGGGTGGCGGCCCTGAAAATCCTGTCCCTTGTCTGCCTGTCTGCTGTTCTGACTTTCGCCATCATAATTAACTTAATAGTTTAACCAAAAGAATTAACCATTTGGTCAAAAATAAGCAAACTTTAAATACGATGCAAAAAAAATCATAATTTTTTTTCAGGTCCGGAGCCGGGAAAATCTCAAGACTGCAGTAAATGATCTGAATAACAGGGAGCTGTAAATCTGGCAACACCGGGGAGAAAACTCCCGCCTCAACACAGCATGACCCTACAGATATCCTGAGTGGTGAAAGTTGACTTCAACAGCCTGAATTATATTCATACCGGCCTGTGAATTAAACAAATGCCGGCTTCTTTTGTTATCATCATAAAGAACTCAGAGATGAAAGCAAAAAGAGCAGAAAAGATACTGTCACCACCACCGGTACACTTTGTGGGTGACGGCTTCAGGGTGCACAACTTCATACCGGGTGTATACCCGCTTACCATGGCAAGGATGGATCCCTTTATTCTTCTCGACTATAATTCGAAGTTCCGCTTTTCTCCTACGGATAAGCCCAGGGGAGTAGGGGTGCATCCCCACCGCGGTTTTGAGACAGTTACAATCTCCTACAAGGGTCGCATAGCTCATCATGACAGTTTTGGCAACAGCGGAGTTATCGGGGAGGGTGATGTGCAGTGGATGACTGCCTCAGCAGGTCTGCTTCACAAGGAGTATCATGAGAAGGAGTTTGCGCGGACGGGGGGCGACTTTCACATGGTGCAGCTATGGGTCAATCTGCCCGCGGAGCACAAGATGTCTCCTCCGAAATACCAGCCTATAACAAATGATCAGATGGGCAAGTATGTTCTGCACGGTGACCAGGGCATAATTGAAGTGATTGCCGGATCATACCTTGAAACAAAGGGACCTGCCTCAACCTTTACCCCCATGGCATTGATGAATGCACGGCTTGCCGCCGGGGGCAGAGCCCGGTTTGAATTTCCGGCTGAATGGAATACAGCTGCCCTTATTGTGGAAGGATCGGTACAAATCAACGGGTCTGATACAGCACCTGCAGATCACTTTGTTCTATTTGATAATGAGGGCGAGCATTTTACAATTGAGGCTGCAGAGGATGCCATAGTGCTTATCCTCAGCGGCGAACCCATCAGGGAACCCATAGTGTCACACGGACCATTCGTCATGAACACAAAAACAGAAATCTACCAGGCATTCGAGGATGTGGAGAAAGGAAAGTTCGGGCACCTTGAGGATTAAAAGGCAGATTTATAAGATTAACAATATTGAATTACATTTGCAGCAGATTTTTAAACCATGCTTAAAAACCTGCTTATCATCGGATCAGGTGGTTTTATTGGCAGCATAGCCCGCTACCTGGTCTCACAGCTGAATCTTACAGTCACTTTCCACTCAGTACCGGTGGGGACGCTGGCGGTGAACGTCATCGGCAGTTTCCTGATAGGATTCCTTACTGGTATCGCGGAAAAAAGTATGATTCTCTCGCCTGAATGGAGACTCTTCCTGATGGTCGGCCTCTGCGGCGGTTTTACTACCTTTTCCACATTTACAGGGGAAAACCTGATGCTGGCACACAATGGCCAGTTACTGACAGTCCTTCTCTATACAGGGCTCAGCATTTTCCTCGGTTTTCTTGCAGTTTACCTGGGCTATGTTCTGACTAACCTGCTATGATAATGGAAAACAGACAACATTCAGTACTTAAGATCTATGCCAGCTCAACTGACAGGCTTGGCGGCCAGCTGCTATATGAGGCCATAGTCCTCCGCGCAAGGGAAGCAGGAATTTCGGGTGCAACGGTGTACAGGGGTATGATGGGTTACGGCCTGAGTAGCCATATACACACTTCGAAGTTTTGGGAGCTGACAGAAAAGCTTCCAGTGGTTATAGAACTGATTGATACCGAAGATAAAATAAGGGACTTCAGCGCAAATATGACACCCGAACTGAAAGCACTTTCCAAAGGCTGCATCGTAACAGTTTCACCTGTTGAAATAGTTCTTCACAAGAGCGGAGCTGCAAGGGATCGCATAACCTGAGAATCTTTCCGGATAACACACCCTGGAGAAGTAGAGGAAGAAACAGGGTAAAATGTCATTTATGCTACTTCCTGTTGCATCTTTCCGGCAGATTCCATAAATTTATGCTGCATTTCCTCCTTTATTGTGCAACATAAACATTGAGTCATGCTGGTCAAGACCTTCAGCTCTGCTGTCTTTGGCATTGAGGCCGTCACTGTCACCATAGAGGTTGACGTCACCCGCGGAGTACGCTACATGCTTGTCGGCCTTCCCGATACTGCGGTCAAGGAGAGCCAGCAGCGCATTGAATCGGCTTTTCGTGCCGTGGGGCTCCACTGGCCCGGCAGGCAGGTGATCATCAACATGGCTCCGGCTGATATCCGCAAGGAGGGCTCTTCCTATGACCTGCCTCTTGCCATTGGCATACTGGTTGCTTCGGGGATGATCAGCGGCACCATGCTTGATGGCCTGCTGCTCACCGGCGAGCTCTCGCTCGACGGCGCCGTGAGGCCCGTCCGCGGGATATTGCCCATGGCATTGCAGGCCCGTGATTCAGGATTCAGGGGTATGATGGTGCCTGCGAAGAATGCCACCGAGGCGGCCGTGGTAAATGGGTTAGACATCTACGGGGTCAACAGCCTCAGCGAGGTGCTTGCTTACCTTCAGGGAGATCAGACACCCGGACCTCTGACAATTGACCCGGCAGACCTCTTCAGCCGTGTGGGCAACGTCTATGACACTGACTTTTCCGACGTGAAGGGGCAGGAGAATGTCAAGCGTGCCCTGGAGGTGGCGGTGGCCGGTTCGCATAACGCCATTCTTGTAGGTTCTCCCGGCTCGGGCAAGACCATGATGGCCCGTAGGCTGCCGGGAATCCTTCCTCCGCTGACACTGGAGGAGGCGCTGGAGACAACCAGGATCCATTCCGTGGCAGGCAAGATAGACAACAGCATGCCGCTGATGACGCGCCGGCCCTTCCGCAGTCCCCATCATACGAGCTCAGACATCGCCCTCGTGGGCGGCGGCTCCGTGCCTCAGCCCGGAGAGATCAGCCTGGCACACAACGGGATACTCTTCCTCGATGAGCTGCCGGAGTTCAAACGGAGCGTACTGGAGGTCCTTCGCCAGCCGCTGGAGGACAGGGTGATAACCATAGCACGGGCACGTATGAGCTGCAATTTCCCGGCTTCAGTCATGCTCATAGCCTCAATGAATCCCTGTCCGTGCGGATTTTACAACCACCCCTCCAGGCAGTGCACCTGCGGGCCGGGCATGGTGCAGAAGTACCTCAGCCGCATCTCCGGTCCGCTGCTTGACCGTATAGATATTCACATTGAGGTGGTGCCGGTGGATTATGAGAACCTGGCTGAAACAGCACCCTCAGAGAGCTCCGCAGTAATCAGGGAACGGATTGTCAGGGCAAGGGAGATACAGTCGGCCCGCCTCGCCGCCTATGACGGTATCCATTGCAATGCACAGATGACCCCGGCAATGATCCGCAGACACTGTCACCTGGATGATACGGGCGGCAGGCTCCTGCGGGCGGCAATGGAGAGACGTGGCCTCTCGGCGCGTGCTTATGACCGCATACTGAAAGTATCACGTACGATAGCTGACCTCGACGGCTCCGAAGGTATCCGCCCTGATCATCTCTCCGAGGCCATCAATTACAGAAATCTGGACCGTGAAGGGTGGGCAGGATGAAAAATGCCAACCATCTTTAGTTAAACATGTTTCTTTTTATTTAATTTGCTCCGGGGAAAGGTATTGGTTCATTTCATCGGAATGTATGGAACTTCTTAACAAACTCAGACAGAAACTCTCGGATGAGAATCTGATGTTCGCTTACCGGGGCGAGGTAACCGGAGACAATTCGGTCAGCCTGCTGACGCTGCTGGAGCGTGAAATGGAGTTTTCCGACTTCAGCCTTCTCGGTCGCAAGCGGCTTTTCATGTTTGTGCTTGAAAACCTTCAGAACATAACCAGGCACGGTATCTCCAAGAGTGCGGAGATAACCTCCCTGGTAGTCTATAACAAGACAGCTGACGGATACACTGTGAGTACGGGCAACGCCCTCAAAAAGAGTGAGGTGAGAGACCTGAGAAAAAACCTGGAAAAGATTAACAGCCTTGAGCCGGACAAGATCAGGGAGGTCTACAGGACCATGCTTCAGGACTCCAATATAGGCAGGAAGGGAGGCGCAGGCCTGGGACTGATGGAGATGGCGCGCAAGACCGGCAACAAGCTGGATTATGATTTTCTACCGATAGACGACAAATATTCATACTTCATCCTGAGCAAGACTGTTGATTCCGGCGGGAAGGGCATCAGTGAGCCGGGTGGTCTTCCGGGGACTTTTGACACACGTAAGGTGGCACAGCTGGAGAAGATGATGAAATCAAACAATATTTTCTTCATCTGGGCCGGCCCCCTGACTCATGCCATCAGCAAGGAGCTGCTGAATTTCAGTGAGACCACCATGAGGGAGGCCGAGCTGGAGCAGAACCTGCACAAGCGTGTCTTTGCTACCCTCATTGAGCTGCTTCAGAATGTAGCCCAGCACAGTCCGGGTTTCGAGGCTGAAAAAAAGTACGGGATCCCGATGGCCATGATAAGAAAAACCCCGGCATCATTCATTATCACCTCCGGGAATCTTATCAGGAGAACTGATATTGATCATCTCACCCAGAAGCTCGATATGGTCAACAGGTATGATGAGGAGGGGCTGAAGAAGCTTCTCAAGGTAGCATTAATGGGTCAGGATATGTCGAAGATCTCAACGGGCTATATGGGTCTGCTGGAGATGGCCCGCAGGTCAGGCGGAAGGCTCTCCTATAAATTCGATGAGGTGAATGATGACTATGCCTATTATACCGTGACTGTCAGGGTAAGGGCCAAGGTTAACAGGCCGCAGTAGAACTGACTCAGTCACATATATCCATCAGGCACTGAGCACTTTCAGCGGACAATCTTTCAGAAAAGTATGTCTTTTGTCAGAGGTGCTGGAGGGTTCACTCTTCATTCACCAGGACAAGCTCTTTCCCGTCATAGACGGCATAGCTGGCCCGGCAGCTGAACCAGTCGCCGAGGATTATTAACCTGCGCCCTTCCTCTTCAAAGGTCAGGGGCAGGTGCCTGTGGCCGTAGATGTAGTACCTGGCCCTGCAGCCTCCGGAAGCTACACTTCGGGTATGCCGTATCAGGTCCTCCTTTTCTTCACCCATGAATGGCAGTGAGACATGTTTGGCCAGCCTGCTGCTTTTTGACCATGCATGTCCGATAGCCATCCCCCAGCGGGGATGGAGTGCAGAGAAGAGGACCCTGGCTATCCTGTTGCGGAAAAAGGCGAAAAGCATCCGGCCGCCGCGGTTCCTGCTTCCCAGTCCTTCGCCGTGTGCCAGGTAAAAGAGTTCGCCGTCTATCTCGGTCACCAGCGGGTCATAGTGGACCGTGACACCGCACTCCTCTGTGAGATAACCCTTCATCCACATGTCATGGTTGCCTGTAAAGATATGGACAGCTATGCCGCTGTCAGTCAGTGCGGCCAGACGGCCCAGGAAGCGGGTGAATCCTTTTGGGATCACCTTTTTGTATTCCCACCAGAAATCAAACAAGTCGCCCAGCAGCCATATTGATCCGGCATCAGCCGAAATACGGTCAAGCCAGCTGATCACTCTCTGTTCGCGCTCATGCGGATCTGTTCCTGCTGCAAGGCCAAGGTGAAAATCGGATGCGAAATATGATTTACGGCCTTCCAAGATCCCGGTTATTTATTGAACAGCTGGTCCATCCTGATGGTGAGGTTACGGCCTGTCAGATTGGTGTTGATTATGTTCCCTTCAGGGTCATAGAGGAGGTTTGAGGGCACCCTGGTTATGTTCATCAGCCTGGAGTAGACAGGGTTCAGTGGATCAGGTTCCCTGACACTGACCCATGGTATCTCCTCGAAACGGACGATTCTCTTCCATCTCTCCTCATCGGTATCGAGGCTGACCTGGAAGATCTCCAGCCCTTTCTTATGATAGGCGTCATAGAGTGATTTGAGCAGAGGTAGTTCATTCATGCATTCCTGTGATGCTGTGGTCCAGAATGAGACCAGAACATATTTCCCCCTCAGAGAGGCCACGCTTATCATCCTGCCGTTGATGTCAGGCAGTTCCGGGCTGATGTTGGTCTCGGGCAGCTGCGATGCCAGGCTGGATACCCGGTCAATATACATCCGGTTCAATTCTGACGTTACATTTTCCTTCAGGGCGCGCACGTGGCGGGAAACGGGGTACTTAACAGATAGTGAGTCAGATACAATTTTCAGGTACTGCAGGTCGCGTGGCTGGTAGAGGACATAGGTGTTCTCGTCAATCCGCTGGTAGAGAGCCTGTATTGAAGACATGGAGCTCATGTTTTCAATAACGAATTTGATATTGGACTTTCGTTGTTCATCAACAATATCAACGAATTCTTTTTCCAGATCCGGTCCCCGCACTGCCAGTTCCTCAGGGCTGAGAGCATTGTAGATCTTTTTCACGGAGTCAATTCTTGTTTTGGTGACAAACAGTTGCCGGTCCAGGAACCGGATATCTTCTGATCCCGGTGAGCCATCAACTGTATAATTCATTGCCAGGGGCGATTTCCCAAACTCGAGGAAGATATTTTCACCGGGCATAACCAACAGTCCCACGAACTGGTTATCAGCAAACCTTACCTGGTAGAATTCAGGGCCTGTCACCTCTGTAACGAACCTGAAGCGGCCCCTTTTAATCTCTGTTGAATCAAGGAGGGTACTGTGGTCAACTGCCGACTGGTCTAGGAAGACCATACCTTCCTGTCCCCCGCTGACAGTGCCTTTAATGGTTACTTTATTTTCGTTGCTGCAGCCTGCAAGCAGTGCTGCGATAAAGAGCAGTGGAGCAAACCTCATCATAGCTGTCTGATTTTTCCTGTACAAATAAACTAAAAAACAGCGTTGGCTACTGTTCTTTCATTACTTCATCCAGTTTTTTCCGCAGTTCATCGCCTCTCAGATTGACTGCTATCACCTTTCCTTCGCGGTCAATGAGGAAGCTGGCCGGTATCTCTGTCAGGCCGAATTTCTTAACCACCTCAGAGTCGCGGTAGCGCAGGTCACTGACATGTTTCCATCGTCCGAGCCTGTCCTTGCTGATGGCCTGAGTCCACTCTTCCTTCCTGAGGTCAAGTGATACCTGGAAGATATCGAATCCCTGCCAGTGATACATGTCGTACATCTTCACCAGGTTGGGATTTTCCTCACGGCAGGGAGGGCACCATGCCGCCCAGAAGTCGACCAGCACCACCCTGCCCCTGAGTGATGAGAGGCGCAGGGTGTCGCCGTCAGGATCGGGCAGGGCTATCTCCGGGATGATCTCTCCCGGCGCCGGTGGCTCTCCGGCCCGTTTGCCCACCGAGACGCTCTTGCGGAGGCCGGCCACAAATGTATGGAGGTCAAGCACAAGGTCAGACTGTGGATAGAGGGCGTAAAGCGCTGAATCAACACTGTAAAACAGTTCAGGGTTCCGGGCAGGCTCAAACAGCTGCAGCCCCGGTACCACCTGCTGGTTAAGCAGGTAGACTGACACCATTGAGGTCATATTTTCCTCAAGGAGGTTAAGGGCTCTTTTCCGGAATTCCTCAACCACAACTGCTGCTCTTCTGTCAAGGCTGTCCATCAGCAGCGGCAGGTCAGGGCTGTCTGTATTTTCATTGTAGGTATCTGTCAGGCGTTTCAGTTCAGCAACAACCGTATCATGATCCTTCCGGAAAGCCATTATCTCTGCTGTGCCTTCCGAGCCACTCACCTCCATGGGCCTTGCCAGGTTCTTGCCGTCAGCATATAACTCTATCTTCTCACCCGGGGTAACGAGGAGGGTAAGGAAGTTGTCATCGGTAAGGCTCAGCATGTAAAAAGCAGGGTATTCAGCAGCCGACCTGAATGAGAAGGTTCCATCCCTGCCAGGCATGACCGAGTCAACCGGTTCCAGGAAGCCCGGTTTGACCTCCCTGAGCAGAAGATACCCGCCCTCGTCCATCCCGGACAGTTTTCCGCTTATGCTGAATCGTCCCTTCTGGCATCCGGTCATCAGCACTAATACGGATAAAAGGAACGCAACAAATTTTTGTTTATCTGTCTTTAAAAATCGTTTCATGATGTCCGAACTTTTTAAACTCCCACTGGTTCTCTTTACGGAGTGCAAAGATATCTATTTTTCAGTGCCTTCACAGGGTAGCATGGCGGGACAATGCAGATTATTAATCTGATTTTTTTGCTTTTCTTTGCACACGAAATGATTTGTTATTAAATTAATAGAGTTAATTCTATTGCTTATTTTTAGAAGTTAAACGGAACTCCTGAATTTATGGGATACATTAAGTTTGATAAGGCTCAGGTAGTTAACCTTGAGTATTCACTGAGCCGAGAGATAATACGGAGCAACAGGGCAGGAAGTTATTCATCAACAACCATTGTGGGTTGCAACACCCGGAAGTATCATGGCTGGCTTGTATGCCCTGTTGATGAGCTGGGAGGTGAGAGGCACGTGTTGCTCTCCTCTGTTGACACAACAGTTGTAAGTAACGGACAGAGTTTCAATACAGGGATACGCAGGTATCAGGGTGACCACTACAGTCCCAAAGGCCATAAATATGTTGAAGACTTTGATATACAGGATATTCCCGGAATGACTTACAGGGTGGGTAACGTCATCCTTAAGCAGGAGCGTATCCTGGTGCATTATGAGGAGCAGCTGATGATCAGGTATACGGTCATCGACACTGATGAGCCTGTCAGGCTGCAGTTGAGACCCTTTCTGGCATTCAGGAATATACATCAGCTGACGCATGCCAATATGTGGGCCAACACCCGGACGGAGCCTGTTCCGCACGGGGTCAGGATCCGCATGTATGACGGCTTCCCCTATCTTAACATGCAGCTCTCGTGCAAGGCGGAGTTTGTCCCTGTGCCAGACTGGTACCTGGGTGTTGAATATATTGAGGAACAGAAGCGAGGGTATGACTATTCGGAAGACCTGTTTGTGCCGGGCTTTTTCGAACTGACAGCATCAAAGGGCGATGTGATCGTTATGTCAGTCTCTACAAAAGAGGAGAAGCATGCCGGACTCAAGAGCAAGTTTACACGTGCCGTGGCCACCAAGATACCGCGGAGCAGCTTCGGCAACTGCCTGCGCAATGCCGCACAGCAATTCATTGAGAAGAGAGGTGAGAATACAAACATAATTGCAGGGTATCCGTGGTTTGGTTCATGGGGACGTGATACATTCATCGCTCTGCCGGGGCTGGCCCTGGCGCGTACTTCTGAAGATCTGTACGCAGCAGTGCTTGACACCCAGGTAAAACGCATGAAGGGAGGTCTCTTCCCGAATATGGGTGACAATGACAACCCGGCCTTTAACAGCGTAGATGCACCGCTGTGGTTCTTTCAGGCGCTCCACAGTTACGGGCTTGACCATAAGGATACATGGAAACGATATGGTTCTGCCATGAAGGATGTGCTTAATGCATACCGGTCCGGAACCTCATTTGGTATTCATATGAGGGAGAACGGCCTTGTCTATGCAGGTGTTCCGGGAAAGGCCCTCACCTGGATGGACGCTGTGGTTGACGGTGTACCGGTAACTCCCCGCGATGGCTATGCGGTGGAGATCAATGCCTTGTGGTACAATGCGGTATGTTACTCAATAGATTGTGCCAGGGCCGGGAGGGACAGAACCTTCGTTAAAGAGTGGGAGAGCCTGCCTGAACTGATCAAAAGGTCATTTATTGAGACTTTCTGGGATGAAGAACATGGTTACCTGGCAGATTACGTCAATGACAATGAGATGCGGAATATGGAGGTAAGGCCAAACATGGTGATGGCTGCATCTCTTCCGTATACCATGCTCACTATTGACCAGATGAAAAGAATGCTTGACATTGTCAGCCGTATGCTTGTGACCCCGAGAGGGCTCCGTACCCTGTCTCCTTCAGAGGAGGGATATAAGGGTATTTACTGTGGCGACCAGAAAACACGTGACAGGGCTTACCACCAGGGTACCGTATGGCCGTGGCTCATCGGCCCCTTCTGTGACGGATGGCTCAGGGTTTACGGAGAATCGGGGGTGGCCAGGGTACGCAAACTGATAATGGGCTTTGAAGAGACACTGACGGAAGCCGGCATATCAACCGTATCGGAGATCTATGACGGTGATCCGCCGCATTCACCAAGGGGGGCAATATCACAGGCGTGGAGTGTGGGAGAGATACTTCGCATTTTCACCCTGCTTGAAAAGAATTATCCAGAAAACGATATATGATATGCGTGTCCTGATGTTTGGATGGGAGTTCCCGCCTCATATAGCAGGGGGATTGGGAACCGCCAGTTACGGTCTCACCCGTGGTCTGGCCGCCCATAAGGATATTGACGTGATCTTTGTGGTACCGAAGGCTTACGGCGACGAAGACCAGAGTATCGTAAGGCTAATTGGCGCCAATACAATACCTGTTGCCTTCAAGAAGGTTAAATACAGGTATTTTCTTAAACCGGTAGAGAAGATAGAGGTCTTTTCAAAACTGGTCCCGTATACAGATCCTGAAGATTTCTGGAAGATGACACGAGGTGAGATAGCTGATACTGACGTCCTTGTGAAAACCAATTCCCAGGGCAAGGTTGACTTTACGGGAAGCTACGGATCAACCCTGATGGATGAGATACACAAGTATTCGGTGGTTGCCCAGGTTATAGCCTCAGAGAATGAGTTTGACATCATACATGCGCATGACTGGCTGGCATATCCGGCAGGGATAGCAGCCAAGGCCGTATCCGGCAAACCGCTGGTGATACATGTTCATGCCACCGATTTTGATCGCAGCGGCGGGAATGTGAATCCGGTGGTCTATAATATGGAAAAGGAGGGAATGGATGCTGCTGACAGAATCATTACCGTCAGCAATCTCACCCGGGAGATAGTCATCAGCAAGTATAATATTGATCCGGAGAAAGTATTTACGGTTTACAATGCCGTTGAGCCCCTTCACCACTCGGAGCTTGACATACCGGGGAGGGCATATGATGACAAGATAGTTACATTCCTTGGCCGTATCACCATGCAGAAGGGGCCGGAATATTTTATTGAGGCAGCCAGGATGGTCCTCTCGAAGATGCCAAACGTCCGGTTTGTAATGGCCGGATCGGGAGACATGATGGAACGGATGATGCGTCATGCCGCAGCGCTGAGGATAACCGACAGGTTCCACTTCACCGGCTTCCTTCGCGGCAACGATGTATTCACCATGCTCAGAATGAGTGATGTATATGTGATGCCTTCCGTATCAGAACCATTTGGCATTTCACCACTGGAGGCAATGCAATCAAATGTACCGGTAATAATCAGCAAACAGAGCGGGGTGGCAGAGCTGCTCACCCATGCCGTGAAGGTTGATTTCTGGGACATAGAGGCCATGGCTGACGCCATCTACGGTATATTGACATACCCGGCACTGTCAAGAATGTTCATCATGAACGGCAAGGAGGAGGTTGACAAGCTGAAATGGGAGAAGGCTGCCGGCAATGTCAAAGATATTTATTCAGGGGTTTTGCAACAGACAAGATAAACAATATGAGCACAGCACAGAAAAAGGCAATCTGCCTTTATTTCCAGGTTCATCAGCCCTTCAGGCTCAGGCGTTACCGCTTCTTTGAGATGGGCCATGAACATTATTATTATGATGATTTCATGAATGAGTCAATCCTGCGCAAGATAGCCAGTAACTGCTACCTTCCTGCCAACGCGATTTTACTCGAACTCATCCGCAAGCACAAGGGCAAGTTCCGTGTCACCTTCTCACTCACAGGTATAGTCATTGATCAGTTCAGGCTCTATGCGCCAGAGGTGCTGGACTCCTTCAGAGAACTGGCAGAGACGGGATGTGTTGAATTCCTGGCTGAGACCAATTCGCACTCTCTCGCATCTCTGATGAGCAGGGAGAGGTATGAGTTGCAGGTCAGGGTCCACAGGGACAAGATGGTTGAATTCATCGGGTATGAACCCACATCAATCAGAAACACTGAGCTTATCTACTCCGATGAGATTGGAAGCTGGATGGCGGAGATGGGTTACAAGGCGGTTGTCACCGAAGGAGCAAAGCACATCCTCGGCTGGAAATCACCCAACTTCCTCTACTGCAATGCCATCAACCCGAGGCTGAAGGTGCTGTTGCGCAATTACACCCTAAGTGATGATATAGCTTTTCGTTTCTCTGACAAACAATGGTCAAGCTATCCGCTTACGGCAGAGAAATATGCCTCATGGATAAAGGGTCTGGCTTCTTCTTCAGAGCTGGTCAATATTTTCATGGATTATGAGACCTTCGGGGAGCATCAGAAAAAGGATACGGGAATATTCGATTTCCTAAGACATTTTCCTGATCTCATAATAAGAAAGACCCCATTCAATTTCATGACCGTATCAGAGGTGGCTGATCATTACCAGCCTGTATCGCTTCTTCATGTGCCTTCACCTATCTCATGGGCTGATGAGGAGAGAGATATCACCGCCTGGATGGGTAATGAGCTGCAGACAGCCGCAGTAAACAAGCTCTACAGCCTCTCAGACAGGGTTGGCAGATGCAATAATGAGCAGCTGATACGTGACTGGGTCTACCTGCAATCGAGTGACCATTTCTATTATATGTCAACGAAATTCTTCTCTGACGGAGCCGTTCATGCTTATTTCAACCCATACGAGAATCCATACCAGGCATTCATGAATTACATGAACGTGCTGAGTGATTTCGAAATACGGCTGAATTCGGTCTGCCCGCTGAACCTTCATGATGAGGAGGTCAACAGGCTTTCAACAGCCATCGGGGACAAGGAGAGAACGATCAGGGATCTGCAGGACAGACTGGCCAGGCTGGAGAAGGTGGCAGCACGTGCTGCGAAAAAGAAGGCTCCGGCCGCTGCTGCCAAAAGCACTACGGCAGGAAAGAAGGCATCAGCCGCTGCTGCCAAAAGCACTACGGCAGGAAAGAAAGCATCGGCCGCTGCCGGTAAAACAGCCGGAAAACTATCCGGCACCAGGGTGGCAACTGCGAAGAAGGTCACCGCCACAAAAACAAAAACGGTAAAAAAGAAAACCGGAACAAGATAATTGCCGGGATTCATAGCTATGTGTAACTTATCTGCGCCTCGTGCGTATTAATTGATTATTAACTAAATGGAGATGAAAGCTGATTTTTTATTTGAGACAAGCTGGGAAGTATGCAATAAAGTAGGCGGTATATATACGGTTATTTCAACCAAAGCACTGAATGCAAAAAATGAGTTCGGCGAAAATTTTGTACTTATAGGCCCTGATGTCTGGAGGGACGATGCCTCCAACCCCGAGTTCACACCTGATGAGGATATGTTTCTTCCCTGGAAGGCTGTGGCCAGTCAGGAGGGGCTGATAGTCAAGACCGGACGATGGAACATCAAGGGTAATCCCCGCGTGATGCTTGTTGATTTCACACCTTATTTCGGTCAGCAGAATGAGATCTTTGCACGTTTCTGGGAGACATACAAGCTTGACAGTATATCAGGCCAGTGGGATTATATTGAGCCTGCGCTCTTCGGGTACGCAGCAGGCAGGGTAATAGAAAGCTTTACAAACTTCTACAGGGAGTATGCCAGGGTAATTGCTCATTTTCATGAGTGGATGACAGGCATGGGGGTGCTCTACCTTGAAAAGCAGGTTCCATGGATCACCACGGCGTTCACCACCCATGCCACCGTACTGGGCCGTAGCATTGCAGGGAACAACAGGCAGTTGTACAGCCGCCTGAAGGAGTTCAACCCGGTGCAGATCGCGCATGAGTTCAATGTAACCTCCAAACAGTCACTTGAAAAGACCAGCGCCCAGGAGGCTGATGTTTTTACCACTGTAAGTGAGATAACAGGCAGGGAGTGTGAGGCATTCCTGGGTAAGAAGCCGGATGTTGTAACACCAAACGGATTCGAGGACTCCTTTGTGCCGTCTGCGGAGGAATTTGACCAGGCCAGGCAGAACGCGAGGCAAAAGCTGCTGGCAGTGGCCAGTGCGCTGCTCGGGCATGATCTTTCTGATGACACCCTCCTCGTTTCCACCAGCGGGAGGTATGAATACCGCAACAAGGGAATTGACCTCTTCCTCTCTGCCCTGGGAGCAATAAACAGGAACAGGGATTCAGACCGCCAGTGCGTGGCATTTATTCTCGTGCCGGCATATCACAAGGGCCCCCGCCATGACCTGGCAGAGGCAGTGGCTAACGGCACTGCCATCAGCGGAGAGGACAGATATCTCACACACGGCCTTCACTACGTGAATGATGACCCTGTGATGAACCAGCTCAGGCGCGAGGAGATTCACAATTCTCCGGATGAAAAGGTAAAGGTGATCTTTGTTCCGTCATACCTGAACGGTAATGACGGAATATTCAATATGGCATACTATGACCTGCTCATCGGGTTTGACCTGACACTCTATCCTTCATATTATGAACCATGGGGATATACTCCTCTTGAGAGTCTCATGTTCCGTGTGCCTACCGTGACCACCAACCTGGCAGGCTTCGGGATGTGGGTAGACACCTATTTTGAGAATCCCGGTAACGGATGCCTGGTGGTCAATCGCACTGACCACAACGAGAATGAGGTTATTACAGCTATGGAGGAGTTCATCAGGAGGTTTATCAGGATGAACGCCGGGGAAGCTGCTGCAGCCCGGGAGAAGGCATGGGAGATATCGCGTATAGCCAACTGGAACACGCTGTTCAAATACTACACTGAAGCTTATACACTGGCACTTGAAGGCAGCGAAGAGAGAAGGGATCAGCCACGCGAATATGCGCGTATCCTGGAGGCCACAGAGGTGCAGGTCAGAAAACCGTTCCAGGTACCGGTGTGGAAGGATATTTACGTGCAGTCAGAACTCCCCGAGCGCATTGCTTTCCTTAAGGAGCTGTCAGCAAACCTGTGGTGGTCATGGAACAGCGATGCTGAATTTCTCTTCCGCCGCATGGACCCAACCCTCTGGGAAGAGGTTGGCCATAATCCCAAAAGACTTCTTGAATCAATAGACTACAAGAGACTGGTGGTGCTGTCTGATGATGAGGTCTTTCTTGATGATGCTGACAGGATACACAGGGAGTTTACCGAGTATCTTGCCAGGCCTGAAAATCCCGAGATACCCTCAATAGCATATTTCAGCATGGAATTCGGGATACACCCCAGTCTGAAGATCTATTCCGGAGGTCTGGGTGTGCTTGCGGGCGACTACCTCAAGGAGGCGAGTGATTCAAATGTGAATATCACAGCCATTGGCCTGCTGTACAGGTATGGCTACTTCAGGCAGAAGCTGGGACCCAGGGGCGAACAGCAGGCTATCTACGAGGCTGAAGATTTCTCCCAGCTGCCTGTTGAACCGGTATTAAACGATGAAGGCAACCAGCTGACCATTCAGCTTACCTGGCCCGGGCGTACTGTTAAGGCCCGCCTGTGGCTGGCCCCGGTGGGCAAAGTGAAGCTCTACCTGCTGGACACCGATTTTGAAGAGAACATACACGAAGACCGGGCAATCACGCATTACCTGTATGGAGGAGACTCTGAGAACAGGCTTAAGCAGGAGCTCATTCTGGGAATAGGCGGCATGCGTGCTCTGATTGCTCTGGGCATAAGACCGGATGTTTATCACAGTAATGAGGGCCATTCGGCATTCATTGGATTTGAGAGAATGCGTCACCTGATTGAAGATGATCATCTTACCTTTGATGAGGCGCTGGAGATAGTCAGGGCATCAACTCTGTTTACCACCCATACACCTGTCCCGGCAGGGCATGATGCCTTTGAGGAGGATCTGCTCAGAAAATACATCTCACATTATCATAGCAGGCTCAATATTACCTGGGATCAGCTGATGGCTCTCGGCCGGTGCCAGAATGAGCATGAACGTAAGTTCAACATGAGCTATCTGGCCACCCGCCTGTCACAGGAGATGAACGGTGTCAGCCAGTTGCACGGCCACGTGTCGCGCGGACTCTTCTCCAAGCTCTGGCCCGGTTACCTTCGTGACGAACTATATATCGGACATGTTACCAATGGGGTACACTATTCCACATGGGTAGCCCCTGAGTGGGAACAGATATATGAGAAACTGACGGGCAATCACCATTTTGACCAGTGTGACCGTGACCAGTGGTCAAAGATATACCAGGTTGAAGATGAGAAGGTTTTTGAGACCAAGATGAAGCTCAAGAAGCGTCTCTTTGACAACATACGCAAGCGCCTGCAGTCTGATATGCTCGAGAGGCATGTCAGTCCCCGCACGCTCATGAACATCAGCTCGCATCTTAATGAAAAGGCACTGACCATAGGTTTCGCCAGGAGGTTTGCAACCTACAAGAGGGCAAGTCTTCTCTTCCGTGATCTTGACCGGCTGGAGAAGATTGTCAACAATCCCGAGCGACCGGTTCAGTTCATCTACGCCGGCAAGGCCCATCCCAATGACGGCGGGGGTCAGGAGCTCATCCGCAGGATCAATGAGATATCCCAGATGCCCCAGTTTGCCGGCAAGGTGCTGTTCCTGGAGAATTATGACATGGAACTGGCGAGGTTTCTGGTGAGGGGCGTAGACATATGGATGAATACTCCCACCAGACCTCTTGAGGCATCCGGCACCAGCGGCGAAAAGGCCGTCATGAACGGCACCATTCACTTCAGCGTGCTTGACGGATGGTGGGTAGAGGGTTATCATGCCTTTGCCGGATGGGCTCTTCCTAAAAAGCGCACCTTTGGAAACCAGGATCTGCAGGATGACATCGATGCCGAGACAATCTACAACATGCTGGAATATGAGATTATTCCGGCATATTATTCCAGGGATGAGAACGGAATACCGAGAGAGTGGACTAGCTATATCAAGAACACCATGGTCAAGGTTGCCCCGGAGTTTACTTCGCGCCGCATGCTGAACGACTACATGGAACGTTACTACACTCGTCTGTGGGAGAGAAGCAAGCGGATGAGCGCTGACAACTATGCACTGGCAAGGGAGCTGGCAGGGTGGAAGAGTTATATCACCAGGGTTTGGGATGAAATAGAGATTGTCAAGTTCGATCTCAAGAACCTGGCCAAGAATGTATTCCGTTCCGGGCACAATTATACAACCGAGATCATCCTTGATATCAAGGATATACCGGTTGAGAATGTAGGGGTGGAGCTTGTCGTTACCAGGCAGATGAAGAACGGTGAGTTTACCTTCTTTACATCCCGTGAATTCAAGTATGTCAGCAGAAAGAAGGGGAGGGTTATTTACAGTGTTGATTTCCAGCCTGAGATGGCCGGCACCTTCTACTATGGCATACGCATATACGCGAAGAATGACGCGCTGCCTCACAGACAGGATTTCTGCCTCTTGCGGTGGGTGGATTGAAATGCTAAAGGTCCATAATCGTCTTTACCTTCTCCTGCAGGAGTACTATGGCTGTTCTTGCCGGGAGGTAAAGTTTCAGGTGATGAGGGGCTGTCACCCCGTAGCGTCCCTGGTCAGGTATTGAGAAGTATTGCTGCATGTGATCTATCCTGCCCTGACCTCCAAAGAGAGGATCGTCAGTATCAAGGACGATCCTGAACTTCCCTTTTACCGGGATGCCGTAATCGGTGAATGAGGTGGCAGGGTTGAAATTCATGACTGTGATGAGGCTGCCCCGCCTGAAGGCAAGGATCTTATCCTCATTATTGACTGCCAGAGACTCCGTCATCTGCAATTGCGGCAGACCATATCTCTTTCCTGTCTCAATCATTGCTCTGTCAAACTCATCCAGGTGGCGGTACCGCAGCAGCTCATTGTCTGCCAGGCTCCACTGCCGCCGGGCATACTTATAGCTCCAGTTATTGCCTTCCCTGGGAAAATCGATCCATTCAGGATGACCGAACTCATTACCCATAAAAGTCAGGTAACCTCCTCCCGCGCACATGAATGTAAAGAGTCTTATCATTTTGTGAAGAGCCACAGCACGGTCAATCACCAGGCTTGGTGTCAGAATGCTCATTGAGGTGTACATCTCCTTGTCGGCAAGCCTGAAAATGAGTGTTTTATCGCCAACCAGCGCCTGGTCGTGCGATTCACAGTAGGCGACCACCCGTTCTTCAGCGCGGTGCTGCGTCAGTTCATGCAACAGATAACCCAGGTCCCACTGCTCATCGGGGATCTCCTTTACCATCTTGATCCAGATATCCGGCACGCCCATGGCCAGGCGATAGTCAAACCCTATTCCCCCTGTTTCCACCGGGGCTGCAAGCCCCGGCATACCGCTCATCTCCTCGGCAACAGTGGTGGCATTATCATTGAACTCATGGATCAGTTTGTTGGCCAGTGTCAGGTAGACGATAGCATCGGTGTCCTGGTTGCCGTCAAAATATTGTTTGTATGAAACGAAGTTGGAGCCAAGTCCATGATCATAATAGAGCATACTGGTAATCCCGTCAAACCGGTAGCCGTCAAACCTGAACTCTTCAATCCAATACTTGCAGTTTGAAAGCAGGAAGTGGTTCACCTCCGGTTTACCGTAATCATAGCAGAGCGAATCCCATGCAACATGCTTCCTGCGTGATCCGGTGTGGAAATAGAGCCCGGGATCGCCGTCAAGAAGACCCAATCCCTCCAGTGTGTTGGCCACGGCATGTGAATGAACGAGGTCCATGATAACCCTCAGCCCCATGCCGTGTGCCGTATCAATGAGTTCCTTAAGGTCATCAGGGGTGCCAAAACGGGAAGAGGGAGCGAAAAGGCTTGACACATGGTATCCAAAGGAGCCGTAATAAGGGTGCTCCTGTATAGCCATCAGCTGAATGGTGTTGTATCCCAGCCTTCTTACACGGGGCAGCACATCCCTGGTAAACTCGCGGTATGAGCCTGTACGTTCTTCCTCCGTAGCCATGCCCACATGCGCCTCATAGACAAGCAGTGACGGTGGTGGTGGTGGAGAGGGATGTTTCATCCGGTAGCCGTTCACGGGATGCCATACCTGCGCGGAGAATATTTTGGTTTCATCATCCTGTACCGTCCGGGTGGCATAGGCAGGTATACGTTCACCATGACTGCCCTTCCATCTGACAATCATCTTATACAGATCGCCATGTGAAATCATCTTTTCATCAAACTCTCCAGTCCAGTCGCCATCCCCCGTTTTTCGGAGGGCATACCTCTCATCTTCCTTCCAGTTGCTGAATGTACCGGTAAGGGTTATTGATGTGGCATTCGGAGCATGTTCCCTGAAAACCCATCCCGCTTCGGTGCGATGAAGGCCGTACCAGTGATGGCCATTGGCATAATCAGTAAGGGTACGCCCTTCGGTAAAACGATGCTCGCGCTCCCTGAGGTAGGTCAGGCGTGCCTCAATAACATCCCTGTAGGGATCAAGCCAGGGATCAGCCTGGTAAAATCTCTTTGCCATAACCGGATACTTGCTGTTGCACTCTCTATAAAGATAGATATTTTCAGGCCATCTCAGAGGATACCGGGTTCAATTGTCCGGGAATAAAATCTGATTGAACCATCCTTTCCTGTAATTGCCAGGTTAAGGATCAGGGTTTTTTTGTAGTCGGGAGCAGGCATGTTGAAGGTCAGGTCCGTGTCACTGACGGAGATGGTGGAAGGAGCCCATAGCAATGTGTTGCCGAATCGGGGCATGTGCCCGGAGGGATCGCCTGTAAAAGGTCTGAACCTTATTTCAGGGTTGGTGAACAGATATCTGATTCTGAGGGCATGGGAAGGCAGAGACTGCAACCGATAGTCACCGTCGCTGGTAACCAGGTGCACTATCGGAGGCAGCAGCAATCCGCCCAGGCGGAAACTGCCAAAACAGACGTCAATGTACCGGGTGATGTACGGGGAGAGCATGGCAACCGTTCCTGCATCGGTTGTGCAGGTGCCGTCAATGAACATCAAGGGGGCGGTTTTTATCGGAGTGGTTGACACAGGATCAGTGAGTCTGAATTCATATCCTGACCGCGTCCTGATGAGATCCCATCCGGGGATCAGCTCAAAGAAGAACTCCTCCATTTCGGGGAGGGCAACATAATCAGCCAGCATCAGGCGCTGGCCGGGCGAGCCGTAAAAATGACTGCCGGTGAGGGTATCAGAAAGCGCCGGCAGTGTGTCAGTATCACTGATCTGGTAAATCTTCATCACCTGGCTGTTTAGACTCATCCTGTTGACAAAGGCATCGGCCACCGAATTTATGTCTGCCTTGTTACCTGCCAGCGGTATGGCCCCGGGGAAGAAAGGAGAGAGAGTTTTTATTATCAGGTTTCTTGTTGTATCTGCCGGATAAACCACTATCTCTCCCCATCCTGTGCGTTCAGGCACAATGAACGTCAGCCTGCCTTCATGATTGGTGACCGCGTACTGTAAGAAGCACTCCTTCCCGGGCAGGTTGATGAAGAGCATCTCATCCTTTACAGGACCGAGTCCGTCTGGTGACGTCACCATACAGTCAACGGCGAGTCCCTGCGTCTCCGCCTCCACTGGCAAAAGAGCAGCGTGATCAACATGCTGGTATCTGTCGCGCAGGGTCACCAGCAGATCATCAGTAATCTCCTTTTTACCGGTGAGGAAGGGCTGCATGAAGGGATCGGCAAGGGTGCCTGCAGTCACCCATTCAGCAAGCATGGCGTAGTTTTCATGCCAGGCATGGCGACCATTCTCCGAGATGGCAGCCGATGCCGTCAGGTACAATGAGTTTTCCGGAAGAGAGACATGGAGCTTACCCTCTCCGGCCGTAATGGCCACTTCCGTGCCTTCCGCAAGTGCGTCTTCAGGGCTGTTGTTCATGAACAACCGTGAAGAGAGCAGCCTGCCATAGTGGTCATAGAGCAGACACTGGTTGATGCCGGAGACAAGATCCTTCCGAGGGATATTGAAGGCCACCTCTTCCGTTCCCTGCCTGAACCTCCTCAGAAAGGCCACGCCCTCACTGTTTATGACAGTCAGGGCAAGGAGCATCTCCGAATTAATATCATGCAGTGGATCATGATGCACTGTAATTCCAACGTCTCCATCATGTGTACGGGCAAGTCTCAGCGAGTATCCGGCAGAACTGTTGCCGTCAATCATTCCGGTGACAATTGCAGAATCAATGCATGCAACTGCTTGTATACGCCCGGCGTCAGCCGGCACCATCACAGAACCGAGGCCGTTGCCTCCGGTTACCACGGTATCAGGCGTCTGACCGTTGCTGTAACTGATGACCGTGGTGGCGGCTATGCCTTTTCTGTCAGTGCCGCTGGTTCTGATTACCATGGTTGACGGCTTGCCTCTGATGAGAGCGCCCCCCTCAGGAAAGAGCTCCACTGCCGGTCCTTCCTGGCAGTGTGGTGGCCTGATCATGGTATATTCAGTGCTGAGTGTGTATGGATTGAAGACTCTGATTATCCCTGAAAAGAAGTGCTCCGGCCCGTACGTTGTCATTGCCCTGGTGTATCCTCTGATGAGGTAGTCACCTGATGAGAGCGAATCAGGAAGAGCCAGTACGCCGTTACCTGTCCCTTTATCCGACAGGCGGATGCGGCATTGTGCCACTGGCATGCCGGAGATGTTCATTATCTCTGCATAACCGGCCATGCCGGATGGGATATTCCTTCTGCCTGAGGTCCGGACATACATTGAGAACCACACGTTCTCTCCCGCAATATAAGTGCCGCGGTCAGTAACCATAAATACTGACTCACGTCCGTCAACCATTGGGTGGTTCCTGATCTGCTGCAATGTGTCATTATCAGGTATCCCGGCTTTCACCGGCCACGGTGAAGCACCTGCTGACATTGCAGTGCAGAGAGACACCAGCCACAGAAGGCGTGGCAGCGTCTTTATCCGGTGCCTACTTCCTGAATCCTTCATCCCAGTAATCAGGTTTGACATTTGAAGCAAAGTAGGAACAGTCAGAGCAGGCTATGTTCGATGTGATCACCCATGTAAATACTCCGGGGAAGGGCTCCAGTTCAATAATAGCCCAGACATACAGACCCAGACCCGGGTAATTAGGATTGGCCGGGATAGTATCTTCAGCACATATCTCAGCATATGTGTCTGATATGATCAATGGTCTTTTGATAAAAATCCGGTCTGTGCTCACCCCCGAGACGCTGAAATAACCCAGTACTCTTTCGTCCGGGTCACTGGTGCATCTCACGTTTCCGGGCACAGCAGCGGGGATAACATCATAAAGTCCACCCGTGTTCTCTGAAACCTTTTTTACATTATCCCAGAACTCATACTCATCAAAGTTGATGGCATACTGGTTGACGAGCATACTGTACCGGTGCTGCATCCTATCGGTGGAGTTGTCAATCACCGCCAGGGTGTAGTCGGTTACCCGGTCCTCAGACAGGGCTTCAGTGTTGGCTATCAATATTGAGTGAGATGATTCGGAGCTCCAGCAGACTCGCTTTTCGTAACTCAGCATAGTGAATGGCAGCTGAACCTCCCATGTCTCCATGAATGTCCACCTGAAATAACTGTTATCCTTTTCAGGGTCATATGAACTGAGTGATATCCTTACCACATCTTCCGTTTTGCCTGACGCATCTACTTCCCTCTCCTGTATTTCCCATTCTATGGTGTCAATATCTGAACCAGGCCTGAGCATGCACGGGTCTGATTCGTACTGTCTGCCGTCATGCTCAATGCGAAGGGTATAAACATACCCCGGGATACCTGTAAAGAGAGTTGAATCGCTGAGGTAAACTCCCCGCTCTTCCTCAGTAAAAGTCCAGTTATTGCCATGGTCATCAGTCACAGAGACAAGGGCATTTGTTGCCGGCACCACTGCAGCTGTCTCATCAAGGGGTCTGGAGAGGCTCAGCCTGATCTCATAGCGCCTGTTGGCATCGGAAATAAGACCATTGACCGTAAGATAACTTCCCTGTGTTTCGATCTCAGGGGTAAAGGGGCTGATGCATGACACAGCCATAAGGCAGAGAGTTGCAGATATGAGGGGTATAATCTTCATTGCATTGTTCAGAAATCAATTCTGTAAGAGACAGTAGGGATAGTTCGGCCAAAAATTGACAGGGTATAGCCCTGGACCTTCCCGTTCTCAATCCGGAAAAAGGCGGAATAGATGTTTTCCCTTCCTGTAACGTTGTACAGTGAAATATTCCAGGAAGGTCTGAATAACCGGGAAGCTTTCAGGTTACTGTAGATGTTCATTGATACGTCCCACCTGAAATAGTCGGGAAGCCTGTACTGGTTGCGGTCAGAATAGTAGATCACCGGGATGCCGTCATGATCATACCAGGTTACCGGGTAAGTCACCGGCCGGCCGGTAGAGTATACAAGGTTCATGCTCATGTTCAACCTTCTTGAATAGAGCCAGTTGAACTGCAGGCTGAAGTCGTGGGGCCTGTCATAGGCTGCCGGATAAAAATCTCCGTCATTGATCACTTCTGTGGGAAGCTGGCTGGTGCTTCGAAGCCTTACATTTGACCAGGTATAATTAAGGGTTGATTTGAGCTTGCCCCTGTTCTTCCTGAACATTATCTCAATACCGTATGAGCGTCCTTCTGCCGGTATGATATCCTGCTCAATCATTTTGTTCATAGTCAGTCTTGCCCCTCCCTTGTAGTCAATCAGGTCATGCAGCCACTTGTAGTATCCGTCCACGGAGAGCTCGTAATCATTGTCAGAGAGATCAAAAAAGAATCCTGCAGCTACCTGGTCACCCTTCTGAGGTCTGGTGTGATAGTCGCTCATCTTCCAGGTATCTGTGGGAGAGATTGCCGTAGTGTTGGTCATAAGGTGGAGATACTGGCAGGTACGGTTATAATTCACTTTAAGTGATGCCTCTCCTGACAGAAGGTAGTTGATTGACAGTCTTATCTCCGGTGCGGCATAGGTCCTGATGACGCTTCCTGCCCCGTGTTTTACGGAATCAATAATGGTATTTTGCTCTTTTGAGAACAGAGGATTATAAAGATAGACAGTTGACGGCCCCAGCACCATCAATGAAGAGAAGCGTACTCCTGCACGGGCTGTCAGTCTTGATCCGAAATCAGCCTTGTAGTCAGCATAGAGGGCTGATTCAATCCCCGTCTCGCGTTCAAGAGTTCTCGGTTTGGCAACCGACAGCGGGGATAGGGGAGTAATTGTTCCGGGATCGATTAGGTGCAGGTTAGCTTCACCCCCGACTTTCATCTCATGTCCTGAGTGCAGATACCACGTGAAGCCGCCTCTGGCAGTGGTGGTGTTTACCACATGTTCCATTGCTGATGCGTATTCAGCTATCCGGGTGTTGCTTACATTATAGCGGTAATGGCTGTTGCTAAAGCTGAAGATGGCAAGGAGTGATGGAGAGAAGGAGTGTCTCAGTCGTGCTGCGGCAATGACATTGTCATAGGCATAGAGGGTATCATAATTGAATTTAAAGTCATCATGGCTGTAATATGCAGACAGCTCAAGCAGGGTATTACGCCCTATATCCGTTACCAGGTGTCCGTTGATGTCATGAAATCCGGCACGGCTGTTACGAACGGAAGCATCAGGCAGGAGGTCCAGCACCCAGTTTGAATATGTGCCCCGGGCAGCTACCAGGAAAGAAGAGTGATCCTTCTTCAGCGGACCTTCAAGGGTGATATGGGCCGCCAACATGCTAATGCCGGCATTGCCCGCAAACTCCTTCCTGTTGCCGTCCTTCTCGGTTATCTCCATAATTGAGGAGACCCTTCCTCCGTACTGTGCGGGTATCCCTCCCTTGTACAGAGAAACGTCACTGATAATCTCGGAATTGACGGCACTGAAGAATCCGAAGAAGTGAGATGAGTTATACATCGGTGCGCCATACAGAAGGATAAGGTTCTGGTCGGCGGATCCGCCTCTGACATTGAATCCGGCAGAACCCTCGCCAACTGATTGTACCCCGGGGGTAAGGAGGACACTCTTTATGATGTCAGCTTCTCCCATAGATGATGGTGAGAGTCTTATTGTCATGATATTCATCCTGGTCATGCCGCTCTCCAGCCTGTCAAGCTTTTCACGCCGGCTTGCGGTGACAATTGCTTCACGGATGGGTATTATGCGTTCATCCATTGCAATATTGACCCTTCCGCCCGAGTAGAGGTTAACGTTTCTGTAGGTGTCATGTGATCCCAGTGACCGGTAATCTACACGGTATGAGCCCCGGGGTGCAGTAATGAGGTAATATCCCTCCTGGTTGGTCATGACACCTGTGCCCAGTTCCCTTATTTGTACCGAAGCTCCTGCGATAGGTTCGCCGGTGGCGCTGTTGGTGATGAATCCTGACAACATAACCCGGCCTTCCAGGCTGAGATCAGCCTGATTGCCAAGGGTGATCACCTCACTCTCAAGCATGCTCTGCATGGTTGTCCTGACAGTGTCAGACATCATCATGACAGCTGTGTCTCCCGCCTCTCTCAAGAAGCTTTGCCTGATAGTGTAATGGCGGGTGATTATAAGATTCCCTTCTCCATCTTCTGCGCAAAATAGCCCGAAGGGAGCGGTGACCGATTGGATAACATCCAGTGGGAGAGCATCTTCCCACTGGCCGGAAACTCTTATATCTTCTGTCCAGGCGGGAATAAAAAAGATCCGTATACCAGTTGCCCGCTCTACTGCGGCTGCAAAGGTCTCAAACGGTTGATCCGTGCATCGCCCGGTGAAGGTCCTGGCTCCTGTCTGCGAGTGAAGCATTACAGTGGCTGTCAGCAACGCCGTTATGATAACCAGTCTCCTCAATTTTATTCCTCCTCCATAACAGTAAGCTGATCATAGCAGGCTGCTGCCTGTCCGTACCCTTCAGGTGAAAATTTGCTCACGTTCAGATGATTCTGACGGATAAACCGTTTTACATCATCCTCATATTCTCCAAGCATGCGGAGAAATGATCTCCTGTTGCGTATCAACCGGCACTCCTGGCCAGAGATGAACCAGTACCGGGTTTTCTCCTTGTACTGGGCATAGGAGGAGAGTGAACTGTTTTTTGCGATTGTTTTGGTGTGCCTGGCAACAACCATGCTTTTTCCCCGGTGGATAATCTCAACGTAGCCTGTCAGTTCCCGGTAATGATCACGCAGGTTTATGAATTTTTTTCCCGGGATCATTGAGGCATTACCTGCACCTATTGTAAATCCATCCACTGCGGCTCTTTCAAGAACTACCGGCTGAACATCGTTCCACAGTACAATGAGTTCATCACTGTAGATATCATACTTTATTTTCAGTTCCTCAAATCTGAATCCCGCAACGGTAACCTGGCCGTCGAAATAATCTGCCGACAGAAAAAATTCATGCCCTGTCACCGGAATCATCCGTGGCTGCCACACTGATCCCTTAAAAATCAGCTGATCAAGCCAATCAGGATCAGCGTCCCTGTAACCCGGTGAATAGTGCTGTCCCTGCATTGCATAATGGATAAACAGCAACAACACCAGGTGAATGAGAAATCTGTTCATGTAGGGACAGGTCCGAGAATTCAAAATTAGCAATAATATGTAACAGATGATTAATCCGGTTCAATAATATAGATGTCTTCATATTGTCAATAAGATTGTATCTTTCTTATTTTTGAGGTCTCAATCAGGATATGGAGGTTCACTACGACTATAAGGATACTTCATTCAATAACCCGGTAATTACGATGGGTGTTTTTGACGGGGTTCACCTGGGCCACCGGATGCTTCTCCGCAGGGTGACGGACGAGGCGCGGGCCGAGGGAGCTGACTCTGTGGCGGTCACTTTTGATCCCCATCCGCGCATTGTGCTGACAGGTGACCCGGGTCATCTCAGCTTTCTTTCTGACATTGATGAAAGGATAGAGCACCTGACCACTACAGGTATAGGCCACCTGGTGATCATTCCTTTCACCATTGAGCTGAGCCGTATGACTGCATGCGATTTTGTAGAATCGATTCTCTTCCGCCACCTTGGGGTGCAACACCTCATTACCGGTTATAACCACCATTTTGGGAGCAGGCACCAGGGAAACAGCAGTACAATCATTGACTGTTCCTCGAAAATGGGTTTCAGGGTATCCCGGGAGGAGGCATTTACTGTTGACGACGAGCCCGTCAGTTCATCAGCCATCAGAAAGGCCCTTGGCGATGGACAGGTTGAAAAGGCAGCCTCAATGCTGGGATATGATTATTACATCCGTGGCAGGGTTGTCTCCGGTCGAAAGATTGGACGCAAAATGGGATTTCCCACTGCAAACATAGCCCCGCTCTTCATTCACAAGCTTATCCCCCGTGCCGGTGTTTATGCAGCTGAGGTGCTCATTGAAGGAGATTCAGTATGGCATGCATCAATGCTGAATATAGGGCTCAGGCCAACGATAAGTGACGCTGACGGCAGGCAGACCATCGAGGTTCATGTAATTGATTTCGATGCCGATCTTTATGAAAAGGTTGTCACCGTCAGGTTTCGCCACCGGCTGCGTGATGAGATGAGATTTGAAAACGTTGATGCCCTTGCAGCCCAGCTGATTAAGGACCGGGAGAAGACCATCTCTCTGCTTGGACACTGAACAAAAGTTAGAAAAAAAGAGTTATCTTTGCAACCTTAAAAAAATAACGCACATGTCATTCATAAACCACGAACTTCCATACAGGGTAAAGGACATTTCACTTGCTGAATTCGGCCGCAGGGAAATGGAGATTGCCGAGAAGGAGATGCCGGGATTGCTCTCCATACGTCACAAGTATTCCTCTGCAAAGCCCCTTAAGGGAGCACGGATCACGGGCTCGCTGCACATGACCATCCAGACTGCCGTGCTGATAGAGACTCTCCGGGAGCTTGGCGCGGATGTACGGTGGGCAAGCTGCAACATCTTTTCAACCCAGGATCATGCCGCAGCTGCCGTTGCTGCTGCCGGCGTACCCGTTTTTGCATGGAAGGGTGAGACACTGGAGGAGTACTGGTGGTGTACTGCCCAGGCTCTCTCATTCCCCGGTGGCAAGGGACCTAACCTTATCGTGGATGATGGTGGTGATGCCTCGCTGCTCGTTCACATGGGCTATAAGGCCGAGAACGACCGGTCGATGCTTGATGCCAGCCCCTCATCCAGGGAGGAGAGGATAGTGCTGGACACCCTCAGGAAGATACTTGAAGAAGATCCTGACAAGTGGCACAGGGCAGTGAAAGAGATGAAGGGCATTTCTGAAGAGACCACCACAGGAGTGCACCGTCTCTACCAGATGATGGAAGTTGGCGAACTGCTAGTCCCGGCTATCAATGTCAATGATTCTGTAACCAAGAGCAAGTTTGACAACCTGTATGGTTGCCGGGAGTCGCTGGCGGATGGCATCAAAAGGGCTACTGATGTGATGATCGCGGGCAAGGTGGTTGTGGTATGCGGCTATGGTGATGTAGGTAAGGGCTCGGCCAGGTCAATGAGAGCATACGGCGCCAGGGTCATTGTGACGGAGATTGACCCGATCTGTGCACTCCAGGCAGCGATGGAGGGCTTTGAGGTCAAGACGGTTGAGGAAGCACTGCCGGAGGGTAACATTTATGTTACTGCTACCGGCAACCGCGACGTCATTACCATAGAGCATATGCAGAAGATGAAGGATCAGGCCATAGTCTGCAATATAGGACATTTTGACAACGAGATACAGGTTGATGCTCTTAATGAATACCCGGGTATCACCCGGATCAATATCAAACCCCAGGTTGATAAATATCTTTTCCCTGACGGGCATGCAATATTCATACTTGCCGAGGGCCGTCTGGTGAACCTGGGATGTGCCACGGGCCATCCCTCATTCGTGATGAGCAACTCATTCAGCAACCAGACCCTGGCGCAGATAGATTTATGGAACAAGGGATATGAGATTGGCGTCTACAGGCTCCCCAAATACCTTGATGAGGAAGTGGCGCGTCTGCATCTTGCCCAGCTCGGGGTGAACCTCACCAATATGACCAAATCCCAGGCTGATTATATAGGCGTCCCTGCCGAGGGCCCGTACAAGCCGGAACATTACAGGTATTGAAAACAACCTATTTCCTGTTCCAGATCCTGACACTGTAACCGGTGTAGGCTGTGCGGTAATTCTTGAGGTAATAGCGCCCGGGACCGCTCTGCGGCAGTCCTGATGCCCCCAGTGCATAATTGGTTGAACACCTTGGGCATACGGCATACACGGCATCAATGTCAACAGCCACACTGACCTGATCAGTCACATAGCAGTGCGGACAGGTACGGTCAAAAGCAGCATATTCAAAGTCCTTTATCCCGGTATTGTATACAATTATGCCGTTTCCGTCAAATCCCCCCGTACCCAGCCCCAGGTGCCTGTGAGAAGATGAGAGCAGGGCACTGGTGCCCGGAGAATAAAAAAGATCAAAAAATTCCGGGTCAGAAAAGCTGATGGTAAAGTCAACAGTAATGTCAGGTATAACCTCATTCTTCTCCCTGTCACAAGATACAGTCGTCAGAAGAATCAGGCAGAAGATGAAAAAAAACCTTAAATTTGAAACTGACATAGGCTTGTCTCCGTTTCTGTAAATGTAATACTTCTCTTTTTAAGGCAATACATTAACAACGAAATGAAGAAAAGGTTAGTATCAGTAAGATTTTTCGCCATACTGGTGATATTTCTCCTCGCGGTTCCGGTGAACGACTGTGATGCGCAGAAGAATGCATCCCGCAAGTTTGAGAAAGAGACCTTCGGCAAGTCGCGCCGCACCACCCCTGTAAGGGAGAGTGGCGAGAGCAGGGCAGCAGCGAAAGCCATGAAGGAACAGGAGAGAAAGGAAGCCAGGCGTGAGAGAGAGGACAGAAAGATGCTGAAGGAGCTCAGGGATCATCACTACAGCATTCAGAGCGCTGAGACGAAGGCACGCATGGACAGTAACAGCAAGAACACCGCTGAGAAATACAAATCAAAGAGACAGAAGCAGCAAAAAGAGCAGACAAAGCCGGAACTGAGAAAAGCAGAACAGCCGGGTACCAAAAAGGCCAGGGTGAAGGCTGATACGAAGGATCCCTCAAAACAGCCAACCCTGAAACAGAACAAGAAAAAGGCAAAGACGGTTGATCCGAAAAAACAACCCGGGCTCAAGCAGCATAAAGTGAGGAAATATTAAAGAGATGGAAGATATAGGAAGTATAATATTTTACGTGATTCTGGGTATCATTGCGCTGATAGGTTCTGTTCAGGGCAAAGGAAAGAAGAAGACCGGCGCCCCCAGGCCGGTGCAGCGCAAGCCCGGGACTTTCACTGGCAGTCCGCCGGCGAGAAGCACACAGGCACCTGCCAGGCCACAGGCATCATCTGCCCGCCCGCAGACCCAGTCTGCGAGACCACTGGCAGCATCCGGCACTCCGCAGCCCCACACCGGCAAATCAGCCAGTTACATGCCCTCAGATCCCTTCCTTGAGGGAAGATATGATGAACCGATGGCAGGCGAATTCAGCCGGGAGGGATCATATTCAGAGACGATGGCCGGAGATTTTAGCTGGGAAGGATCCAAAAGAGGAGGCCTCGCCGAGGTCTTTGCTCAGGAAGGTTCAATGACAGGGTCCACGGCTGCTGCCTTTGCCTCTGAAGGCGCCTCGGTGTTTGGTGATACATCAATCAGGGAGTTCGTTCATACTGAGATATCAGACAGCGAGATAGGTGATGCCCCGGATTACGATTACAATGCAGCCGCCGGGACCGACATGCTGACAGAAGGATTTGATCTGAAAAAGGCTGTCATCTATTCAGCACTGCTCGACAGGAAAGAGTACTCATATTGATTGACTGATAATTACAAAAGAGACACAATTTGATTTTTTAATTTAAATTTGCTATATTTGATCTTTGAAGAGTTCCGGTAATTCCGGGATTCTTCTTATTTTTTAACCTATTTACGCAGAATTATGTCGGAATTTGTTTATGTAACAGAGGAGGGACTCCAGAAGATGAAGGAGGAGCTCGACATGCTCCGTAATGAAAGGCCGGCAATTGCAAGACTGATTGCTGATGCACGCGATAAGGGTGACCTTACGGAGAACGCCGAGTACTCTGCCGCAAAAGAGGCGCAGGGGATGCTCGAGATGAAGATTGCCCGCCTGGAAGACCAGGTGGCAAGATCACGAATCATTGACGGTTCCAGGATCAACACCAAGTCAGTGCAGATCCTGAACAGGGTAAGGATCCGTAACAAGGCCACCGGCACTGTGATGGAGTACCAGCTTGTACCTGAAGGTGAGGCTAACCTCAAGGAGGGCAAGATTGCAGCAACCTCCCCCATCGCACAGGGCCTTATGGGCAAGGAGGTAGGCGACGAGGTGGAGGTAAAAGTGCCGGCAGGAATGATCTCCTTCGAGATAGTTGAGATATCAATCTGAATTTACTATAGCCATGGCATCAATCTTTACACGCATCATCAACGGAGAGATCCCCTGCTATAAGGTAGCCGAGGATGACCGGTTTATTGCCTTTCTTGACGTCCGGCCGCTAAAGCCGGGCCATACGCTCATAGTCCCGAAGCAGGAGGTGGACTATATCTTTGACCTTGACGAGGAGACCCTCTCAGGCATGATGATCTTTGCACGCAAAGTGGCAAGGGCAATGAAGGAGGTGATAGAATGCAAGAGAATAGCAGTGGCTGTCCTTGGCCTTGAGGTACCTCATGCACATATACATCTTATTCCTATAAACAGGGAAGGCGACATGCTCTTCACCAACCCGAGGGTTTCGCCCCCGCCGGAGGAGAACACAGCCCTGGCAGAAGAGATCGGCCGTCACGTGAGACTCTGATCAGTAAAGACAAAAAAAAGAGGCTGTCTCATAAGGGGCAGCCTCTTTTTTCTACAAGCACTGTTACTTTTTACCTGCGCAACAGGGTGTGCCGGTCTGGGCTTTATTGCCTGCCGGAACAACCTCCCCCTTCTTGTCGCCACATTCAGCAGCTGAAGGGCACTTTGAGCAGTCTGTGCCTTTGGTGGCAGCAGTGCTCTCCTTCTTGCATGCATCAGCTGTAGAGCCACATACATCGCACTTGCCATCCTTGTTCTTATCGACAAAGGTACACTCGCTCTTTGTGTGCTTCTTTCCCTTGTCGGTAGTCTGAGCATAGACCCCTGCAGCCACAACCATCATAACGATGAGAAGAAGGCTGCCAATCATCCATTTCTTCATACTAATAGTTAATTGGTTTGTTGTTAAACGCCCGAAATATATAAAAGATTATCAGGACGCGCAGTAAATATTACAAATATCATACCTTTGTTATCTCTTCTCGCTGCGAAGTGTCTTACATCAAGGATATTGCCGATGACTTTATCAGTCTGTTCCTTCCCCGGCTGTGCCTGGCCTGCAGGTCTCAGCTGGTACGAGGAGAGGAGGTACTGTGCACTGACTGCCTGCTGGCCATGGCACGGACAGATTTTCATACCCGCCGCGACAATATGCTTGAACAGGCTTTCTGGGGAAGGTGCATTGTGGAAAGAGCTGCTGCCTTCTCAGTCTATAACCGGGGGAGCCGCATAAGAAAACTCATCCATCTTCTCAAATACTCAGGGAGGCAGGATATAGGGAGGTTGCTTGGCAGACTCTATGGCTCGTACCTTGCCTCCGGCGGGTTCATGGAGGGGATAGAGATACTCATACCCGTTCCTCTTGACCCTGCCAGGGAGAGACGAAGAGGCTACAACCAGAGCCGCTGCATAGCAGAGGGCATAGCCTCTTATTCCAGCCTGCCGGTACGCAGTGACATCCTCGTCAGAACAGGCAAATCCGGTTCCCAGACAAGTAGAGGCAGGTATGAGAGATGGGAGAATGTTGAGGGGCTGTTCACCGTCAGGAGGCCCGGTGAAATACAGGGCAGGCATCTGATGGTGGTTGATGATGTAATAACCACAGGATCAACCATTGAAGCCTGCGTCAATGCACTGCATGATGCCGGTGATGTGAAGGTGAGCGTGGTTGCCCTCGCCGTGGCACAGAAGCTCACCCTTTGAGCCTGTCGCTGTTCTTGCGGATGAAATCAGACCAGTTCCTGTATTCCTTCGCGGCAGCAGGTTTGCAGCTCTGATAGAAATGGCATAGCGCAGCGCCAAGGGCATCAGTGGCATCAAGCACCATCTTTTCACTCCGGAATGACAGGATGGTCTTCAGCATGGCGGCCACCTGCTCTTTGCTGGCCTGGCCGCGGCCGGTGATGGAGACCTTGATCATCCTCGGAGCATATTCAAATACAGGCAGGTCACGGTAGAGCGCTGCAGCAATGGCAGCACCCTGTGCCCTGCCCAGCTTGAGCATGCTCTGCACGTTCTTGCCGAAGAAGGGAGCCTCAATGGCAAATTCATCAGGGTGATAGTGATCAATGAGCTCCAGCGTCTGCTCGAAGATGGTTCTTATCTTTTTGAAGTGATCCTCCTTCTTGCGGAGATCAATTATCCCCAGTGTGATGAGGGAGGGATTCCTTCCGGTCACTTTTATCAGACCGTAGCCCGTGACGGTTGTTCCGGGGTCAATGCCCAGGATGATCCTCTCAGCCTCCTCAGACTTCACTTTTTGAATTGTTGTGGTGGAGAGAGGAAGAGCTCCGTCGGGAGCTGACTGCCTTCAGACCATATGCGGCTCCTTCTCACCGGCGTCGCCGGCGCTGCCTTGGTGCCTTCCAGTATACCTATGGCCGCCTTGAGAGATGCCTCCTCCGGATCACCAAAGTCGCGGGTAATATCATCCTCAGCCCTGACATCAGGCGCTATGCCATCATAGAACCGCCCCTGGTCCATCGCGTTAAGATATTCAAAGGTGATGGGAGCAAAGACATATTCATAATCAGGTTCCGGCTCAGCGTTTGAGGGGAATGGGAAGCCCCATATGTTCATCCCGGCAGGCTTGCCATGAGTGGTATCACCTACTATACTGACATCTACATAGGGCAGAAGGCTGTTGATCACCACCTCACTGGCTGAAGCCGAGCTGCGGGTGGTAATGAAAACAACCCTGTCAAGCCCCAGCGGGCTTTCAGTCCTTACGAAATTATAACTCTCATTCCACTCCGGTCCCACAAGGCTGTTATAGGTCAGTTTGTAGCACACACTGGTGGTATCATCCCACGAGAGCACAAGGCTTGAGAGCTGCTGGGCTATGTCCATGTAACCACCGGTGTTGTAACGAAGGTCAATGATCAGGTCCGTGACATTGTTGGCTTTGAATTCTGCAAATGCCTCGTTAAGCTCCTGCTCTGAAGGCTCAATGAAGGTTTCAAAAGCCAGGTACCCTGTTTTGCCGCTTGAAAGGTCAAGTGTTTTTGCTGCCGTGACAGAGTTGATCGTAAAGCTTGATTTGACTGAGCTGTAGGTCACCTCGGTTCCGTCAGGCTTCTGAAACTTAAAGGTATTGGTTACACCTGCCGTTGAAGACCCCATAAGGTTATTATATGCAGTGTTGTTCCCGGAGATAAAGATGGGAGCAATGGCTGTGCCGTTTATCTCCTTCACTATCCATCCTCTCCTGACGCCCTGGGGCCACAGGTCGGACCCTTCATACAGACTCACTACCCTGACATTGTTGGCACCGTCAAGGCCCATCCTTATACCATGACCCACAAAGCTTCCCTGCATTGATGCCATGAAACTTTCCCAGTCGGCCACAAAGCTCCACATATCCTTCGGTTTGAATCTGAGCGCCTCAAGGATCTCTTCCGGACCCTCGTAGTCTGAGACCTTTACGGTTGGCATGGTGTTATACCACAGGTATACATACTTCATGAGGTCATAGAGACCATCCCGGGCGCGCTCCTCAAGCGTGTATTCATCAATTGGATCCGGCTCTTCCCTGCAGCCGAAGAGCAGGGGTACAATAAGGGCGGAGATAAGTATTATTCTTTTCATCATTAGCAGATTTTATGCAAAAGTAACAAAAATAATGCCGGGTAGTTTATCCCCTCACAGCTCTGTTCTGGTACACCACACTTCCGATGATAAGAAGCAGACCAAGCGGGGTGGTGTAATAAACGGGTTCATCTATTATAAAGTGCAGGAGTATAATAGAAATAAAAGGGGCGAAATAGACCAGGTTGCTGACCCTGTCAGTAGTCTCAGCCATCTGGAGCGCTTTCAGCCATAACCAGAAAGTGATTCCCATCTCGAAGAATCCGCAATAGACCGAGGCTGCAATCCCTTTAAGGCTTGCTGTGTGGGTGAATGATCCGGTGGCAGCCATAAGGATGACCATATATAATGATCCGAATAGGAAGCCTGTAAAGAGTTTCACTGATTCATCCCTTTTGTCGCGGACGTTAAGGATAAAATAGAGGGCCCACAGTACTCCGCTTACCAGTGCCAGGATGACGCCCAGTGCGTCTGATCGTCCCGGGTTGAGTGGTTCGCCCTGTGAGGCTATGATGTAAACGCCTGTCAGGCTTATTGCCAAAGCCAGGAAGCTTCGTGCCGGTATACGCTGCCCGAGCAATGGGATGGAGAAAAAGACAAGAAAAATGGGCCAGATCATGTTTATCGGCTGAGCCACCTGACCGGGCAGCCTGCTGTATGCAGTCAGCAGTATGAGGTAGTATCCCACCGGCGTGATAAGTCCGAGCAGGGCGGACCACAACAGCTCATTACGGGTGGTTTTGCGGAGCATGTTGATCTTTCCCGTCAGGAGCATGATCAGAAACAGCACTGCCGTGGAGACCAGCGTGGTTATGCCCAGCATGGTCACTATGCTCAGTTCAGAGAGAGCGATCTTAAAGGCTGTCGGGATGGTTCCCCATAGCAATATTGCGAGGGCGGCATAGATGTACGCCTGCTTGCTATGTTTCATGAGGCTCAGCTGATGACATCAAACCCGGTGTATGGTACCAGCACCGGAGGAATCATTATGCCGTCAGGAGTCTGGTTGTTCTCCAGCAATGCGGCCACTATCCTTGGCAGGGCCAGTGCGCTTCCGTTCAGGGTGTGACAGAGGGTTGTCTGCCTGGCTCCCTTCTCCCTGAAGCGGCATTTCAGCCTGTTCGCCTGGAAGGCCTCGAAGTTGGATGTTGAACTCACCTCCAGCCAGCGCTGTTGTGCTGCTGACCATACCTCGAAGTCATAAGTCATGGCAGAGGTGAATGACATATCACCACCGCACAGCCTCACTATCCTGTAGGGAAGCTCAAGCTTTACCAGCAGGCTCTCAACGTGGGCGACCATCTCTTCAAGTGCCTCATATGACCTGTCAGGGTGTGCAATCTGCACTATCTCAACCTTGTCAAACTGATGCAGCCTGTTGAGGCCCCTCACATGAGCGCCCCATGAGCCGGCCTCACGCCGGAAGCAGGGAGTGTAGCCCATATTACGCACCGGCAGGTCGTCAGCGTCAAGGATTACATCGCGGTAAATATTGGTTATCGGCACTTCGGCGGTAGGAATCAGATAGAGGTTGTCGATACCTACGTGGTACATCTGACCCTCTTTATCCGGGAGCTGGCCCGTTCCGAATCCTGAATCCTCATTGACCACTATGGGGGGTTCAATCTCCCGGTAACCCGCCTTCTCGCCCTCGTTGAGGAAAAAGTTGACAAGAGCCCTCTGCAGCCTGGCTCCCTTTCCTTTATAGACCGGGAAGCCCGCGCCGGTGATCTTTATTCCCAGCTCGAAATCAATTATGTCATATCTCTTTATCAGGTCCCAGTGTGCAACTGCGCCGGCATAAAGTTCAGGTTTAACTCCCCCGCTGCGTACAACAACATTGTCATCGGCACTCGTGCCCGGTGCCACCAGCTGATGCGGCAGGTTGGGCAGCTTTACCAGCTCCTCCTGCATCCTGGCCGTAACCTCCTCAAGGGTGTCAGCAAGCTGTTTCTGCTTCTCCTTCATGGCGCCTATCCCCTGACGGGCAGCATCGGCCTCGTCCTTCTTCCCCTGCTTCATCATTGCGCCTATCTCGCGAGAGAGGGAGTTGAGCTCTGCCTGGATGGAATCACTCTCAGCCTGCAACTCCCTGCGCCTTTGGTCAAGCTCAAGGACATGTTTGACAGTCTCAGTGGCATCAAGATTTTTTATTTTCAGCCTTTCAATTACAAACGATGGCTGTTCACGGATCAGATTGATGGTAAGCATACCGGAAGGATATTTGGATAGTGGCGTAAAATTAAAACAAAAACTCCTGAAAAGATGCCCTTCCGCATGTTTTTCAGGAGTCCTGTTAAACCTGTGATTCTACCCTATTCTGCTACGGGTTTAACCGAAACATATGATTTGTTGTCATGCTTCTTCCTGAATTCCACTGTTCCGTCAATCAGTGCAAAAAGGGTATGATCCTTTCCAATGCCAACATTTTCGCCGGGGTTGTGCTTTGTTCCGCGCTGGCGTACAATGATACTGCCAGCTTTGACTGCCTGCCCTCCGAATAGCTTGACCCCAAGCCTTTTGCTTTCTGAGTCACGGCCGTTACGCGAACTGCCTACACCTTTCTTGTGTGCCATATCGTTTTCTTTTTACTGTTTATCGTTTATTCCTTATCCGGCTTTTTGGTGCTCTTTGCCGGAGCCTTTTTTGTGGTCTCCTTCTTCGCTGCCGGCTCCTTCTTTACTGCGGCTTTTTTTGCCGGAGCCTTCTTCACCTCTTCCTTTACCTCACTCTCAACGGCTGCCTCTGCTGCTTTTTTCTCACTCTTCGGAGCAGCCTTCCTGCTGGTTTCTGGTGCAGATCCGATACTTAACACCTCCAGCTGTGTGAAATCCTGACGATGGCCGGTCCTTTTCTGATACCCTTTCCTTCTCTTCTTCTTGAAGATAATTACTTTGTCACCCCTGACGTGTGCAAGGACCCTGCCCTCAACCACCGTGCCTGCGATGACCGGTTCCCCGATAGTGACTGCTCCGTCATTATCAAGAAGGAGAACCTTTTCAAAACTGACATTATCGCCCTCAGCCGCGTCAAGACGGTGAACAAAGATCTTTTTTCCTTCTTCTACCTTGAACTGCTGCCCGGCAATTTCTACGATTGCGTACATTTTCAATCTCTCTTTTATTTCTCCGTGAGGCGGCCATGCTCCTCTGTGCATGACTCTTCTGCGGGCCTCGCCGGATCTCTGTTTTTCGGACTGCAAAGATATAAAAATTAACTAATCTGCAAATCGCCCCGCATATTTTATCACCACTGTTCTGTGGATAAAAAATTCCCCGTGACTGAAGATAAAGATTCATATTACTTATATTTGTCGTATCGGCCTGTCAGGCTGTAAAAACGGGAAGTTATGCAGAATAATCTTATTCGTCTGAAGGTCATAGGTATTTCATACAGCCAGACTCAGTCCGGCGCATATGCTCTTATTCTGGCGGAAGAGAACGGAGAACGGCGGATCCCGATTATTATAGGAGGTTTTGAAGCCCAGGCCATTGTTATCAAGCTGGAGAACCTGGAGCCGCCAAGACCTCTGACACATGATCTGTTCAGAAGTTTTGCACAGGCGTGCGGCGTGACTGTGGAGCAGGTGCTGATAAACAAGCTCCGCGAAGGGATTTTCTATTCGGAAATACTGTGCACTGACGGTGAGAAGCGTTTCAGGATCGACTCCCGCACCTCGGATGCCGTGGCCCTCGCCCTGAGGTTTGAATGCCCTATATTCATTGAACCGCAGATACTCAATGAAGCCGGGATAGTAATGAGCACCACCACCGAAGAAGAACAGAAAAAAACACCCGAGCCGGCACAAGAGAAAAAAAAGGCGGCAGCAAGCGAATATGGCATGTATTCAGTTGAGGAACTCAATGATCTGCTTGCTGAAGCCATAGCCCGCGAGGACTATGAACAGGCAGCAGCCATACGTGACGAGATGGCAAGAAGGAAAGGTCAAGGATAAAAAACCGGAGCAGAAATGAGGATTTTTGGGATTTTTATTGCAGCAGGATTGCTCATCACAGCGCCTCTGCTGTCGAAAGAGTACAGTGTCAAATCACCTGACGGCAGGCTCACGCTCTCTGTTGAGACTTCCGGCACCATCACAGTCAGCGTTAAATATGACAACCGGGAGGTCATCACAGCTCTCTCCCCGGAGTTGCAGCTTGAAGGAACAACTATTCCCGGACAGAAGACAGCGGTGACACGAGCAGTAAGATCATCTGTTAATGATCTGCTTGTACCGGTGGCCCCGAGAAAGAACAACCGGGTGCCCGACATCTACAACGGCTTGACACTCAGGCTGCGGGGAGGGTCCTCAATTGACTTCCGGGTCTATGATGACGGAATGGCGTACCGGTTCACAACTGCCATGAAGGGCAATGTGACCGTTAAAAATGAACGGTTCGGTTTCAGTCTCCCTGCCGGAGCCCAGGCTCTCTACCCGCTTGAAAAGGGTTTCATGTCACATAATGAATGCACCTTCTTTCCGGCATCAATGGATACCATAGATAATCAACACCTTGCCAGCCTGCCAGCCCTCTTCGTGACCGGAGATGTGAATATCCTTCTTTCTGAGGCTGACATACGTGATTATCCGGGGCTATGGATCACCGGCAACGGCAAGGGCGGGGTGACAGGCGTGCTGCCCGCATATCCGGCGTCGGAGAAAGCCCATAATGACCGGAACGTCTATGTGACCGGACGTGAAGATTACCTTGCCGTGACATCCGGCACAAGGACTTACCCCTGGAGGTTATTCATTATCACAGACAGTGATGCGAAACTGGTTGAGAGTGAGATGGTTTACCGGCTTGGGGCACCGCCGGCCCCGGGATCAGACTTCAGCTGGGTGAAACCGGGGAAAGTGGCATGGGACTGGTATAATGCCAATAACCTGTTCGGGGTTGATTTCCGCGCAGGACTGAACAATGACACCTATAAGTATTACATTGACTTTGCCTCTGCCAACGGGATTGAATATGTCATTCTTGATGAGGGATGGTATAATCTGGGTGATGTCCTTGACCAGGCGCCAGGATTCGATGTGGAGGAGTTGTGTGATTATGCCGCATCAAAAAATGTAGGAATTATCCTCTGGGTGATCTGGAAGAGCTTTCATGACAGGATTGATGAGGCCCTTGCACAGTATGAGAAATGGGGCGTGAAAGGGATAAAGGTCGACTTCATGCAGCGTGATGACCAGTGGATGGTCAACTATTACCATGAGGTGGCAGCGAAGGCCGCACAGCACAGGATGCTTGTTGATTTTCACGGGTGCTACAAGCCTGACGGCATTGAACGCACATGGCCCAATGTTATAACCCGTGAGGGAGTCAAGGGGCTGGAGAACAACAAGTGGAGCTATGAATGTAATCCCGAGCATGATCTTATACTGCCTTTCACCAGGATGGTGGCAGGTCCGATGGATTACACTCCGGGGGCAATGGTCAACATGCAGAAGCGCGACTTCTCGCCGGTATTCTACAGACCGGCAAGCCAGGGCACCCGGGTACACCAGATGGCTATGTATGTGGTCTTTGAGAGTCCGCTGCAGATGCTTGCTGACAGCCCTTCAAACTATAAACGAAACCAGGAGTGCACAACATTCATAGCCGGTGTGCCGGTAACCTGGGATGAAACCAGGGTGCTTGAAGCCAGAGCAGGTGACCATATATTAATAGCCCGCCGGAAAGATGATACCTGGTACCTGGCCGCAATGAACGACTGGAGCCCGTTTGAGACCGGTGTTGACCTTTCATTCCTGCCTGAAGGGAGCTACACCATGGAAGTATTTGCTGACGGGATCAATGCTGACCGGCACGGGGAGGATTACAGTCATACGACAAGTACCGTAGCGGCCGGTGAAAAAGTCAACATCTCCCTCGCCCCGGGGGGCGGCTGGGTGGCGAGGTTAACCCATTCTTCAGTAAACCGGTAATGAAATCATGAAGCAATATCTTGACCTGCTGAACCATGTAATGAGCCATGGTGTGGAGAAGAGAGACCGTACCGGTACCGGTACCATCAGTACGTTTGGTTACCAGATGCGCTTTGACCTGACTGAAGGGTTCCCCCTGGTGACCACCAAGAAGATGCACCTTAAGTCAATCATACACGAGTTGCTGTGGTTCCTCAGCGGCGACACCAACATACGGTACCTGCAGGAAAACGGCGTAAGAATATGGAACGAATGGGCTGACCCAGAGGGTAACCTGGGGCCGGTTTATGGCTACCAGTGGCGCTCATGGCCTGCGGCCGACGGCAGAACCATTGACCAGGTCAAAACCACAGTCAGTTCGCTGAAAAACAACCCCGATTCCCGCCGGCACATAATCTCTGCCTGGAATGTGGGGGAACTCGATAAGATGGCTCTCCCTCCATGCCATATTCTTTTCCAGTTTTACGTGGCTGATGGTAAACTGTCATGTCAGCTTTACCAGCGCAGTTGTGACATATTCCTTGGCATTCCCTTCAATATTGCCTCATATTCTCTCCTTACAATGATGATGGCTCAGGTCACCGGATACAGGCCTGGCGAATTCATACATACACTGGGTGATGCCCATATCTACCTCAACCATATTGAACAGGTGAGGCTGCAGCTTACCCGTGAGCCCCGCCCCCTCCCGCGGATGACCCTCAACAGTGAGGCAAAGGATATCATGGATTTCAGGTACGAAGATTTTACCCTCACCGGTTATGATCCTCACCCCGCCATCAAAGGCGAAATATCTGTCTAGGATGATTACGATAATAGTAGCAACAGACCGTAATAACGGTATAGGATACAACAACGGCCTTCTGGCACATATTCCCGGTGACCTGAGGAGGTTCAGGGAGATCACCATGGGACACTCTCTCATAATGGGCAAGAAGACCTGGGAATCACTCCCGAACAAACCTCTTGCCGGGAGAAGGAATATCGTTCTTACCGACAATGAGCTTGACTGCTTTGACTGTGCAGAGACGGCCCGTACAATTGAAGAAGCCCTCGCCCTCTGTGAACCCGGCAAAGAGATATTCATTATCGGAGGAGGTTCCGTTTACAGGCAGTTTATGCCGCTGGCTGACAGGTTGTTGGTTACTCACATACATGCAGAGTTCGAGGCTGACACCTACTTCCCGGAGATTGACAGTGATGAATGGTATATTGCTGAACAGGAAGATTATCTTACCGAAGAACCGGATCAGTTAAGTTTTTCCTATACTACTTACCTGCGACTGGAAAAACCCGTCTCATGATGCCTTGAGCACCTTCATGTCAACTCTCTCGAGCTTATGCTCAGCATATTCCGGGGTGACGGTGAATTCCTTCGCTTCGCCTGAAGGGAGCTCAAACATAGCATCCATCATAATGGCCTCACAGATGGCCCGCAGTCCCCTGGCGCCCAGCCTGAACTCCACGGCCTTGTCAACAATATAGTCAAGTGCCTCCGGGGCAAAGGCAAGCTGGATGTTGTCCATAGCAAAGAGCTTGATATACTGCTTGGTGATGGCATTCTTCGGTTCGGTCAGGATGGCCCTCAGCGCCTTGCGGTCAAGGGGTGAGAGGTGTGTCAGTACCGGCAGTCGGCCGATGATCTCCGGAATAAGTCCGTAAGCACGCAGATCCTGCGGGGCAATGTATTTCAGCAGATCATCCTTGTCATAATGATCACGTGAGCGGCTGGCGGTGTAACCAACAACGGCAGTATTCAGCCGGTGGGCAATCTTCTTTTCTATCCCCTCAAAAGCGCCTCCGCAGATGAAGAGGATATTCTTTGTGTCCACGGGAATCATCTTCTGTTCGGGATGCTTCCTGCCGCCCTGCGGAGGGACGTTCACCACAGCACCCTCGAGTAGCTTCAGGAGGCCCTGCTGCACACCCTCGCCCGAGACGTCACGGGTGATGGAGGGATTGTCACCCTTGCGGGCAATCTTGTCGAGCTCGTCTATAAAAACTATGCCCTTCTCTGCAGCCTTGACATCATAGTCGGCATTCTGAAGAAGCCTTGTCAGCAGGCTTTCAATATCCTCCCCGACGTATCCTGCTTCTGTGAGCACCGTGGCATCAACGATGGTGAAAGGGACATTCAGCATACGGGCTATGGTGCGGGCCAGAAGAGTCTTGCCCGTTCCGGTCTCGCCAACGAGGATGATGTTTGATTTTTCAATCTCCACATCATCATTGTCAGCCTTCTGCATCAGCCTCTTGTAGTGGTTATAGACGGCAACGGAGAGTATCTTCTTTGCTTTGTCCTGCCCAATCACGTACTGATCAAGGAATTTCTTTATCTCGTCCGGTTTGCGGAGCTTGATGCCGTCAAGATTGAAGTTCGATTTGCCTCCCAGCTCCTCAATCATGATGTTGTGGGCCTGTTCAATGCAATGGTCACATATGTGACCTTCAAGACCCGCAATAAGCAGATTCGCCTCTTTTTTAGTCCGTCCGCAGAACGAGCATTTGTCCATCATTAAGGAATTATTTCTTTGTTCTTGACAGTACCTCGTCAATCATACCGTACTCCTTGGCTTCAGTGGCCGTCATCCAGTGGTCGCGGTCAGCATCTTTCTCAACCTGTTCCAGGGTCTGCCCGGTGTGGAATGCAATGACTTCATACAGCTCCTTTTTGATCTTCAGGATCTCCTTTACTGCAATTTCAATATCAGAAGCCTGGCCTTCTGCACCGCCCATCGGCTGATGAATCATGATACGCGAGTGCTTCAGTGCAGACCTTTTGCCCTTTGTTCCTGCGGTCAGCAGCACGGCACCCATTGATGCAGCCATTCCCGTGCAGATGGTTGCCACATCAGCCGAGATGTACTGCATGGTGTCATAGATACCCATCCCTGCATGAACCACTCCACCCGGAGTGTTAAGGTAGATCTGGATATCCTTGCCCGGGTCAGATGAATCAAGGTAGAGAAGCTGTGCCTGGATGATATTTGCAACATAGTCATCCACAGGCAGGCCAAGGAATATGATCCGGTCCATCATCAGACGCGAGAAGACATCCATGGAGGCCACATTCAGCTGACGCTCCTCGATGATGGTGGGTGAGATGTACCCGTTGCTTGCCGATATGTAGCGGTGCATGGAGAGACTGCTGATACCAAACCGGTCGGTTGCATATTTCCTGAAATCCTTTATATCTGACATAATCAAATGCTTTTAATGAATTCCAAATATACGAAAATATAGGCTTAAAGGTTTCATTTCTCCGCGAAGAGCTTGTTGAACTCATCCGGGCTTACCTTCTTGTCATCAACCTTCACAGAGTCAATTATGATGTTGAGAACCTTTGTGTCAAGAACCTTTTCGGCAATACGGCGGGCATCCTCCTCTTTCTTGAGCATATCTCTGGCAAATGATGTAATCTGCTCATCAGTAGCATAGTACAGGCCGTACTGCGAGAACTGTTGACGGGTGAATGATTTGGCTTCCTCCAGTATCTCATCGTCAGTAATCTTTACTTCATTATCTTTTGCTATCCTGTTTTTTACAAGCTGCCAGCGCAGATCCTTGCGGAAATGATCCCAGTCCTTTTCAATATCCTCAGCCGTGGCTTTCTCATTGACCCGCAGCAGCCATCTCTTCAGGAACTCTTCCGGCAGGTCAAATTCTGTCTTATCCAGTGCGAGGTCACGGGCATCAGTGTGGAGCTTGTATTCAGATTCACGGTTGAAGAAACCTTTTTTCTCTTCGGTAACCCTGGCCTCAAACTCTTCAGGTGAGCTGACATTCCCTTCGCCATATACCTTGTCCCAGAGCTCCTGATTGTTTTCTGCGGGAGTGAACCGGGAGACCTCCCGGATGGTCATGGAGTAAAGGCCGCTGAGCTCTTTCACCTCATTCTTTTCTTTCTTCAGCAGACCCGCTATCTCATTGTCATTTGGGAATGCCTTACGCAGATCAAAGCCAACTGTTTCGCCGGCAGAGCGGCCCAGAAACTCATTCCTGATCTTTTCATCCTTTATCATCTCAACAGAGATGCTGGCCTCTTCGTTTATCACTGATCCGTCTTCAGATATCACGTCGCCCTTTAGCACATCCTTCTCGGCGGACTCTTCTGCAACGATGAACTCCCCGTTCCTGCGTGCATAGTTGTCAATATAGTCAGCAACCATCTTGCTGTCAGGCTCTATCTGGTATCGGGTGAGCTTCTGCTTCTTGCTGAGGTTCAACCCGAACTCAGGCGCCAGACCGAGCTCAAAGGTGAAGCTGAACTCATCAGATTTTTCAGGGTCAAATGAATGACCATCTTCCAGCGGTATGGGATCACCAAGTATATCCAGGTTTTCAATTTTGATATACTCTGAAAGTTTTTCTGATACGAGACTGTTGATCTCGTCTATGAGGACGGTTGTGCCGTACATCTTCCTGATCAGCTGGAAGGGGACATGTCCCGGGCGAAATCCTTTTATGCTGGCCGTTCTCCTGTATTCCCTGAGCTTTTTATCGACCTTCTCTTCATAATCAGCCTTAACTACATCAATTCTGACAGTTGCGTTCAGTGCGTCAGTGTTCTCTCTGGTGACATTCATCTTCTAATTGTTTACTATCTATTTAAAAAACCGCCTTGACCTCCGTATGCCGCCGGAGTGTCAGTGCGGTTCTGGTACCTGGTGCGGATGAAGGGACTCGAACCCCCACGCCCTGAGGCACAAGATCCTAAGTCTTGCTCGGCTACCAATTACGACACATCCGCAAAAAGTGGTGCAAAATTAGTAAAAATTACGAAGTTGCCAAAGCACGCGGGGCTAATTTACCTCCTGAGTTCGAAGTTCTTACCGAGGTATACGTTTCTTACCTGCTCATCGTCAGCCAGCTGTGACGCAGTGCCCTGCTTGAGGATCTTTCCCTCAAAGAGGAGGTACGCCCTGTCAGTGATGGAGAGTGTCTCATGAACGTTATGGTCTGTTATAAGTATGCCTATATTCTTGTCTTTCAGGTGTGAAACGATCATTTGAATATCTTCCACCGCAATTGGGTCAACACCTGCAAAGGGCTCGTCAAGCAGGATAAAGTTGGGTTTCAGTGCCAGCGCACGGGCGATCTCCGTACGGCGGCGCTCCCCACCCGATAGTTGTATGCCAAGGCTCTTGCGTATGCGTGTCAGGCCGAACTCCTCGAGGAGTGACTCCTGCCTCTCTTTGCGCTCCTGTTTGGTCATGTCTGACAGCTCCATCACCGCCATAAGGTTATCCTCAACGCTCAGCTTGCGGAAGACAGACGCTTCCTGGGCAAGGTAACCTATTCCCAGGCGTGACCTGCGGTACATGGGAAAATCAGTGATCTCGGCGTTGTCAAGCCATATCTGCCCGCCGTTGGGCCTGATCAACCCTACGATCATGTAAAAGGTGGTGGTTTTGCCGGCGCCGTTAGGTCCGAGAAGACCCACTATCTCACCCTGCTCAACCTCTACCGAGACCTGGTTGACCACAGTCCGTGTCTTGTAACGCTTGACAAGGTTGGTTGTATGGAGTTTCATGTCGTCATTGTTTATCGTCGCCGGGATCTGCTGCCGCCTGATCCACTGCCTTGTCCTCAGCCGTTTGTTTCGCTGCTTCGTCTGCCTTGTTCGCTGACTGTGCTGCTGCCGCCTCTTCTGCCTCTGCCGTGGCCGCTTCTTCCGCAGCATCACTCTCGGCCCTCTTCCTGATAACCCTGGCAGCAATAAAGATACTCACTTCATACAGCAGGATCAAGGGTATGGTTACAAGAATCAGGCTGAAAACGTCAGGAGGAGTTATCACGGCCGCAAGCATGAGTACTATCACAATTGAATGCCTCCGGTATTTGCGCATAAACTCCGGAGTGATGATGCCAATCCTGGCAAGGAAAAAGACCACAATGGGCAATTCGAATGTTATCCCCGCCGACAACGCCACAGAGGTAACAGACCCAATATAGGATGTGATGTTGATCTGGTTGGTCACAACGTCACTCACTCTGTATGACCCGAGGAAGTTGATGGAGAGAGGGGTGATGATGAAGTAACCGAAGGCAACACCCGCAAGAAAGAGCAGAGAGGCCAGCGAGACTGCACCTCTCGCATACTGGCGCTCCTTTTCATAAAGGGCAGGACGGAAGAATGACCAGAACTCCCAGAAAACATAGGGGAAGGCAATGATCAGTCCCGCCACCAGTGAAATGGTGATGTGGGTGGTGAACTGACCGGCCATCTTGATGCTTATCAGCTCAACAGGGTTCTGATTGATGCAGAGAACAGGCGCATTCACCAGGTCGGCAAGCCGGCAGAGAAGCCTGTTCGTGATAAAATCCGGATCATTGGGTGCCAGAATGATACTGTCAAAGATGATGTTCTTGAAGACAAATGCCAGTACAGCGCCGGCTACAACCGCCATAAGCGCCCGGATGATATGCCATCTCAACTCCTCAAGGTGCTGGAGAAATGTCATCTCACCATCATCATTCCTGCTTTTCGTTTTGCTCTTGAGAGCCATGACCGGCATCCAGTTTTAAGCGTGTAAACTTACATAAAATCACCCGATTTTGTGCAGTCATATGAAAATCCGACTGAATTGACCGTGAATGACACCTTTAGTAATATTGATCCTGAAACGGCAGAGACGGAAAATCATGTGAAGCTTTTTCTTGAGCTGATAAAAAGATTTGATATATATTTTTATTTGAGTTAAATTTGAGATAAGGGTAATATGTTGGTATAAGTTTACGTAAATTGTTATAGAAAAAAATCCGTTTAACAGGGGGGGGGGAATTATCATTATGTATACTGATGCTTCCATACATGAATATCTGAAGAGATATTTTGGGTTTGACACTTTTAAGGGGAACCAGGGACCTATTATAAAGAGTATCCTGGGAGGAAATGACACGTTTGTGCTTATGCCAACCGGCGGCGGGAAGTCGCTCTGCTACCAGCTGCCCGCAGTGATGATGGAGGGAACGGCTGTGGTTATCTCCCCGCTGATAGCCCTGATGAAGAACCAGGTTGACGCAATGCGTAACTTCAATACCACCGATGACGTGGCCCATTTCCTCAATTCATCACTGACCAAAAATGCCATGGCCAAGGTCAAGCAGGATGTGATGCATGGGAATACAAAACTTCTCTATGTGGCTCCTGAATCGCTTACCAAGGAGGATAACATTGATTTTCTCAAGAATGTACGGGTCTCCTTTTACGCCGTGGATGAGGCACACTGCATATCGGAATGGGGACACGACTTCAGGCCCGAGTACCGCAGAATAAGACCAATAATTGACACTATCTCAAGGGCGCCGATCATTGCTCTTACAGCCACCGCCACCCCGAAGGTGCAGCATGATATTCTTAAAAACCTGGGTATCTCAGACGCCAATGTATTTAAATCGTCTTTCAACAGACCCAACCTTTACTATGAGGTTAAGGCAAAGCAGGACGCCACCCGGGAGATTATCAAATACATAAAGAACAATCAGGGCAAGTCAGGCATCATTTATTGCCTCAGCCGGAAAAAAGTGGAGGAGCTGGCCGAGACACTTAAGGTCAATGATATAAAGGCCCTGGCATACCATGCCGGGATGGACTCGGTGACGCGCACAGCGAACCAGGACAAGTTCCTGATGGAGGACGTGGACGTTATAGTGGCTACAATAGCTTTTGGCATGGGCATAGATAAGCCTGACGTACGGTATGTCATTCACTATGACATGCCCAAGAGCCTCGAAGGATATTACCAGGAGACTGGCCGCGCCGGACGTGACGGAGGCGAGGGACGATGCATAGCCTACTACAGCTATGATGACATCGTAAAGCTTGAAAAATTTATGCAGGGCAAACCGATTGCCGAACAGGAAATAGGCAAACAACTGCTCCTGGAAACGGTCTCTTATGCTGAATCCTCAACCTGCCGGCGGAGGATCCTGCTGCATTATTTCGGGGAAGAATATAAGCAGGAAAACTGTGAAGCATGTGACAACTGCCTCCATCCCAAAACACAGTTTGAAGGACAGGATTACGTGGTCAGCATGCTTGAGACAGTTCTGGCAGTTAAAGAAAAACACAAGGCTGACCATATAGCCAAGATACTGGCCGGAACAATGAATTCCGCCATCAAGTCGTACAAGCACCATAAACTTGAGACCTTCGGAATAGACGAGGAGAAGGATGAACGGTTCTGGAATATGGTGATACGACAGGCGCTCATTAATAAGCTGTTAACCAAGGACATAGAGAATTACGGACTATTGGGGCTCACCCCTAAAGGGCATGAGTTCCTTGAGAAGCCAGTGAGTTTCATGCTCAATGAAGATCATGACTATACCGAGGCCGAAGATGAGGAGACCTCCTTCGGAGCACGTACGGCAGCCGCCGACGAGGAGCTGCTGAGCATACTCAAGGATTTGCGGAAAAAGATTTCAAAGCAGGCGGGCCAGCCGCCTTACAATATCTTCCAGGACCCTTCGCTGGAGGAGATGGCTATTCAGTATCCCATCACTTTGGAGGAGCTGCAGAATATCACGGGAATTGGGGCTGGCAAGGCACAGCGCTACGGGAAAGAGGTGGTGGAGGTGATAGCCAGCTATGTGGCCGAAAAGGAGATCATCAGACCGCAGGATATGGTGGTCAGGTCAGTAGTGAACAAGTCGGGACTGAAGGTATACATTATACAGAGCATAGACCGAAAGATGCCTTTTGAGGATATAGCTGACGCCAAGGGTATTGAATATGATGAGTTGTTGTCTGAGATTGAAGCCATTGTGGCAAGCGGTACAAAGTTGAATATTGATTATTATGTCAATGCGGTCATCGACGACGACCGGCAGCAGGACATCTACTCCTACTTCATGGAGGAGGCTGAGAGCGGTTCACTGGGTGAGGCAATCAATGAGCTTGCCGGTGAGTTTGAGGAGGAGGAGATCCGCCTGGTCCGCATCAAGGTTCTGGCAGAAGGAAATTAGAGCAGTCAGCAATCTGCAGCTGGCAGTCAGGAGACCGGGCTGTGATTAAAGCATTGTAGTACAGGACCATTATCGGTATTATTGGTTGCAGGTCATCAGGCATTGTAGCCTGCCCTGCTTTCCTCATCGTCCCCTGAACCCCCCTGATCCCGGAATCAGGCTCATCAACGCCACAACCATAAACCAGAACGGGTATATTATCTCTGATACTAAGAACGGAACCGCTTTTATACGGTTGCCTCTTTTTATCACCTCCCCCGCAATAAGCAGGTAATCCGGCACAGCTTTTACCGCGTATATTGCAGCTGCCAGCGGCATGTATTCAACTGATATACATGCAGTAACTGCGGCAGCGGTGACGGCGGCGTTGCACGCCGCCGTGGCTGCCGCGAGGATGAGCGTGGGAGCGCCTCTGAGGTGCAGGGCCTTGGATGCCCAGCGGGCACGCTGGCGCAGCATCGCTGCAGCCGTGACCGCACCCGCGGTCTCCACCGCCGCCGCCATGCGGCCGTCATGCCTGACGGCGCCGCCGCCACGCATGACGGCCTCCAGCAGGAACATATCATCACCCGACGGCAGATCAGGACGTAACTCCCCGGCATAACGGAGGTAAACATCCCTCCGAAATGACATGTTCGCAGCATTGCACATCACGGGGTGCCCGGCCAGCGCCGTAGCCTCAGTGAGAGCCTGCAGTGCAGAGAACTCATATACATCGAATAGTGACCAGAACCCCCTTATAGGCACCTGGAAGACAGATGCCATTACCATGTCAGGATCTCCGCCCCTGCAAGTTGCCCTCCGCTGCTTTTCGCCGGAGGATGAACCCTCTGCCTGCAACCTTGAATCTGCCTCACTCCGCCCGGAAAACCCTGACAGGTACCATTCTGCATGTGAACGCACCCATTCTGGACCAGCATTACAGTCGGCGTCGGTTGTGAGAATTATCATACCGGCGGCCTTCTCTATGCCATGACGAACTGCCTTTTTCTTGCCTGAAAAAGGGTTGTAAATGAGTCTGATGAGAGGTCCTGGCTGATCCCTGCGGCCGGAGATAAACCCGCTCACAACTATCGGTGTGCGGTCAGTTGAATTGTCGTTGACAATGATAACCTCCAGTAGCTCTGCCGGGTAGTCCTGAAGCACAAGACTTTCCAGAAGGGCAGGCAGATGCTTTTCCTCATTCCTCGCAGCCACAACAACACTCACTTTAGGAAGTGCCGCATCAAAAGGTGTATCGGCAACAGCACTGACTTCTGAAAGTCCCTCATCAACAGGTGTGCCGGCAGCAGTACGGCCTTCTGCCAGACCTTCATCTCCCGCGCTTGTACCCTTACTATGCCGGACAAGGATGAACCAAAGCGCCAGCAGTCCCAAAGAATAAACTATTACAGGAATAGCAAGCCACCACATCTGGGTCTCCTTTTATACCATCCACTCGAAGGTGCGGTAATGACTTCCGTTCATGCCCATGGCCTCATAGGTTTTCTGGGCACGTACATTGGCCGACTCCACATAGAGCCGTAGTCCGGCTATCCCGCACTCAATTCCTTCCTGTTTCACATGGTCATACATCATCCTGAAAACACCCATGCGGCGGTATTCAGGGATTACGTAGACCGACTGGAACCACCAGATATTCGCATTGCGCCAGTCGCTCCACTCATAGGTAATCATCAGTGATGCCACAACCCTGCCAAGGTCTTCGGCAACATAGTACTGCCCCTTGTTCGGATCACGGAACACAGCCATCACGCCATTGGTAATCACTTCTGAGGGCAGTTCCAATCCCTCCGTCTCCCTGGCCATGGCCTGCTGGAAGGAGATGATTGCCGGGACATCATCGGGGGTTGCTTTGCGGATGGTTATCATGGTAATTTTGCACTATATGTTATATGATTCTTATTACGCTGCGAGCAATTTTTATTATGGCATTGATCTACAATTCTTAATGGCCTACGGCCATTGACGGCAATCGTAAATCGTACATCTACAATTCTTTATGGTCTACGACTATTGAATTCTGTGCTACGTTACGGTCTACAATTCTTAATGGCCTACGGCCATTGTCGGCAATCGTAAATCGTACATCTACAATTCTTTATGGTCTACCTTTAGATTAGCATCTAAGTTTATTATTCTATTTTTATGAGAAAGAATGGGGTGAACTAGATGGTCTA